>Ga0163110_10000061_pt1 | contig 47809 bp, 70 predicted proteins | sample CRUFie1St17metaG_FD_108703 | JGI IMG/M metagenome (GOLD analysis project Ga0163110, IMG submission 108703) | Marine microbial communities from the Costa Rica Dome - CRUD Field 142mm St17 metaG | ecosystem: Environmental > Aquatic > Marine > Oceanic > Photic zone | place: Costa Rica: the Eastern...
AAAAAAAATAGGCATGAAAGTCGAAACAAGTTCTTCTTCCATGCCTATTTTAAAGTCATAATCTACATCGTGCAAGCACGAAACGGCTAGCGACCCGTCACCGAGTTGCTTTCCTTGATTATGCATAATTGGATAACAAGTTATTCAATTATGGATTTTCTTTCTCACAAGTGAGATTTCTATCTAAACTGAGATTTGGGTCTTCCCTTTCTCATTACTTATTCATGGCTTTAGATACCGGTAATGGTAATTATACCGGTTTAGAGCCTCTAAACAAGTCGATTCTCCAAGTTTTTCTGTTACTATCGTCAAATCCTGCAAAGCAGGTATCGACAAATGGTAGCCCATAGCCAGTGGCAACTGTGCTATTGACAATAACTAAACAGTCTTTTGGTAGAATCTTTTTAAGTTCACAGAAGTCTTCTTCTCTTGGTATCAAGATGCTATCGGTGATATTGACACCTTTAGCAACTTCTTTACCAAGAATTTCGACTAAGTGCGGTTGTAAGTCCTCGTTAGGCAACACATTGATAGATCTAATTCGTCTTTCGAATTTTCCTTGAACTTCTGAATCCCATCCAGGGGCTATAGTTCCATCAGTAAATCTAACTTCGTTTCCTCTCAAGTTTAATACTCTCACACCATTTGTTAATGTAATAACATATTCTTCCATAATACTCTCTCTATGAGGGGAACATATCGTCGTTCCTTACGCTAATACTTCAACGGTTATTAGTAACCACCGATCTTTGCCGGTATATCATCAGTAAAGTGATTAGAATCAATCTAACTTGTAGAAAGCATATTCACCAGTTCGCCAAAAGGTTACTCTGGTTTTAGCGTGCCAAGAACTAAGCCTCCTTCGTTCAGTGCCAACCATATATCGGCACCAGTTCAAGGCTTCGTCAGGCAACATGCTTTCTGGCATAAACGGCTCGCCATCATGCATTAATATTCTTACCATTTTTTACTCCCTCTATGAGGGGGATTTATCGTTATCCCTAACGCCAATACTTCAACGGTTATTGGTAACCACCGATCTCTGCCGGTATAAATATCTCGTAGCAATATGCGTCACACACTAAGAAATGACTCACTCTTCAGAGGAAGCGTCCTCGGCTGCAAGAGCCTCTTCTTCCTTCTGATCTGCAAGCATTCGCTTAAGCGCAGCGGCATGAACACGCGCATCGACACATTCCAAAATCTGGGCGGCTTCGTGAACCGCTTGCTTAATGGACTTGCCTCCTTGCGTTATCAATACTGCTGTCATGTGTGCTACTAACATTCTATCATCTTCATAAACCATAGTCTACTCTCCTCTAAATAGGATTCAAAAAGAATCCAGTCTAGGACTCAATTAAGAGTCCATTCTTTTATCAACGGCATCGAAATAGCGTTGATATTTAGCCGATTCCTTAGCAGGATCTCTCCCCGGAATCGGGTGTCTTGAATTGAATGTCTTGTCTGCTTTAGTCACAGCCGCAGCATTCATCGAAAGGTTTTGAATCCTTTCGACTTCATATTGCTTCTTAGAAACCTTATCCTTCGGGTCGTCTTCAGGATGATCTGGCCTAGGCCAAACTACCGTCAGTTCTAAAACACCGTTAGTTACAGTTTCTCCAAACTCCAATCCTTCTTCAAGATTGGATGGCGACTTACATGCAGCAAGTAATAGTTTCAATTGTTGATTTGGATCAACAGACCAATTTGAACGAACTTCGTCAAAAGCCCCTCCAAAAGTTAAAGCCATTTCTCTAGCGGCTTCCTCTAGCATCTCAGGGACATCTTCAAGGATGTCATGGCATATAGCCACAGATGTGTTTTCCAGCGTTGCCCATTTCTGCTCAATCAAGGCAGCAACAGCCAACGGATGACGGATATAGTTTCCGCCACTCTTTCGGTTTTGGTTTTGATGGGCAGTTGCGCTCAAAGCAGCGACTCTCATCAAAACTTGCATATTATTTTTTTCACTTTCGTTACTCATATTATTCTCTCCTCTAAGATCACTTACGCTTGTAAGTGAAGTTACATATTTTACAATTATCATAAATAGTGCCATTACTAGTAGTCATAGTTACTAGTGATATAGCACCGCATCTTCTGCATGTAGGTTTGTCTCCCATCTAAAGATAGATTGACTCATTCGTCATCAATAATATGTGGCTCTCTATTCCAAGCCTGCATAATTGCAACCTTGGCAAGAGCGTTTGACGCTTCATTAAGTTCTATAATTCGTTCTTGCTGTCTTTCGATAATTATCCTGTGCGCTCTATGAGCAGCAAGTAGGTGTATCAAAAATCCAAGCAAAATAAAATACATAATTATGAAAATTACATCCATCTAAAGTGCCCCCGAAGAGGGCTTATTTTCTCAAGTGTCATCCTTCAAGAGGATAACATGAACCAACGACTTCGATCCCCTCAATGATAGGAATCCAACTCATAACTTCTTTTTCAGTTGGTCTCTCATCTTCAGGAATCCTAGAGATTAATCCTCCAGGTCTTAGGTAAAACTGTCGAGTATGAATACTCTCTCGGTTCACCCATTCGATTAGTTTTTGTTGATTCGTAGCAAATTCGGCGAACTCCTTGTTCGCCCTGTTAGCATGACTTATCTTATATTCGTCTGTTCCCATTAAGGTTCCAGCACCGCTTGTAGAAAGCGTAAATACAAGAGGTGTCTCTTCAAGATCTTCTTTAGAAAGAAACTTAGCAGCCAATCTAGAGTGATTGGTTAAGAATCTTCTAAGTCCTGATATAGACTTCTTCTTATACATCTTAATATTCAAAATCATGCCGTTCATACAAATTTCGCTCATCTAAGTTAGTTATTCTCCACAATAGAATAGTTCATGCCATTCTTTTTGGAGTCGTTCTTTTTTGCTAAACTTTAATCGAGTTTTAGCCCAAATAAAAATAACTAGTTTTCCAATTTGTTCCATCAATCTGTTCAAAGAATATCTATAACTGCTAGGGATTTCAAATATCCTTCGTATTATCTGTCTTCTTCGGTTGTTTGTTCCTGTTATCGGTTCGTGTCCGAAAAGCAGAGTCATAATGACTGTCAATGGAAACCATATTCGAAATATTGCCATGCTAAATAGCCATCGTATAAAAATCACAGACATAACATCGTGGCGATTATAAGACAATAAACCATTTAGGGTGATGTAAAACCAAATTTTGATTATATCAATCATATATTCGTTCATCTAAAAGCCCTTTTCACCCCAGTCTATTGAGGTGGCCCCCGCACCGCTGCGGCCGGGTGACTACTAGTGTCCTCTAACAACTAGCGCATAGGGCTTTGGTTTTTGTTGTTTGCATCAACCGCAAACCGCGGTCGAATCTCTCCTAAAAGAAGTAAGGCTTAGTTGATATGCTTCTTGAGCCTGCAAGTAACAGTCTCATTTACAATCTTATCTCGATTTTCCTCAAGCCATTCACGCCCAAGTTCATTCTCGATATCTTTCAAGCCTTTAACTCTAAGTCCGTGGACTTCGTTAATCGAGTAAGAAGTTAAAGCACCAACAACGATATTATTTTCGTTGCCTGCGATTCTAAGCAGCAATTCTTCTTTGACTTTATCAAAGTCATCTTGATGTTGCTTGTTTAGTTTCTTAGCGTGTTCAAATCTTCTAACTAGACTTTCGTCGTCAAGTTCTTTAAGTTCGTTTTCCATATTTACTCCTCTAGTGCCGGGCACACCCCAATAGGTTTCATCGGTTCATCTACCTTCCATAACGAGACTTCCAGTAGTTTCTAAGTGGGCGCACAGCGTTCCACTCCGCAATTTAGCGTCGATTTCATTTGCCTAAATTTGGTATAGGGCACAGACTTGCCTACATTAGTAGGTCTCTTAGAGTCCCAGTGCCAAGCGTCTTATCGTCGTCCATTAACATTTTATCACCTCCTTACTTGTGTTTTGTTTTGTTCGACTTGTAAGTTAAATAACTATTCAGCGTTCAATCCGATAGTTAAAGTAAGCACCACGGTGTTCTACACCGCTAGAGTTCCAAACTGCCTTTTCAGTTATCCCGTTTCTCCAATGTCTCCATCGAAGTTTAGTCTTTGTGAAGGACTTTGCCTGGTCTCTCTTTGCTGCCGACTTTGCTTTCTTCAATCTAGGGAAACTTCCAACTTCCCTTTTCCATGTTGTATAGCCATTTCTTTTTTGTCCGATACATATTAGTTTATATCTTCCCATTAACTCACCTAAGTATGTATCAGTAGATACCAAGCAGTCTAATCTTAAACTGCTTTTTGGCTTCTTCTGCTATAGCGTAGTAGACTTCGACTAATGCGATGTCTTCTGCGGGGTCGCCTATAATCCATTCGGCAACCTCATCAGCCATGTTGTGATGAATGATATGCTGGTAAGCGTCTTTGTAATTCAAAGCATCATTTACCGCCAAGTCACTCATATATGCAACTGCTGATTTAATATCTTCTTTATATTCTGCGATACATACGGACATTTTACTCTCCTAGAGCGACCGAAGCCGCCTAACCCCCGAAGAGGATTTGCTTTCTCATTAGTGTTCAAATTCATTTAACATGCGCTGAATAACATCAAGCGGCACACCATGAGTATTACGCTCATGATACACCTCTGCACTCTCGCTCATGTCAGTGATAATAATTTCCACTTCGTAGCCCAACTGTTCAGCGAGGAAAACATAGTTTTCATACTCCCACTTGTATATGTTGGTATTGTCTACGATAATTGTTTTCTCACCCATAACTACTAGAGCATGAATGAATGCGTGCCAGCAGAACTGGTGCGCTTTTCCAACAAGCCGACGATCGAACGCTTCCAAATAAGAAGTGCCGTTCAATTCTGCTACTTCATAGAAGTAGTTATCAGCCGAACAATGCACAGCATTTTCGTCTTCGTTCATAATCTTGCTTGCTTCAGTTGTCTTACCGGTGCCAGGGGCACCTCTAATAATATAAACCTTCATCTAATCTCCATCTGGCGAGTGCCCGCTTTCTATTACCGGCAACCTATTTGACTTTACCGTGACCCACCCATTCGGATCACGAACACGCCCTCTCTTTCAACCGGAGTCCCTGATTATAAGTCAGTCCCCAGTGCTTAGGCTCCTGCCGCAGTTTATCAAAAGGGTATAGTATGGGATTCTATTCCTAATGGTTTATCGCTTGGCAGGGATACTCCCCTACGAGCAAGTGCCCCCGAAGAGGACTTGCTTTCTCGCTCGCCCAAACGGGGCGATCCACACTAATAGTGTGACTTGCAGGCCAACGGCTCTACTGGCTACCTCTTTTAACGAGGCAGGGCATACCACAGGCTCTCGGTTCACTTGACGCTACTAAGAGATAACCTGGCCAGCCAAACCCCGAAGGGTTTGGAATGGCCGCTTGTTTCTGCTATAAAAATAAAAGGCGTCACAGAAACTACTAATCTTCATTCCCGTGACGCCTTTCATTTTCATGGTAAAAACTCTTTTACCTATCCAGATATCCTCGTCTGTTACAGTAAGTGTTCGTCACTCACACCGCCCCTCATCTCGCTTCAGGGTTTGCGGGAAAAGATACCATCAACCAAAGGCTTCGTTTAACTCGGCCTTCTTAACGAAGAAGTTATCCCCGTTGATATCCTCCACCAAAATAAATGGTGCAGACTTGTCGATGTCCAACATGCTCGTCGGATCGGAGTTGCTAAGTCCAATCGTAAAGTGTGGTTCAACAAGGCTACCAATTAAATCGGCAACAGAAATCGACATGAGAGCAGCCATAAAACTGCCTTTTTCGTCATCTGATGGTGCTTTCCATGCGTTGATAAAAACATATAATTTGTCTTCTGTCATTTTCAATCTCTCCTATGGGATATCCTCGTCCCTGTCAGTAAGTGGTCAGCACTTACACCGTCCCCACTCCGTAGGGGCTTTACGAGACACAACGCCTAGCGAATGAATCACGCGTTCATATCACTGAAACCAGTGGCTCCAATGACAGTCCCATCATCATTTCTAACGCTTCCGTCCGTGACTAAGAAGTCAGTTCTACCCGCCCCTTTAAGCGCAGCCCCAGCAATAGCCGACACAATCATCACGACCCCTTCCTGCACAGGTGGCAGGGGAACTTCGGCGTTGTTATCGAGCGTATTAACCAGAACAGGCTCGCCAAAGCGAACTTTCCTAATTTCAAATTCATTTCCGTCAATCGTAACCTTGCGGTCTACGACGCTGTTTCTACTCGCACGAACAATCATACCAGTCTTAGGGATCTGCTTGAGAAGCGTCTCACCCTCGATATCGTATAGGTTAATTGCGTGCGGCGTATAGTTTCTAAAAATTGTTTCCATATTTTCTTCCTCCTTTCTAAAATGCAAAAAGGGGCATCATAGAACTTAAATTAAATTCCATGATGCCCCTTTGATAAACTCGTTATCTATTGAGTGGCAGTATATTTATCCGTTGGACTCCTGTTAAGAGCCGCTTTACGACGGGCAATCCTAAAAACCTCCGCAGAGGTAAATAGTGCTATACTGCTTTTAGTCCTTCCAAACTACTCGCAAACCCAGGCTACTTTAGCCTATTACATTACAGGTGGGTTAGTTCCGCCCAGTGTGATCAGTGCCACTGACGATAGCACCCCTAGAATTATCTACCCCTAGGGTGGGGCGCAGGACAAATGAGTTTAGTCCGTGCCTACAGTCGTAACCGCAAGCACAGAGGCTCATGAACAGGTCAGTAACCTGGAAGCAACAGCAAGGGCACACTCAGCGAGGTGTCCATTGGGTGCTGTCGTCGGAGTTGTAGGCCTCTTTTGCGTCTTCTGCCATCAAGACAGCAATTCCGCGGTCGGGCTTGGACTCAGAAACGGTGGTGATCTCATGGGTGCGAGTCTCACACATTGTCGTGGATACGGGAATGTTCTCATAGATCAGCATTCCGTTCTCATCAAACAAAGGTAGATTCGCCACCGTGACATTCACAGTTTTGGTCTCTCCAGTTTCTTCATTTTCAAGTTTCAATTCTCCATTAGTTGTTTCAGTTTTCATAACTTAATCCTCCTTTTCTAAGATGTTGCTTTGTGCAACATCAGTTGTCTTCCCAGCCCTACCATGAAGATAGTCTATTAAGGTGCGACCCTAACTTCATATCTTACGCCTAGGATAGTAATCACATACCTATTATCCATAGGGGAGTCTTAGATCCTATGCTAGAGGACTCCTGTGATAACGAATATCTTAGATTCGGATAGCAACCCGTCATAGTTGCTATGTATATTTCTTATAGGAACAAACCTGGGAAGCGGTTTCCGCCGCCTCCATAGTCTGTTGGTTATCCCCAAGAAAACTTCTTTTGATATTTGATGCTTAACACATCTAAACCGGTCTGCCTACGGCGCACCACACTTGATAATCTAAACGCGTCCCCCTTTAACTGCGAGTTAAGTTACGGTATCCCTTAGCCCGCGCAAAGCGCGTTCCAAGGTTCCCGATTTTGGGTTATTATCTTATCGCGGTGATGCATAGAACGGGGTATGTTTAGTGCCTGAATCACAGGGTAAGGGCACATACCAAAGCCACACACTATATTATCCGATTCCTTACCGTAGACGACTTTACAGCCTCGTCCGGTTATCATCTATACTCTTCTATCCTTAAGACACCAAGTAGAAGGTTTCCGCTTCTTACTAAACTAAGTGTGTGTTACAATCCTATCGCGGACTTCCACCGCATTGTCATGCTACTATTGCTACTCTGCTCACCATCTTGGGTTCATTCACATTTTCACATCCTGGCATCATTTATTCTAGCCAGCAATTATACAGATTCATCATTGGGGCCACCACAGCCCCTCGTCTTATCTTAGTCTTTCATTCACTTCCGCCAACTCTTGTCTTCTTCTCCATATCCCGTCCTTAAGGGGAATGTCGAAGAAGCAAAGTCGTTTAAGGAACGCGAGCCTTCCGCTTTTTCTCATCTGTAACATGACAGTTGATACTAAAGTGGCATTACTCGCCTTTTTTTATATTTAATTCACGGGATTCACATGAGGCTTCTTCTTCGGTTGGTTATTCCTACGAATCTCTCTCAACACCTTCCATCTAATTCTATCTATATTCGCTTGCGCTTTCAGCAGTTATGTATAATCTAAACGGAATTCCTCATATAATCTCGACTCCACCTTGATGTGGTAAGCCAATTGACTATACGCAACGATTCTCTTTGTATCCCGTATTCTGTTTTTCAATCGCTATTACTAACCGTGCTTCGCTCCTATGTTTCCATAGCAACCACGCCTTCTTATTTGACACTCACGATTATACATAACCTCTTTCGCAACGGCGCGATAGAGTTTTATTTTAAAATCCACACAGTATTCTGTAAACAGTAAAAGTCCGAAGACAATACCGTGTGGTTGCTACCCGTGAGGGTAGCGGCATCTAATAATGCCTATCTAACTAAAATCCGGGAGCAGGGGGCGTGAACCCCTTATTGCTCATCCGGATTTGAACTCAATCGACTCAAGTTTATATCACGACTCACCATTTCAATCTCAAATAATGTTGCATTGTTATGCTACAACATTAACCGCCTTCGAATGCGTTTCTTTCATGTCTATTGTCTATCACTCACACTTCATTAGTGCTACTTACTAACTTGTCCTGCCTAGGCGAGGGGCTTTCAGTTCTTCATGGAGTCGATTACTCCCTAACAAAGTAAATGGCTGGGCGAACCATACCTTTTACTTTGGGGATTGCGGTTGGTTAAGTAGGTCAGAGGCGCAATCCATCTCCCCTTCCCATTACTTATTCATGACATTAGATACCCGTATAGGTAATCTATCTTTGAATAAGGGCAAAACTCTGCCTATAGCACATCGGCTATAGAGGGGGCAGTAGTATTCCTACTGCCCCCTCTTACAATGCTCATCAAGAGTTATGTCTAATCATAGGCTCCGTAAAAACGGTTCACCTCATAGACGGCTTGCTAAGTCTTGGTTTTTTCATGCGGTTCAACACCAAACACAAATGTGTTCAGAAGTTGGCAGCGAGCAACTTGATGATGTCACCCAACGGGATGCCATCTGCATTCTCATGCCAGTCTTCGCCAGCGTTTTCATCGGCAGTATCACTTACCCACTTAAAGGCAAGAAATTTTGCACGGTGTCCAACTTCGGCAAAGGCTGCAAGAATTGCTGCCAGTTCCATTTCAACACAATCCCAAAGGAAATCGCTTTCCTCCAAGTGTGCGTGAGTGTTGTCGCCTGTTCCGACCTTGCCACCAACAATGGCTCTTACACCAGTTGGTAAAACAAAGTTGGAAAGGTCGATCTTTCTGAAGATCTCCTCCGTGAACGGAGTAAGATGCTTCGGGAAGTCTGGGACGAAAGCCCTCATGATGAGGGTAGCGTCCATGTCTCTTTGTGCAGCCATATCAGGAATGACAAGCGCACCCTTTGGGAGGGTTTGCGAACCGCAAGTTCCGACATTGACAACCGCCTTTGCGTTAGGATAACGCAGCAGGGTTGCTGTGGTCTTCACTGCGGAAAGCACTTTACCTACTCCCGTGAAGACGACTTTCCAGTTGTTGGCTTCAAGCCACTTTCGCTGTTCATCAGTCATCTTCAATAGTTCAGGTTCGCAAGCAACAAGCAAGATTCCCCCAGTGAAATTCTTGGGGTCTTTGCGTGCCAGAGCATACGCGCGTTGCGCGGCTGGTCCTCTGTAAGCCATTCCAAGCAGCATAAATGCTGCAACTACATTCAAAATTATCAAACTCATATTGATCTACGGACGATCCAGGATTCGAACCCGGGTTTTCGGCTTAGAAGGCCAAAGTGATATCCACTACACTAATCGTCCATTACTTTACTATGGTGACCGGAGGGGGAGTTGATCCCCCGTCGCCTAGTAATACTAGGAATGATTGCATACTACAAATCATAGTAAGGCACGACTTAACGCAGCCCAGCCTACACCATCCGGTCTCTATCTGTGCTAACTTGGTTATCAAGGTGTTAGCCCCCCGACCTTATGATGAATAATGCTACAGGATATCTGTTTCGTAGCACCATAACCAATGAATGTTTAGTCCTTCGTAGGTTCCCACACTACCCATGTGATTTTGAACACAGGGGTAATCTTGTGTGAAGGATAACGATAGGTTTTGCCTTTGTTTCGATATTCCTTCAAAACAAAGTCCTTCTGGTTATGACTGAAAACTTTGGTTCGGATATAGTAGACCGAATCAATGATTTTCCAATCAATACCTTCTTGACCTTCTGGCCTTTCTTCTTCCTTGCGATTTGGATCCCAAGGATTGTAAGGCGTATGTTCGGCGCAGTTGCGAATGAAGCCCGTTTGATAGACACGGGTTCTCACAATTTTGCCTTCCTTATCGAAGAATGCTTTCTTGACCTTCTTCACCTTGTAGGGTGGTATGATCATGTCAGCAAATCTGTTACATTCATCGCAGCGACCTCTCTTCAAGTTTTCAAAAAGGACTGCTAGTTCGTCTTCATCATAGATGTATTCTTCTTCTGCCATCTATAAAGGAAAGGACTCTTCCTTTCCTCATTACTTAATCGTGGCTTTAGATACCGGTATCGGTCTCGATAGGAACTTCAACCCATCCTGGGGACGCACGCCCCTTTTCTATAGGACTACCATCATCGTATTCCATAGCCCAGAATCCTTGAATCTCATTAGTCCCATGCCTACGGTCTTTTCTAACTAAATGGAACTGCGGTCTCCTTCTAAGGAAGTTAGATAGAGTAGGAGAACTAACTCCTTCGCGGGAATTTTGATTAACCCAATCTTTGATTTGCGTAAAAGATACTTGATGAACACCTTGTTTTCGATAAGCAGTAAAGCATCTTTCAATGCTACGAATGGCACGCTTATACTTCGGACTCATCCCCTTGTAGTTGTCTTTTTCTTTTTTTTTAATACCTGTGATAGCGGCTGCTTGAGCGATCCTGCGAAAAGTTTCCCATGCACATTCTTTGGGAAGTGCTAGTTGTTCAAGCAATTGCTTATCCTTTTTTGTAATTCTTATGGTAGTAAAATCCACTTCTCGGTCTGGTGAAGATGTTGCCATGTATAGCCCATACCTATAGATTACTTAAGTATGTCCCCATAGAAATGCCTTAAATGAATCTATGGAATACAAATTTAAGTAGCCGAAGAATGTCAATTGTATTATGAAGTCCTATACCGTGGATATCACGCTTGCCATTGACGCTATGAATGAAGAGTCTGCAGAAAATAAGTTGGAAACCTTTCTTTCTGCTCTAGACCTTAAGAAAAACGATAAACTATCTCTTGCTAATCTAGGAGAATTGGTCGAAGGTGCGGGCAAAACAAAGAAAGCAACAAAGAAGAAGCCCAAAATCGAGTATGATGATGAAGATGATGACGATGAAGATTGGGACGACTCATGGGCAGACGAAGATTGGGATTCTATAGACGAAGATGAGGAAGAACCCGAAGAAGATGATGAGGAAGAACCCGAAGAACCTGAAGAAGATGAGGAAGAACCCGAAGAAGAGGATAATCTATCAAAACTCCTTTCTGAAATCAACGCTGATGATGAGGAAACGGTTGCTGACCCTAAAGAAGTCGAAGAAGATGACGATTGGGGAGAATGGGACGACGATTGGGAGTAGTTTAAATCCCAAACATGGCTAGGGGTATTTATGGGATGGTATAAGACTCCTAAGCATGAGGTTCTCTCTGCCACCCAAGCGAAAAGGGAGTTAAAGCAATTAGATATTGCTATGGAAGAACTACCTTTAATCAAACTAGGAGATCCTGCGTTAGTCGAACTAAGTAATTCTACTGGGGCGATTATTGTCCCAGGAGATATCATTAGAATCTCTAGAAATAGTAATACAGGTGGGGAGGGCTTCCGATACTACCGAAAAGTAATCCAGTAAGTGTCAATTGTTATACTGATGCTTCTACTATGTTTCCTGAAAACGCCGAGTATGATTCTTCGGTTGCTTGTGTTATCGTAGTGAATGGAACAAAACGAGTTTTATCTGCAAGTGGAAGAGTAGTTGGAAACTTTTCCCCAACGACCGCTGAGATGATCGCAATATGTTATGGGCTAGAACAAGCAAAACTTCTTTCTAAAGATTTAGGAATGAATATTTCACATGTTGGTATCTGTTCGGACAATCAATCCGTTGTGGATATGTGTGTAGGGGATTCTACTACAGATTCTATAACGCTAAGGAAGTTATTAGCCAACATTGATGCTCTTTGTGATAACTTTGAATCTGTATCATTCCAATGGGTGAGAGGACACGCTTCAAACACCTACAATAAGTTAGCAGACACAATAGCCTATTCTATATTGAAGGGCTAGTCTTATGGTGGAAAGGCTCTTGGGTGAGAATATGGTGATGGGTCTAGCCGAAGAGGAGGAAGTTAGGCCAGTTTCATTTTATTGGTATGCAGAAGAAGACGACTTCGATGAAGAAGGCAACTTAAATCTCACAATTTCGGCGGGGAGACTTCGCCACAAGTGGGTTCCGACCAGAAAAACTTCTGCTATGTTATTTGTTAGAGAACACGAAGATGGTGCAGGACTAAGAGCAAGAAAAAAGCCACTTCAACTTGTTAGGATATTTTCTTTGGATGTAGAAGATATTACCGAAAAGTATCCTCAAGCAGTTGTAGAAGGACTACATGGTATAGTTGTCAAAACCCCCATCACCGTATCTATCCCTAGAGGTAGGAGAGGATTAACTAGTCCTCCTTTCTATACTGCTGGAGATAAGGATATTTATTCTCCTATACCTACTAGTGAAGTTGGGTCGATTCAATCAGGAATCCTTTCTGACGAAGATATCTTGAACATGTCCGTAGTAGAGGTTACAAGCCCTGTTGCGTTCCAAGATGATGCGGAAAATACTGCAGCAGTTGGTGGTGTCTATGATAGAAGGATGGGTAGCATCGAAAAGAACGAGCCTTGCGAAACATGCGGTAAAGTTAGGTTAGAAATCGACGCATCCAATTCGTGTCCCGGCCACTTTGGACATATATCATTAGAAATCCCCATTCCAAAAATTCTTTACATGGGAGTGGAGAAGAGAATAGGCAAGCAAGGATATCCTTTGCTATTCACACTAAATCATGTTTGCCATACTTGTTATAGAGTCCCCCTCCCAGACGAAATTCTAAAACCTAAGATGCCTTTGTTAGAGCAACAGTTTGAACTTGGGAAGAAAAACTATCGTGGGTATGAGAATATCAAGACCATTCTAAGGCAAGGCTTCGATCAATGGTGGAAAGGTGGAGAAAGAAAAGAATGCCCGCATTGTAATGCTTATACTCCTAGGTTTGAGTTTGTTCACACTCCTAAGCCAGAGTTCTTCGTTAGAAAAGGTAATGCAGATTTAAGGTATCAAGATGGTGCTAGAAACTTTGACTTTGGTTATGTGAGAAATATTCTTGCTAATATCCCTGATAGTGAAGCACGCATATTAGGATTTGATCCGCCACACTCTAGACCAGAGAATATGTTCTATGGTGTTATGCCTGTCGCACCTAATCCTATTAGACCTAAAAGAATGGTTCCAGGCAAAGCACTAGATATTGACGACTTATCTAAATTGTATCAAGATGTTGTATATGCTAATAACTCTCTTAGAACTGCACAATTAAGAGGTTATGGAGAAAGTTCTGTTATCAAGGCAACTACTAGATTGTATGTTGCCGTTAGTAGAGTCACAGATAATCAAATACAGTCAATAGGGTCTGGCGGAACTTCTATGGAACGAGGATTCCAAGGCGGAGAAAGAAAGATATCTTACAAAGGTCTAATGAATCGACTCTCTGGTAAAGGTGGAAGATTTAGAACTAATCTACAAAGTAAGTATGTAGAAGATGTTGGATATTCTACTGTCACTCCTAATGGCGACTTAGCAATTGATGAAGTTGGTGTTCCAATAGATATGTGTAAGAGGACGGCTATTGAAGAGAAAGTAGATGCTAGTAATATCGAAAGGCTAAGAGAAGCAATCATAAATGGGCCAGATGTTTATCCTGGGGCATTAGATATCTGCTTAGATGGTAATACTTACAATCAAGACTATGATAATTGGGTAGAGTTAGAGGGTGGAGATAATAGAAAGATTTCTAGAGAACGATATGCTAACAACTTAGAGTTTGGCTGTGTAGTTAAGAGGCATGTTATTAGAAATGATATTGGATTATTTAATCGTGCGCCATCTCTACATAGGCAAAGTATCATGGCGTTAAGAGCCGTTCCTCTAAACCAAAAGAGTTTGAGTTTCAATGCAACCATTTGTGATCCGTTTAATGCTGACTATGATGGCGATGCTATGAAAATTCATTTTGTCCAGAAGTTAGCAGCAATAGAAGAAGCAAAGACAAGGATGGCTTTGACTAAAAATATTATTCACGCAAGGTATGGTAAGTTAGCAATTGCTAACGATCAAGATCAAGTTAGCGGTATTTATCTCCTTAGCCATACTGACAAAAGAAGAAAGGGTGAGTGGAATCCACTTACAGGGCTAGGGTTTACAGAAGAAGGAATACCATATGTCTCACAAAAAGTCGCACTCGAAGTATTTAGCAGAACCTATTCACAAGATAGAAAGACAGGTGAAAAGAGGAAGATACTTTCACTACCAGAAGATAGCATTACCGCCCCCGACGGAACTATTTGTTATACTGGCCGTGCTTTGTTTAGTCATCTATTTACTGTTTTAGATTGCGAATATGTTACAGCAGTATTTACCGGGAATACGCCAAATGTAGATGAAGATGGTAATATTACAAAAGGTAAAGAAATTATAGTTATCGAAAATGGTAAGTTATTGAATGGAACTTTAGAAAAGAATGCTTTTGGTGCTGGTGATGGTTCTATAGGTGCATCATTCATTTATCATGAAGGATTTGAAAAAGGTCAAGCGAAACTAGTAGAGTTTATTGAAATGGCTACAAGGCTTGGGCTAATGGCACATAGAGCAATCGGATTTACTATGGGCGTTCAAGATGTAAAAGGTAGCAAAGAATCTGACGAAATTGTAGATAGAAGTTATGCTTTGGCAGCAGACGAAATCGAAAAGATTCAAGTCGCATATGATAGAAACAATCTAGTGCAGTTTGCAGAAACAGAAGATCAGCGTGTTTATGCTGACCAAGATCCTGTGGGATTCATGGAAGAAAAGATTCATGCAATCACCACCAAGTTTGAAGCATCCACACTAAGACCTGTTGAAAACTTCCAAGGGTCAGGGAACCCTATGCAGATATCTGTTAGAAGTAAGGCTAGAGGTAAAGCAACAAATGTGCAACAAATGGGTGCTTCGTATGGTTTAGTTATGGTTGGTGGGCGAAGAATTAGAAATGGTATTGGTCCAGATAGAGTCTTAGCGCATTATCCAAAAGGTAGTTCTAGACCAGAGTATTCTGGATTTGTTCGCTCTAGTTATTCTTCAGGAATGGAACCAGATGAATACTTTATGACCTCTATGGGTGGTCGAAGATCTACTGTAGAGTCTGGTATGGGTAATATTTCTAAGTCTGGTTATCTAGAAAGAAAGACCATTAAAGGAATCGAGTCTTATATTGTAGATAAGAAAATGCGAGTCATAAACTCTAGAACTAGGCGTGTGGTTTCTCCTATCGTAGGCGAAGATGGCCTAAGACCCTTCCATCTAAGAATGCATGAAAGTAATGGGCATGTTATCGAACTACAGCCCTTTTTGTTTGACTTTGTGTGCAAGCATGGTCGCTATCTAGCACCTAAACATAATGGTGAAAATAGATGTGACGAATGTAATGGCTCATCAGACATCGAACTATTTAGAGAAGTGGTAGATGCAGAGTTCAAGGGGCATAGGGTGAAGCCTTCAACTAAAGCAATCGGTGTTGTAGAAAGTATTTTGGCGGTTAGACAAGTCACAAAGCCGAATGTCCGTAAGATGGCTAAGAAGTTTTCAGCATACTACATGGATTCGTTATGTCCACCGGGAGAAGCGATTGGGGCGGTCGCTGCGGCTTGTATTGGTGAGCCGGCAACGCAAGCAGCATTGAGAACATTCCACTTTGCCGGTAAAATGAGTTTTCAGGGATCTATTGACAGGCTAATTCAGATCCTTGAGTCTCCGTTGCAGGCAGGATCGAAAATAAAAGCCCCGCAGTCAGTTCTAAGGTTTAGAGAAAAAGTCGATTTGCCAACCGCACAGAAAATCGCAAGCGCAATTAGAACGGTTTATGCTTCAAGAATAATTAAACTAATAGAGTATGATTTAGGCTCTGACTCTATGATAGTAAATCTAGATTGGGATAAAGTAAGAATGTATAGTGTAAGTCTAGACTTAATCCTAAGTAAAGTTCGTAATAGAGCAGAAGACTTTGGTGCTAACTTGGTGACTGATTCTCTACAAGACGGAGGAACACTTGTTATCTATGTCAATTCGGATAGCGACCCGAAAAAGCATCTATATCTAAAAGAAGCGATTATGTCCTTGGTTGTGAATGGTCTAGTCAAAGATGAGTTTGAAGTATATGTGAAGAAGCCAGAAGATGACCCCGAAAACATGGGTAGGCTCTGGTTAGATGTTCGATATTGTGGTAATACATTCCTAAACTACTGCGAAGAAATGCTTGGAGATTACTTCGACTTTGAAGTGTGTAATACTGTGAACATCGGATGGATTTACAAGAAGTATGGATTAGAAGCAGCACTTATTTCTATGGTAGATCAAATAGACTTCCAAATGAACGGAGGAAGAATCTCTAATGACGCAGAGAAAGCGAAAGGAATTGGAGAGTATGATTGGAGATACATTAGAACCATCGCTGACATATTAGGTGAAGAAGGAATACTAGGACAGTTAGGATATAACGGGGTTGCAGCATTCTCTAATCCTAGTTTCCTTGCAGGATGCTCACTAGAGCGTTCCTGGCCTCAGATATCTCACGCTAGTATCATGGGCAACTTTGACCCGTTAAGAGGTGTAGCAGAATCTATTGTTGCGGGCAAAACCATTCAGGTCGGGAACCAAATTTCCAATAACCCTTAACTTCATTCCAATAGTCACCAACGGCTTTCTCTAGCATCATATTGGCTAGAGTGCTTCCTAAGACCTTTACATTAAAGTAGTGAGCAGTTGCTACTCTTTTGATTATATTGGCTCTAGAGTAATCCCCTGGAATCCAACCTTTTTCACAGTCATACATTTCACATCTAAGCCCGTGCTTTAATGCTGATGAACCTATTCTTATTTGATGCAATCTATAGCACACAGGACATTGGTCGATTCTATAAGAGACATAACCTATACCTTCATTATCTTCTCTAGTAGAATACCATTCATGTCCACAATAACAATCGAACACTTTATTCTTAGGCTTGTAAGTCATGGTATCACATAAAGTCAGTAATCTTGTATTGCTTTGTAGATTCTCTTAGAACTTGATTGCTGCTACCAATACCATAAAGCATATGATCTAACTTATCAATAACATTCTTTTCAATAATCTTATCTAAGTCTAAAACATAATCCTTGATTTGTTCGGGGTCTTGGAAAGCAACATAACCACCACTAGGAATCCATGTGGGGCCATCTTTGACGAAGGTGGTATAGTATGAATCACCTTTGTCCATTTGAGGATAAGTATCATCTGCTAATACTACATTATACCAAGCCGCCGCACGATGGACACCGCCTAGTGTAGAATAACACTGGTCGGTTTCATCCTTAGCATCGGGTTTAGCACTCTTGTTTGTAGCACCTTGTCTAATCAACGGATGTTCATGCTGTGGAGGTAGCCACTTACCAAGCCTCGCTCTAGAAAACAAATCTTTGGCCGGAACTTCGCCACTTCTAATCATAGTAATATGGTCTTTCATAGCATTAACAACTGTTTCCGTTGAAGCACCATTCCAAATTAGTTCCAATGCCTTGAACTGTGCATCACGACCAATCTTAGCAGTATTAGCGTGCTTTGCCTCAAGACCTTGCATCTTCATACGATTCTTAATGTCTACATTTTGAACCGAGAATGGATCTTTCAAGGAAGGATCCCAAACAACACGGCCAGCGTAGCGATTACGGCGAGGAAGATAGAATCTATCCATCAATGTCTCCGCCTCTACTTCGACGGCAGTAGAGTTCAAGTCTTTCTGACAAATCTCTGTAAGACGCTCTCCTAACTCTATGGCTAACTTAGCACATTCTTCTGTAGTCTTTTCATCACCTAACTTGACGAAGATGGAATCTGTGTGTCCATAGATAACTTCGTATCCCATCGCTTCACATTCTTTCTTAATCAACATCAAACTCTTACGACCACCGTAAGTAATGGTTCTAGCGATGTTGATGTTAGACCATGCGAAACCATTGAAGGCCATAAGTCCGTAGAATGTCGCTCGAAGTCTTTTAACAGTCTTTTGAGCATCATCCCACTTCTTGTATTCTTTAGAGTCTTTACCATGAGTTTCTCCCGCTTCTCCACGAAGTTGTTTATACTCATCTCTTAGAACATCTAACTCCATTACACACTTAGGAAGCAATCCGACAGGATTCTTTCTAAATCTACATCTATCACCAATGATATCATCATCTTGCTCTTGACCTTTAGGGACAAGCGTTTCGTGGCTTGTATTGAAAGCCACCATCATTGAAGGATATAGACCACTAAAGTCAAGCATTGTTACATTCTTGTGTAGACCAATTGTTCCTAACTCTTCGGGGTCTAGAACAATAGCACCTTGTAATTCCCAATCATCTATTTGTCCTGCATCACTCCAACCACTACCTTGCTTGAAGTCTGCTTTACGCATGAAATATACTCTAGCATAAGAAGAACCGTAAAGAGTAGACTTGAACTGACACTTTGCCAAAGCCTGTAGATTCTGTTGTCCTTCTACTGCATTACAACTTGCTTCAATCTCTACCATTAACTTAACATCTACTAGGTTATAGTAAAGATAAGAATCAATAAACTCATCGTAGTCAGCATCGTAAAAGTCTGGTCTAAACGCGGTCTTACCTCGACCAAACAAAGTTTGCCCAACAACATCTAACTTCATAGAAGGAAGATTAGTAGACTTAGAATCACGATAGATACGCTCGTATAACTTATCTAGCGAGATAACGATGCGCCCTGGCAACGGTTGCTCTGTCCATCTGTATTGAACACCTTTGTATCGTGGAGGCTTCATTAGTCTCATTCTTCCCATAGTCGAGGGAACCAGTTTGTGTGCGCCAACACCTGTGGACTCTAGTCTTCTATAGAGTGTTGGTAAATCATAGAACCCCATACCCCATGCTAGTAATACATCGGGATCTGTGGCATCGACAAACTCTACAAAGTCTGCTAGCATCCTACCTTCGTCGTTGAAATACTTCACTTGAGAGTCTTCTCCATCGTATCGCTGTAAAGCAATATCTTCTTCAAAATTAGGATGCATACACCATTGATAGTATTTCTTCGTGTAACTATCGTATGCGCCTATGACATTTATTTCTTGATTATCTCTAGGGTCGTTCATTCTAAGCACTTGCTCTGGCCCATCACCTGCCTTGAATTGTAAGGCTTCTAAGTCAATAAACAATTTACGCATTTCATACTCTGGTAATTCTTCGTAGTTATCAATAAGATATCTATCTTCAATAGGAACATCTGCCTCGTAAGTGCGAGTAAAGTTTCTCCTAAACCGATAAACATCTAACGGTCTATCTAAATATACTTTGAGCAACTTCTGCCCTTCTGCATTGTAAAACTCGCCTCTTTCAAACTCTATGTCTATACCGAACAAGTGGTCTTTGATAGTAGCCTCTACTAAGTGTGGAGGAACATGACGGTATGTTGTAAGATCATCGAATCCTTTACCACTAGTATTCTTTACTCGCTTCATGTAAAGCATATGTGGATTGATGAATAGATATGGTCGGGTCTTTTCAAAGCGTTCCTTTCTAACCCACTTACCATCTTCTTGCTCTCTCCATCTAAGGAATATCTTGCTGTTAGGACTAATGCCCCAATTGTTGTCTTCAAATCCCGTAGAGATAATCATATCTATTCCTCCTTGAAGTAATCTAGAATCTCGTCTGGAGTATCATCTTTGACAAACTTAGGTTCTCTATCATTTAGCATAGCATTGAACCATTCTATGATTTTCCATGACTCGCAACCACTAAAGCACTTAAACGCACCAGATTCAATGAATCTAAAGTGGTTATGGTCGGTATCTCCACCATGATGTTCACAAACAGGACATCTTGATGTGAACCAACCAGAACCATCTGGGCCTCTAACAGACATCAAAAAGTCTCTATGCTGATACACCGTAAAGTCAAATCTCTTATCACTCATACTTTTTCCTCCTTTAATTGTAATCTCCGAAGGCTTTTCTCCTGTATTGTGAAACCGAAGTAATTCCTTCAAGCGATTGATAGCAGCAGTATCTCGGAAATACACGAAACCGTTATGACATTCTTGATTTACAAGTGCGAAACGCTTCAAAGAGCGAAGGCTCTCAACCATTGACAAATATTGCGCCAACGGCATTTTTGGGATTCCCGAATAACTAACGCTGCTCATCGGGTTGGCTAAGTTATTATTGTTATTAATACTAGCGATGACATATGACAAAACGAGTTTTTGGAGGTGAAAATCACTCGGAACTTTCCGCGCCGACCATATGGGCTTCTTGATTCCAAGAATATTTATTTACATCTCCTGTTCTTTTTGAAGCAAAACCCATTTTCTTCATCCAAAAGGCGAGAGTTCGGCTTGAACGCTTCCACCTTTCTTGTCTTTGATCTCTATGAGTTCGACCTAGGAGGTAATTATACGCACCTTCGGCGGTCAATCCATCATGGAGAAAAGGATGTTCTAGGAGAATACCTAGAATTTCCTCATCTCTTTCATTCGTCTGCGTCGTCAGCAGACTCACCTTTGCCGATAATCTTCTTAGAAGCGTTGGTAACTCCTTTAGCAGCACCGCCTACAACTTTACCAACAGGAGCAGTTACAGTATCTACTGCGGAGACAGTAGTCTTCTTAGCAGAACTAATTAGTTTGCCTAGCCCAATCTTTTCATCGGCTTCGGCATCTCTAAGTGCCTCTGGCACACCTTTGTTAGTCAAATCATGAAGTAGAACCCACGCTTGCGCTCTACTAATAGGGGGATGCCCTGCTTGGTCTAGAATCTTAGCGACTGTTAGTAGAAGTTCATCGTATCCATTCTTTGCTAGATACTTGTTCACTTCACTAGTCCATGCTTCTTCAATAAGCACAACTTCATCTAGAGTTTTCTTAACCCATCCCACACGCTTGCCTTCATACGAATAGTATTTCGCCATGAAATAACTACATTTCATCCGATACTTAAAGTTCTTCAATATGGGAATCTAGCGAATTGACGGCTCTATTATCGTCTATATCTTTTGGTTTAGACAACTGCGCCGCTAGTAAAACACATTTTGCTTCACTAATGTCCGGCGGAAAGTATTGAAAAACATTCTTCGCCATATCTCCAAACGCTAATTCTAGGAACGCTGCGGCTTTAGGACGATTTTCTTTGAAGTCGTCAAACAACTTTTTCTCGCTTTCGCCTTTAATCACATGCTGAATGGAGTTGAAGTATTCATATGGATCAGAACCATCACCAAACCATGTATCAGCACTATCTCCAAACTGTCTTCTCCGTTGGGGATTATTGTAGTAATAGTCCCTTCTCCTGGCCTGTTCTTTAGTGCTAGACATTATTCATCCTCCAGCATAATAGAAAGATTCTCCGAGTAGGCAATTAAAGCCCTTCCTAACATATTAGCCTCTTCTAACGAAAGGCGTTGATAGACGACTTTACCATCTCCCATAGGGATTTGAATGTATAATAATCTATTAGCATCCAAGCCCCCTCTATCGGAAACACACTTTGCACAGTCGCAATCATCTATAGAACACACTAAATCCTTAGACTCGGAGTCCCTAATCTCACAAGAAAGCATGGTCGAAAGCCATAGAATACCTTCATCTTCTTCGTATTCTAGCATAAATCGCCTCTCCATCCTTGCTCTTTGATTCTTGTGAATAAGGGTCTTGGGAGTGTAATAGCCATTTGTGGAAACTTGCTAGACCTAAGTTCGATATAATCTTCCATAGGGTTTTCGGATTTCAAATCTACAAAGTAAAAAATGTCATCTTCGACAAGAAGTGTTGCTATATCTGCTTCTGCATCTCCTTCTGTGATACTAGTTAATTCTATCATTTTTGCAGGGTTTCCCTTAATCATAGATAGCGTGAGCGACATTAATTTATCTAACTCACGGGTTATGTCAGACTCTAATAGGGCTGTCTCCACGATACTACGATATATGTTTCGATATTTAACTTTGCGTCGGAAATGATCAGTATTTGGTGTGAATGTCTATAGAATTGCTGGTGTCGGAGAAGTAATGTCTAATCAAAAGTTCAACATCATAGGCATCTACTCCATCTTCTTCATACCAACCCATTAAAGGAAACGCCATATCAAACTCTTGGTGTAGTTTATCTTCTGCCATAGCACAAATTATATCCTCTATGGCAGACATTTGATACTTCGCATGATCTACATTATGGACACAAATCCAACAGATTTTTTGCTCTCCGAAGTCAGTTAGAAGATAACTTCCTAGTTCGTGAATTATGTTTTCTTCATCTTCTAGCGTTAATTCCCTATCTGGCTTCATACCTCTAGACATATATGCATAGTCTAAGGGATATATACCTCTAAACTCTCTAATATGCCTATGTGTAGAATACTCTCTAGGGATAGGGCAAACAACAAGTGTCCTTTCCGATAACGAAATAGGCATCTCTATTTTGGTGAAGGGGTCACTCTTCTTCGTCAAATGCATCAGCCCCGAATTGAGCAACAAGCCTTGTCCAGACCGTTCCTAGTTGTGGGTGCTGAATAGCCGAGTCGTCATTATATGTCATAGCAAACCCGTTAGGTGGAATATATGGTTCTGCTGGCTTCTCTCTTTCAATAGATAATACAAATGCACCTAGAAAGTCCACTTGCTTTGCCATCATTCTAATGTTATCTGCGATTTGGAACAAATCTGCCCCCAAATCTAGAACCATTCCTCTTGTTTCTCCTTCTTCTGTCTTAAAATCTAATAATACAATCATTTCTGTCATAGTATAGCCTCCCAACCGTATTTCTTCAAATCGTTATTGGAGTCGTAAAACTTCCCTTCATAGAAGTCTTTATTGTTCAAAATGCCATTAATCGTGGCTGATGCCCAACTTAACTTGTTGGTTCTAGTCCTAATTCCGTTCTCGATTAGGAAGTCTGCGATTTCGCTAGAAGTTTTTCCCGCCGCAGATTGATCGAAAATGATTTTTACTACATCGGACTCGGCTTTATTGATTAGCAAAACTCCTTTATCTCCAGCATCACCGCTACTCGCATATGCGGAATCATAACCGTAAGGAGGCTTACCAACCCACTTTCCGCTATTTTGTTTAGCGACTAGACCCATTACTGTTCTTTCACGAGTCACTTCAACCTCCATTTGGTTCAAAGCGGTAATAATTCTAAATACCGCCATACCCATAGCAGATGTAGTATCTACATCAATGTCTAACGCAACGAAGTTTTTACCAATCGTGTTTAACTCCGATGCCCACGCTTGGGCGTTTGTCGAAGATCTATGGAATCTATCTAACTTGAATGCCACTACAACATCCCACTCTTCGATCCTATCCATAAGAGATTGGAAACCTTCACGCTCGGTATTCATACCTGTGCCTACATCTTCAAAGGAATCTACAAACTCCCAACCTTTCATTTCGGCATATTGCTTACAACGGCGAGTCTGTTCTTGAATAGAAGTCTCGCTTTGCATGTCTGTTGATATCCTTGCATAAGTTATTGCTCTCATATTATCATCTCCTTACCACATTTTGTGCATTTGTGAATATATCTAGGGCTGGTAAATGGTGGATCATCATCGCATCTTCTAAGATTGAATTCTTTAGAACCGCAATCACACTTAACCACCTAGTTTGCCTCCCCATTTTTCTTGAAGTCGCTTATACTCCGATAATTCGGCTATTTCGGCCTCTATTCTGCCTACTTCGACTTTCTTTGCCATTATCAACTTATCAATATCGGATAGGGCAGGGTCAGCCTTTCGGAAGTAGTTCTGCCTTTCCCCATATAGCATAACATTATTTCTAACCCTAAACTCCCAGGTGGCTATATCTTTACGGGCATAGTGCTTATCAATTTTAACAAAATTGCTTTTGTGAACCTTGATTTTGACTTTACCAGCACCGATCTTTTTGCCCTTTCTAATCATAGTGTCTATTTTGCCCTTGAGAGTGTGGCAGTAGTATAGGCAGTTTTCAAGCGGCAGACCAACAATGTATGCTAGTCTAGGATAGTTTCCTGATCGCTCAAACCACATTTGGCTAACTACAATCTCATAAGAATCACCCACAGGCTCAAAAGATAACTGATGTTTCATTTCTATTAGGTATTCAATCTCGGACTTACCATTGGTTAGAATAGAATATACATCGCCGTCTAACTGTGTATATGGCTCTCCAAACATAGTTAGTTGCTTAAACTCGATTTCTTTCCATGTATCTACCTTGTGGCTATGCCTTCTCCAAGCGATAAAACTGGCTTTCTCTAAGGCAAGATTAGCCCTTTCTATTTCTTCTATCGGAAAGTCGGGGTGTTCTTCCATCATTCTCCCTCCTTTGGAACAAATGTGATAGGCATATCACAGCACTCATCTACAATAGTGAACTCTGTATCAGGAAACATCCATGTGATTACTCTCTCCGTTTCACACTTAGGACACTTATAGCAGACATCAATAGCACCAAACTTAGTTAGTGCATTGGCCTTGTGCCTTTTACTAGGATTGAATAAAACCTCATAATCGACTTTAGTCATCTTCAATCTCTCCATTCTTACAGTTAGGGCAAGGCATATGGATACAATACCCTGTGCCATCACAATGTCTGCATTTCATTCCTTCACCCTCTCTAATTCTTCTCTAACAATCATACGAATGTCATTGTAAATCTGGTTCATTAATAGAACACAAAGGAGTTTAAGATCAGTTTCCTTCATTCTTCTTCCACCTCGTTTAATTCAGCCCGTGTCCAAGGCCCCATCATTTGTCTGTGAAAATAAGTAGATTTACGCAGTATCGAATCTAATCTAGCCTTAGCAGGAATACGCCTATACTTACGACCATAGTGATTTATTTGATTACTTAGATACTCTCTTGCTTCGTTAGTGCTAAACCCGTCTAAACCACCTTCCCATAGAAGGTCTATCCATATCTGCTCAAATTTGTTTATTTTTGTTAGTCGTGGTGGTCTTCTTTGACTCATTGTTCTTCCTCCAAATGAATACCTTCGATAACTGCCTTACCTACGGCAGGGCAAACTGCGTTGCCTATGACTAGATGCTTATCGCTTTTCTTCTTTAGAACATCAAAGTTATATCCTTCAGGGAAGTTTTGAAGTAAAGCCATTTCTTCTATAGTCAAAGCACGAATCTTACGATATGTATGACCATCCCTGGCATTAGTCCTAAGAGTAATAGCCCGCCCTGTAACCGTTTGTGAGGGGCCATTTACATCAGCATCGGAAGACCTAGCGCGAGCAGAGTTAGAGTTAGAGCATGAAGAGTTATTGACAACAAGGCCAATATTCCTCATACCACTCATAATCGTATAAGACGGCTGGTCTAATCCACGATATAATGGGCCAGACCCACCATTCTTTTGACCTGTTTCTGGATTGATACCACAAGTCGGTGCGCTAGAGCGACCAGAATCCATAACTGCTGCAATCATTTCTTCTGCTTGATTGATAACTCTACTCCACAATCCTTGAGAAACACCAACAATAGGTGTGCCTCTTTCCTGCAAAATATCTTCATATTCTTCTTGAAGATGTGGTAAAGCATCTATAACAGATACATAACCCGGCAATTCTGGATTCTTTGGCTTCTTTAGGTTCTTATTGTCATTAGTCTTCTTGACCGTCCAACCTTCTCCAGCAAAACATCTTCTCCTTCTTTGAGGAACGCCAAAGTCTGCGGAGTCCAAAACAACCGAAGGAATATCTTCGGGAAGGAATCTTCTAACAGGAACAACATTCTCCATACTCCATGAATCGGGTTGAAGCATCTCTACTAGGTCTAGATAGTGCATAACCATAGGTAGTCCTTCTCTAGGATCTCTACTAGAAGCGTTAGATAGTGCTTGACATGGGGGAGAGCCATGAAGGTGAAAGTGATAGCCCATATCTATGTAAGGTTGGACATATTTCCTAATTAAAGCAAGATCCGCATCTAAATCGCCTAATTCATGCTGAATGAATGGCGTATGTGGATGGTTTGCGTGGTGAACGAGCATAGCAGGTTCCCATAAATCCATAGCAAGAGCAAGAACCGCCCCCGCTTGAACCGCCCCTGTGGAAAAGCCTCCGCCTCCACAGAATAAATCCACGACTACAATCTTCTTCTTACCAGCCCTGTCCTCAACGACATGGACTAACTTCTCCATCGCTTCTGCAAACTTCTCATTGGATATCCATTTCATAATAAATCCCTGCTCCTTCAATATACCACTCTGGCATCTTTCCTTCTGGCCAAACAGCAAAATGACTTTTGTCCATGATGTAATACAGTTGATACTGCTCCACACGACTAAGGGTGTCGAACTCTGGTATAAGCATTCTGCAATTCATGTCTGCTGAAATAGCATAAGGTGGAGTAGTTAGACCCTCTTTCGGGAAGTCTAGCATATAGACATGCATAAAGCACCACTTGATTACCTTCTCCGAAGAATGAACCTTACCATACCTCTCGGTATATTCCTTAGCCAATGCTAGTCCATGAATAAGTAGCCATCTATAATTCTCTCTAGACTCTCTTAGCCATATGCTAGAGGGATGTTTGTAGTGAGATCTCTTGTATGGTGCTTGACCAGGGAGAAACGGAGAGCATAATAACTGCGCTGTTTCTAAAGTCATTTTGACTACATGTTTATTGCACTGCATCTTGGCTGCAATAATCGGATCTTCATCTAAGTAGAAAATATTCAAATTTCCACCCCCTTCAATTCGCTAAAACCTAGTTTCGACGAAACATAGTTGAACATGGTATAGCCTGCCATACCTAAGCGGGTGATATTCCTATATTTAAGCAAACCGTCCCTTTACTATCGCAAACCGTAGGTAAAGTCATTTTGCTCAAACAAACCGCCCATTATACGATAAGCAAACACAGTTTGCTCATAGGGGCTTTACCCCCGAATAGTAGGGGATTTTGGATGTAAAACCGCTATACTCGCGTGCGCGGGTAGTAAAAGAATAAGAGGTGCGCTCTCCGATGGCTGAAGAATGAGCCAAACACCAGACGAGAAGAAGGTTGTAACCAAAGGAGGCGCATTTTGCCCATAGGCTACCCACATATCAACATATTCAGGCAAAAGGAAGTTTCGTCCAAACTATGTTTAGACAAAACCATTATAACCCCAAAGTAACTCGTAGGGATAAGGAGGAAAAATTATGTCAGAAGACTTAACCGAAAAAAGAATTGCTGATGCTTTGGAAAGAATTGCAAAAGCCCTTGAAACGGTGGCAGACAAGCCACAATGGGTCAAAATTGCTGAAGAAGTGGTTGGCGAAGTAAAAAAGATAGAACAAAAGGCACCCGTAGTGGAGAAGCCTGCACCTGAACCTGTGAAAGAAGCCGCAGTTATGGAAACTGTTGAAAAGGCGACTAAAACCATCCAAGAGGATGATCTAGTCGGTCAAACAGTTGTCATTGTTGGTGGCGACCACAATGGTAAGATTGGTGTCTGCACAAAGAGAATGAAGGCATGGGCATTAGTAAATGTCGATGGCGAGGACATTAGTGTCCGACCTTCTCATCTAAGAGTGCAAGACGCTAAGGTCAATGAAGCCATTGAAGCGAAGGTCGAAGAAGTGGCTACAATGCCTGCTACTGAAAGCGTTGTAGAAGTCGAGGCTATCGGCGAACCACCTTCAGAAGAGGCAGATGATTCCGCTAACTTTGTCATTAGAGCAGGGAAGCACGCTGGTAAAACCATGCACACCCTCTTTAACGAGTCTAGTCTAGGGACTAAGACTGTAATATGGATGGCTAAGAATCATAACCTAGCCGACCATAAAGAGGCTGCTATCTCTTATCTAAAGGCTAATGGAGTGGAGTATTGATGCCTAAAGTGGTTATTGAAAACAGCGAAGGTTTCTACAAAGACCTTTTTGAATCCGAAGAAGCAAAGGAAATTGAATCGTTTGTCAAGGGATTCCTTGAGGGGCGTAATGTGGAGAAACTATGTCGTAATAGCGATGTTGTAGTAAGCCATTATACGGCTTATTCAAACATGTTCGACTTAGGTGTTTCGATTGGCGGTCTAATAGAAAAGCATGGCATGTCGTTCAATAAGGGTGTTTCTCTAGGCAGAAAGAATCTTGAAGGTAAAGTCAAGGTGGTTTGATGGCATACTATAGCAAATACGGGAGGTATGAGCAACTAGATGTTTCACCATCTAGAGTCTTGAAGTGGATGAAATGTCCAAAAGCCTTCGAGTATCAGTATGTTAGAAGGGTTCCAAACACTACTGGTCTTGCTGCTATGCAGGGAACCGCACTTCACGATGTCTTTCTTGAAGAAATGCTTCGTGGTGGTAGCCAAGATGTTCCTGCTTTAGTCGAATTGTTGGAATTAACTTTCCGAGATGCTTTAGAAAATGAAGACCCAAAGCGAATTGTTCACTATAAATCCCAAGAACCTGTTAGTGAATGGGATAAAGAAGAAGCGGTTGAACAACTAAAAGTTTGGGGAAAAGGACTTTTCGAGGCTTTCCTAAATGGGAAGGATAACTACGGAAATAAATTTGAACTGTCGCAAGTAACAGAAACGGAATTAGAGAAAGAACCACTAGAGGTATATCTACCTAAAGCAGGAGTAACTATTCGTATTAGAGGACATATAGACCTAGTATTTGATAATGAAGGTATTGGAGATCTTAAGTTAGCAAGTGATTACTACTTGTCAGTATGGACACTTGCTAAAGCATTAGGAGAAATCCAGCCTATCTTTTATCGAATGATGATGGGTGCGCCTGGGCCTTTTAGTTATGTAATTGTAGATAAAAAGAAGGGAAAGGGTGGTGCTTATTCTCCGACAGTTAGAAGTATTGACTTTGAGGTTACAGAAAAAGACTTTGATAGAGGAGTCGATATTCTTGAGGCATTTGTGCATGGAACGCAAGTCCACAATGAATATGAAGGTGGCTTCTTCCCTGCAGTTCCGGACTATAATGGTGAGACAAAGAAAGAAGCAGGTATGACCGAGAGAAACTTTTGTGGTAAAATGTGTTCTTACAAAGAAATCTGCTACAATGAAAACTTTAAGCGACCTGTTTCTTTGTCTGGTGACACAGCAAGTATTGTGGAGGATTGATTTTGGATCCTGCTCGTAGTCATGCTGACAAACTTCGCAACGATGAATCCTTTGTTGCGTCATTTCAAAGGAAAATGAAGTTTGTTCAGCGTGATTACGACACTCCTTGTCTTGAATGGCAGGGAGGCACAGATAAGGCTGGTTATGGACGCATTCATGTAAAGAGGCATTGTGAGCGTAAGACGGGGCGTAATTTCTATGCTCATCGCCTCAATTACATGATTGAACGCAAAGCGTTTATAGAACCAGAAGAATACATTTTGCATCAATGCCACAATAGGCTTTGTTGCAATCCAGAACATTTCTTGCTGGGCGACCATCAAGAAAACATGGATGATTTACATGACTCTCGCCGTGTGGCGGGAGAGAAAAACTCCAATTCTAAGTTAAAGGAAGACGAAGTATGGGAGATATTATGCTTATATCACGATGAGGGTTATAGTATGCGTGAGATAAGCGAGGAATACGGTGTCGCTAGAGGCACGATTAGTGATATAGTCTATGGTCGCACATGGGGCGATCTATATGATGAATTTGTAGGTGAAGAAGATGAGTCTTAATGAGTTATTTTATTTTGTGATTGGATTGTTGATTATCTATGGTGTGTATTGGCAAATGTTCGGTATTAACGAGTATGTCCATGATGGAGAGAAGCGACACTCGATTATACTTGAACCACATAAACTACTAGTCAATTACGGAGAAGCCGTAGGAATGATTTACGGAGAGGAAGAATGATGAAGTGGATTATAGAAGTCCAAGGTAAAGACGGTTGGTGGAAACCGTTTTCTTATGCAGATGACGAACAATCTGCTAGAGAGAAGGCAGCAAAAGCGTGCCTTCACGCTAAACTCATTTACATGGTTAGATTTAGGAGGAATCTAGATGATTAGAGATCCTTTAGGTGGATGGGATTGGGATGGCATTCGCCAACTATTCTTTTCTTTAGTAATGCTTTTTGCATTAGTTAGTGCGTTTGCTGCATTAGATAGCAAATATACATGGTCAGACCCCTGGATGGGTATTGCAGACTTTGTTTCTGCTTATCCAGAGTATTTTATCGTGGGGTCGATGTTAGTAGTCCTTAGTATCTGGTGGATAAACCAGTTTGACGGAGGATATTATTAGGAGGAATAATAATGGAAATGAAATATATGATGGATAGAAGTTTGACTAATCTAGAGAAGAAGGTTAATGATTTTCTACAAGATGGATGGAATCTTGCAGGAGAATTAATCATTGTAGATAGAAAGTATGTCCAACCTATGATTAAGTATGAACATAGTGATCTAGAAGATGGACAAACCAAACTTACTGACTTTGTGGAGTGATTTAGATGAAGAGAAGAGAGCGAAAATATGGAAAGAAAGCACCGAAGTGGACTCTAGGTTTTGCTTCTAAGCGTAAGGCTAGAGCAGTTCGTGCTAAAAGAAAAGAGGCTTGATTATGGCAAAGGATTGTGTTGGTTGCGGTAAAGAAGTTAAGATAACTTCTCCTAGACAATCGCCTCATCTTTGTTATGATTGTTGGTATTTAGAAGTAGAAAAAGAATGGAGTGGGTGCTAATGAAACTACTTTATTTGTCAAAACCTGCCGATAAAGAATACGATTTTGATTCGATTCTAAACTATTGTCAAGTCGCTTTAGAAGATATTGATTGGGGAATTGATGAAGTCTATGCTGATGGATGGACACATGTTCCTAATGGTATTAATGACCTCTTAGCAGACGCTAAGGCATTGAAAAAGAAAGTAACAGGTATATCGCTCTACTCTATAGAAGAATTGACTCAAGAGCATTTAGATGCTATTCTTGATCTTAATTTGCCTGTTTATTGTGTTCTTGCACCTTATCTAGGAATCCTAGAAGGAAAGTATTATGATGATCCACGAAAGAATGGTATTCCTGAACTAAAGAAACTAAAGCAAGCGAAGCATTACTACAAGCGAGTTACTTCGCTAAAGATTAGGCACGGTGTAAAGGCATCTAACAAATCTTCTGGTGCTGCACCTTTTGGTTATGATAATGTAGAAGGAAAGTTAGTGCAAAATGAAAACTATCCTGTTCTTCAAGAGATTATTAGACTACATAATGCTTCTGTTTCTGTATCGGAGATTGCTAAAAGAGTTAATCTAAATACTGCACAAATCTATGGCATTCTTAGAACATTAGGTGGACGAAAGTAATGGCTAGGTATAGACATCTTAGCGATAGTGAGTTAAAAGAACCTGAATGGTGGTGTAATCATCATAAGGAATCTATTAAGTGGTTAGTCACAAGAATGCACGATTATTTTACAAGAGAAGGTCAAAGTAAAGAGGAAATCGCTAGAATAATTAAGGCGTGTTTGCCTGCTTTTGCTGAAGGTGTAGGAGTAGATTTAGATGAAACTAAAAGGTCATGAGCAGAAGATTGTAAATGACTTCTTTAGAAGTTATGTGGATCCTATGTATAAGAATCCCATGAATACTGTTAGACTAAACTCGGAACATACAGATGAGCATAGGCGTGCTATCTTTGAGTGCTGTAACGCTCTCCTAGCCGCAGGAGTGCCGTTCTGGACAGAGGTTAGGCTAAAGTGCGGGTGTATTCCCGATATTGTTTGTCCAACGCATGTTAAACCAATGATAGAAGTCCTATCTTCGGAAACAATGAAGATGTTCACGGACTTGAAATTGGACAAATATCCCGAAGAACTTCACGGGGCGTTTATTTTTGTGGACGCAAAAGAAGTTTTCAAGGAGGAAATGATATGGTAAGTAAGGAACAACCTACATTCAAAGAGCGCAGCAGAAGCAAAGAAAAGACAGAAAGGAAAGCAAAATTCGATTTCGCAGATATTTTGGCGGGAAAGTTGCGAGTTACACTAGCCCTAAGTGACGAGGATAGAGAACTGATCGGCTCAAAAATTGAAGAAATGTCAGAAAAAGTCGATTACCGTTGGAAAATAACCCAATGGTTGATGGGGCTTGCTATCGCTCTAGGAACAATAGGGCAAGTAGTGTCATGGACACTATGATTAAATCATGTCTTGCGAAGCAAGAGTCATCAATTCCATCATGGCAATCTTATTCTTGCCGTTAGCGAAGTCATTCCAAACATCGCTATCTCCAGTGTGGATAACTTGACCACCTTTTGCAGTCCCCATTTTACCATCCTTTTTCTTGTATTTGACAACATCACCAGGGCCACCATTGATTCCTAGTTTGTAGATACTATTGCCGGTTGCTGATTTGACTCCTTTTTTCTTTGAGCCATTTCCATACCAGAACCTACTTAGTAGGTCTTTTCTTTTTACAGAAGTCTTACCAATAATTTCGGCAGTTGGGCTTCCTTTTTCAAATTTGATGATTTCGTCTAGTCCACTAGGCATAAAACTACCACCTTCTTTCGCTACTTAAAAGATCCCACCGATAGCCGAGGTATCATCGGCGGGTGTTAGGGCAATAATCCTCTCGGATAGAGCCATAGCAATCATTCCCAAGTATGCCTTTTGGTCGCTAGTCAATCTTCCAGAAGATGCAGCGTTGGATACTTGACTCTTGACATTTCTAAGATCTTTAAGCGAAGCCCCTGGCATGATTGTGGGTTCGCTAGTAAATGCCGTAGCATTTTGGATAATGTCTTTACCATCTGTTTCACTAATTTGACGAACCATGTTAAAGAAAGCATCGTTATCCATTTGAGATGAGAAGGAAGGGATTTGAGAATATCCTTCTTCGAATGGGCTACGGTTATCGGAAGTGAACTTCACAGGGTAGGAATACTCGTTAAAACTAGGTGTAGGGTTATAGGAGTAGGTATAACTAGGGGCACTAGGGGAGTATTCGTAGGGAAGTGTCAAAAATCCTAACGCACCCAATCCAGTTTTACTCATTCTATATGTGGAATAAAGCCCTAGTCCAAGGATTCCAGCCATTACATATTTCTTTTGTTTCTTATTCATATCATCACCTTAACCAAATACAGCGAATGCAGCACCCTTATTTGCGCTTGCAGCGGGTGGTTGATACTTTCTAGCAAGGGCACCGATATAAAACGCACCGATAACTCCGATACCAAGCATCATGGGACTAATAACGAGTGCTGCTTTGCTTTCTCGCATAAGTGGCCCTCTAACCATCCAATCTTCGACACCTTTCATGTGAACATTATCTAGAACATCGGTAGCAGTATCATATTCTCTTTGTGCCGCATCTCTTTCGCTTTGTGCGGCCCTTTTAGCAGTAGCCAATTCTTGTTTTATTGTAGTATAGTTAAAGAAGTCATAACCAGATGCATACTTTTGAATCTCTGCTGTAAGTCTAACGACTTTCTCATTATCGACTTCTTCTGCTCTACCAACTGCAGCCTTATCTAATTCCGCCTTAATTTCACTATGGTTAGTGTCCAAGTGCCTAATATCCACAATCAATGCTGCAACAATAGATTCTTTTGCTTGAAGTTTCTTCTTCTTAGCAAAGACGACCTCTTCTTCATGCATTTTCCACTTGCCTACTTTGTCATAAAGTTCGGCAGGGGAACCGTAAGGCTTTGTGAACTTATTAGTATAGTAATTGTTTAGCCTATCTCTAATATTGACACCTCTAGTAGCGATAGTATTATCGATCGCTTTTTTGGTGTTAAAGGTGCTAAGTTTAAGTGGTTCATTTCCTAGACTACCAAATGGACTAGTTTTACGAGCATTTTGTAGATTACTTCTCCTAACATACCCTGCTGCAATAGAGTGAGCGAAGTTACTCTTAGGGCCGGAAGTTCCAAAGTAAGACATTAGATCACTTTCCCATTCTAATAATCTTATAGCCACCGTAAAGTGCGCCAATGTGAACGAGGGCTTTTCCAGCATTCTTTAGGAAAGCATAACTTTCTGGCTCTTGGAAAAGACCTTGATTCCAACCTAGCGTAGGGTGAGCATATGCCAAAGCCCCAAGAGTAAATGCAGTTTTGTTAGGCAACTGTCTAAATCTTGACCAGATAATGCTGCCAGTCATAAGGGCAATTCCTCCGACCTTAACTGCTACTATTGCTTTAGGGTTATTTGGGCCAGTAATGCCGAAAACCTTTGAGTTATCATGAGCGTATAGTGGATTCCACCAGTTCTCTCTAGTGGATGCATAAGTGTAGCCCATGTTTCTAGGGTTGCTTCGTGGTCGAGGAGTAAAACTAGGTTCTGACCCCATAGCGGAAGCAGATGCGGCGACATTAGAAGTAACGCTACCACCACCTCTAGGGCGGCTTGTAAAAGAAGGAGTATCATCTAGCATTGGTGCATCTCCAAGACCATCGCTAGGAGGGCTTCGACTCATCCACCCCGAAAGATCGAATGTTTCATCTTCTTCTTCGTCGTGTTCTGAAACCATGCCAAACATAAGTGCGGGATCCATACTTAAGCCTCCTTAAATTGTCTATAGAGAATTAGCCCTACACCAGAGAATAGCGTTAAACTCTGTAGGACAGGAAGTGGGCGGTCAATAACTTTCTTTAGTTGCTTTGCAACAGGTTTAGCACCAGGGAATCCTAGTCCGACATATACCATACCTAGTGCAACCGCTAGTGTTGTATCAAATTGTCCTGTGCCCAAAAACCCTAGAGAAGTGCCATTAACTTGAGCCATATGTGCGCCGATGTGCTTTCTTCCCATCACGGGATTCGAGAATTCTCTAGGATTAACATATTGTCCTAATTCGTTGCCTGCAAAATAGGTAGGCATAGAGCCATTTGGCACCGAACCGAAACTTCTCGCAATTACATGTTGCTGATTACGACTCGCTACCATCTTTACACCCCATGTATTACCTTTCTTTAAGCATTCTTATTGCTAACTGCCATACCTCTTTAGATAAAGATAGCCTAAAGTGGCTAATCCAATCGTGCCTGCAACCGCTGCACTATTCAAGGCATCTTGTGTAAAGTTATAATCTCCGATCATGCTACTAAGTTGATTTGTAGGTTGCTCATCTACTACGGTAGTTAGAGTGGAGAAAGTTCCACTACTTTGACTACCATCTCTACTTCGACTATAAACTCCCTTTGCGAACTTTAATTCTCTACTAATGTAAAGTGTCTTCCAAGAAGCATTATTTTTGCCAGCATCATAGTATCGGAATAACTGTGTATCTACCGTCTTGTAGTCTCCAGACATACCAAACTTCTTTGTATCTGTGAAAGGATATCCATTCCCGTAGTTAATTTGGAAGTTAGGCTTTACCACATTAGAAACACCATATGTATATTCTACTTTCATGTTAGGCATTTCGAAGTAAGAAAGTTCTGCGGGGGCGGTCTTGCCTGTTTGCTTCATAGCATCTATGAACTTACCACGCATTACTTGTGAATCTGTTTCATCGTTAATTGGTGCTTTGAAAACTAACTCTCCTGCGGATCTAGGCCACTTAGCGGCTTCAAACATTTTCTTTACACGCATTCTACATGTTAGGGTAGAACTCATACCTAGATTCTCTAGTGAACTACCCGCTAATAGTTTCTCATATCCTAGTGTATATAGATAAGGACTTGATACTGCTGCTTTTAGAAGTTGCATATCGCTATTGATTAACTTCAATTCTTTATTGAAGTTATCCTGTGTCATATTGGATTCAAGTTTGAATCTTTTATTCGATACTTCTTCTCCTTTGAGCCGTGTGTTCACCAACCGAATCAAAGCGTTAGACTTTGTAACTAAACAAAGTCGCTCTAACGCTTCTTCCGTTCCTGCGGGAAGTAGGTAAAACTCCGAAACCGAAATCGGGAAAGCGTTTCGCATTTGAGCCGGCGACCCGCCAAACAAAAGATGTTTTATTGATGCCGGAGGATTGCCCTCAAGTATGGCTTTCTTTCTTTTATCTAGATCCTCCGACTGGAAGTTCAACAATCGCTCTTGCATAAAAGTCCTTTTGCCTTTGTTCGCCCTTTTGGAAGAGTTAAACGCACTATACCAGTTTTGATTCGCAGACAAATCAATATCCGGCCAATCCCAAGTGGTTCTAATGATATTGACAAAGTGCCTATCTCCTTTATTCCCTGTCAAGCCCCATCTTTCAGCACTAGACTTTAGTTTAGAACTAGTTTCGTCAATTGTGATTCCTTTGTTTAGTTTAGGGTTAATGTTAGGCTGCAACTCTAACACAAATGGATACATCTTTCTAACTGCTGCTAAAGCATTAGATGGCTCGTCAGAATATACTCCAGCAACTGTTCCATTATTGAAAGGCGCACCAGTCATAGGATTAACTTCAATCAATCTAACTTCTGTGACTTTTTCAGCAATTCTAGAAGCATGTAGTCTATACTTTGCTACATGCCCCCAATAACCTACAGATGTAGGATTATCTAGAATCGACTTTGTATGATAGACTAAGAATGGTGAAAGTGTATATCCATTAGCATGAACATAATCTTGGATTCTTTGATCAAAACTAAAGTTATATTCCTTTAGTTTATTCAATAGAGGAGTTGCCACACTACGGTTTCCATGATAGTATTTGTTTAGGTCTCTAAATATCGCTTTCTTATTTGGGATACTTCCCCAAGTCTTAGGAGAGTTATTTGCAATCTTTAGACTATTGAACTGCCCAGAATCAATCATAACACTAATTTGTGCAGGAATAGGTGGGGCTTTCATGGCTATTAGTGAATTAGTGCCTAGTTCAAACAGTTCCTCTTTCTTAGCCTCTAGCGCGACTCTATTCTTGACATACTTATTAGCATAAGTTAGCATGATGATAAACTTATCACCTTTGTATGTAATAGGGGCCGGCTCTTTGTAAGCAGCCATTTCTTGCCCTAACTGCCTAAGTTGCGTAGTATCTAACTCCAAAGGCTTACCTTCGGGGGAAGTAAAATGTTTCTTAATTATTGCAGTAAAGGGGTCTGGCCCATATCTAGCCAAGAAAAACATTGATTCAGGAACAGACAATCGATCAAACTGATCTTTACATTCCTTAACGGACGCCTCTAAGTCGAAGATTAACTTAGATAAGTCAATCATCCTTGATGTTTCAGGCGTTCTTACAATAGGTGGGTATTGGCTAATTTCCATTCCTGCTGGTGGAATTGACTCAACCATAACTACCTACCCCCTTATTGCTGGGGAGGATAGCCGTTATACATAGGTGCTTGGGTCTGTGCGGGCGGTAGTCCTAGACTGCCTCTAATTAGGCTTGAGCCGAAGTTTCCTAGAGCAGAACCAAGTCCTGGCCTTTGTGGTGGCATTTGTCCTGGCATCATCTGTTGTTGCATCATTTGTTGTTGTTGCCATTGTTGTTGTTGCATCTGACCCATCATCTGTTGTTGCTGATGACCGTTCATCATCTGCATGGCTTGGTTATCTGCTTGATGCATCTTTTGTTGCATATCTTGGATAGGGGCAACCTTAGCGATTTGTGCGTCAATATTTTCATCTGTAATAGTAGAATAACCGGCGGCTGCAGCCTTTTCAGCGTTTACAGTAGCATTTACAACACCAGAAGAGAACCATGCGTATAGTTCCTTTCTAATGATTAATCCAATAAGTGCCGAAAGTTCCTTCAAGAAGTGGGGATATTCCAAAAAGAACAAACTAACTTCGTTTGGCTGAACTGCCATAAGGTGATAAAGCAACTGAACTTGATCTTCGTTCTTCAATCCACCAGTAATTTGATCTACTTGTTGCATAGCCATTCCCGTAAGTCCTGATTGATTTGCAGCATTTGCGAACAAAGACATCTGTTCTTGACTAATTCCACCGCCTACTCCAGGCGGTGTTAGGCTATTATTATCCGAGTTTCCCCATAACGGCATGATTATCCCCACTATACACTTCGTTTTAACGACTTCGCATCTACTGTCGGCTCATTTCCTCCACAACTTTGTGGTATTTAGCCATATCCATTGTCGATGAAAGCGTGTTATCGCTAGGCATTGTAGCCTGTAAAACACGGTTGTCAAAGACTAGCATTGTAATATCATTGTCTCCTGTTATAGGATTTCTATAATGAACTACCGGAATACCATCTTTTCTTGCTTCCATAAACACAGGAGTCCACTTGACAATTAGTGGGTGTTCCTGTTTCTTTGGACTTTTCTTGACTGGAACCAATGCTACACCCTTCTTGGCTAACTTTTGGAAGAAGTTAGGATCTGCTTCTGCTTCTTCTTGCTCTAGCCATTCGTTTAGTTTATGGAAAAGCATCATGTGTTGTGGACAATATGTAGAGTCTAGTTGCTTTCCTTGGCCTGGCACCACTCCTGTCCACACTCTAAAGCGTTGAACTTGCATGGTATGAGGGTCTCTAAAGTATTGGTTAAACAAGTCTCCATAGTCCTGATTCATACAATTCGTGCCATCGACACAGCATTGGTGCGGTCTAGTATAGGCATATTTGCCTCTAAACCAATATCGACGAGGAGAAAAGAAACTTCTTTTCGTTGGTTTTAATGCCTTTAATGCTCTTTTAATATTCTGGCGTCTTTGTTTCTTAGGATCAGGATGTGTGCTAAGTTCAAAATCGACTTGCGCTACAACCTCATCATAACTTCCTTGTTGGTATTGCGGCATTTGCTGCATCATGTTCAGTAACCTTTCATCTTGAAAACTCATATCTTCAACCCCTGCAAAACGGCGTTTTCTACATTCCAGCCGTATCTCGCACTAATAGCGTCCATATATACGGGAATATGAACTTCGTGGAGAGCATATAAATCCTCTCTAAACACATCGAAGATTTGGTGTCTAGCGATAAACCCTTTCTTCCACATCTCATATCCTTCGTCATCAAGCCACTCATCTGCTTTGTTTGCGAGTAGTAAAATGCGCTTAGGTGCATACTTTTTCGCCCTAAGTCGCTCTCTAAATGATAATCCCTTTGGAATCATCTTTGAAGATAATGCTCTAACTAGATATCCTAGTGCTGTTTGATTGGCTAGATTATCTCTATCCATTAAGTGTCTATGATCTATAACTATAACTACAGTTGAAACCTTTCTCTTAATCATATCCCGAAGCCACATAGAATGATACTCCACATGACCTCCAATATCGGAGGAAACGATGGTTCGCTCTAGCCCCTCGGATTTGATATGTTTCCTAGTAGCATTGGGTAGTTTCTTTACTTTTGATAAGAAGTGGGTCTTTTCGTGATGGGTTCTATCTAGCAACCCAAGTTCTCGCACCTCTCCTTTCGTTGTAAATTGCTTATCTAAAGTCGTTTTTCCAGATTCCGTAGCACCATAGACTCCTATTTGGTGCGGTATGAAGTTCTTGCCTCTAGACAAAACCTGCCATATACCATGAGCGAAAACAATCTCATAGGCCATTTAATCACCCGAATAGCCATCCAATGATACCACTATGTTCTGTGGTCTTTACAATTAGATAGTCTATTCCTGCAGTTGTTATTGCGCTACAAATACTTGCACCAATACCATAGCACCACGCTTTGAATTTGAAGTATCTAAACTCCCATGTATTTCCGATATGTAGCGTCTTTAGCATGGACTCTTGCTGGTCATCTTGAATAGTCTTGAATATTGCACCCATACTATCACCCTTGATGTTGCCAGCACTTATCCCCTTTAGTAATTCTTCTACAGTTGCCTCCAACCTTAGTCAAGGCACCACAAGTCAATCGCTCGACGGGTCTAGATCTAGTTTCTCCGCTTCTGCCTTGATGCTCATGGTCTTTACTGGTGGCTCGGATACGGTCAGTTTTGGGCCTAGCGAAATCGGCCCCACGCGAAAACGATCTAGTCCTAGTTGTCTAGCAAGTGCTTCTAAATCCACTTGCTGTGGGCTAACTTGTTGCGCGGTTGCTTGCAGTTGTGCTAACTGCTGTCTAAGCATAGCAACTTCGCTATTATCCAATTGTCCATCTGCCATAGCAATATCCATAGAGTTAGTATATTGTTGCATTTGACTTTCTAGAAGCATTTCCATTTGCTTCTTTTGGATGCCAAACTTAACTTGAGCCATTCTGTTTCTTTGGCGATTCTTCATACGCTTTAGTTCTCTGCGATGCTTACTAGAGTCCTCAAACATTGTTCTCCACATAAAGTAAAGGGTTGATTGGAAAGTAAATCCTAGCATACCATAAAACAACGCCGCTTGATAAGCCTCGGAGAATTGACTAAACTCCCATGTTTCGTAAAGCATGATTGCTAGTCCCAGGAAGATAGATTGCACAGCAAAGGTGCTTAGAAGTCTGACTTCTTGTTCCTTTTGGATTTCTCCTAGTTCTTCTCTTGATACGGTGTCTTTATTTGTTAGTCCATCATTACCATAGTAAAGATCGACCAACGGGCTTCTTGGTGGTTCTATAGGCATTAAATCATCTCCTCTTTGTTCACAATATAGAGTCTATCTCCTTTGCTATTGCTAAAGATAGCGACTCCTTGTTCATCCTCTACTACTAACATGAAGTTAAGCCCCGTCTTTTCGAGGGCTAGCAAGGCTTCTTGCACTATTTGTTCAGTATTGGAATCCATCTTCTCCAATCTCCGCTAGTTTCTTTGCAGTAATGATATTATCGATTCGCAAAATCATCGCTGCAGTTTCTGCAGCAGATTGAATGGCTTGTGAAACAACCGTGAATGGCTCAATGACTCCTTCATCTACCATATTGATAACTCCACCTTCATAGACATTAACTCCTGCATAATTATCATCTGCTGAATGTGCCTGTCTTAGTTCGATAAGTGTATCTAGTGGGTCTAGACCAGAGTTTTCTGCAAGTGTTGCAGGGATAATCTCTAGGGCTTCTGCAAATGCTTCAACCGCCATTTGGCTACGACCACCGACTGTTGCAGCAAAGTTTCTAAGTTTCCTAGATAGATACATATAACTGCTACCTCCACCTGCTAGGGTCTTTTCACTAGTATATGCTAGCGATACTACTCCTACTGCATCATCGAATGCTCTTGCGATTTCATCGACTACATGCTTTGTTGGCGCACGGAGAAGAACGGACACCGCAGTTGTGTTTGGTGTTCCTGTTAGTTTAATCAACGGTTCATCACCGACCAAGATTTCTTCAAAGAGTCCACAAGATCCTAGGTCGGATGTAGCAATATCATCAATGGCTGATACGATTCGTGCCCCTGTGGATTTAGCAACGGCTTCCATATCAGACTTTGCGACTCTTCTTGCAGCGTAAATACCGTTCTTTGCTAGATACTCTACTGCGAGTTTGTCAATGTCTCTTAGGCAAAGGACAACATTAGCACCCGAAGAAATAATCTTCTCGGCTAGTGCTTGAAGTTGCGCCTTTCTTTTTGCAATAAACTCCTCTACTGCATCATTGTTATTCACCTGCACTTGCACTTGTTGTGCAAAGTCAGGAAGTGTGATATCAATATCGATCAAGGCAATTTTAGCATCTTCTATAACTTCGGGCATAGAATGGTGCATCATTGACTTGTCAATAAGTAGGCCAGCGATAGCCGTAGAGTCAGAAACCTTTGCCCCTGCTCTCTTAATTACGGAGATATCGCTTAATTTTGCTGCTTGTGCTACTTCAACACAAATGTCGGACAAAACATCTTTGTCCGATTCAGCAGACTTGCCAGTCATGGCGGTCTTAGCAACGGTTAGCAAATCTTCTTTTACTGTAATATCTTCAAGGGCTTTTTCTGCTTCGGATGCAGCAAGTTTGAATCCCTTTACAATCATTGTGGGGTGAATCTTCTTTGCTAGAAGTGCTTCGGCTTGCTTCATCAATTCTCCTGTAAGGATAATAGAAGAAGTAGTTCCGTCGTAGCAGTTCTCTTCTTGTGTTCTAGCAACCTCAATAATCATCTTAGCGGTTGGGTGAGTTACATTCATGGTTCTAAGAATTGTAGCACCATCGTTTGTGACTACCGTATCGCCTGCTTGATCTACCAGCATCTTATCCATACCCATCGGCCCAAGAGTGCTTCTAACAAAGTTAGCAATCTCTTTTGCAGCGAAGATATTTACTTGCTGTGCGGTTGCTTGTTGCTTCTGGCTTGCGTCTGTGACTGTCTCCGTCATAATTTCTACTTCTTCCTTGAGACTATAAAGATTAATGACACAGTTGGCGGCCCTACTGGGATTTGAACCCAGGTTATCGGCTCCGCAAGCCGAAGTGATATCCAAACTACACTATAAGGCCAAACATAGCCTACTTAGTTGGGAATATAAATATTCATCACTCGGCAGAGACATTTATTCCCATTCCAGCAGATTCTTGAACTCCGTTGTCATCTGTTACTATACAGAAGATGGAAAAGTCTGCTGGAGTAGGAGGCAGGTTCCCTGGTGGGATTTGCGTGAAGTCGGGTGGCCCTGTATAGGTAGTAGTTAGAGTAGGTAGAAATTTAGATTGGTTTGTTGTTCCCATGTTTATACTAAAGGCATTATCATCGTCGCTTTCTCGATTAAGAACCCATTGGAATTGGTAAGGTTGCGTCCCTCCAGTAGGGATGCAATTAACCTCGATATCGCCGGGGTTTGTAGATTGGGATTCTTCAGTAAAAATGCTAATTTCAATAAAGTCTTCACTAAGTTCCACCTCAAGTGGAGCAGGGCCAGAGCCTTGTTGAGCGCAACCCACTATTACTGGTAACATAGTATCATCCTACTGCAAACCACCTTGAACTTGTAACAGCAACACAAGTTAAGGCTTTACCATCATCTACTGTGGTCGATCCTGCAATTGTATCGCCACTATCTATGCTAATTGAAATCTGACCACCAGAGCCATTTAGAATAACATATTGCTCACCTACAGAGGTTATGTTAGGAAGGATTACATTTCCACCAGTTATATGTAAGTAAGCACCGCCATGAGAAAAGTTAGTTAGAGTATTTCCTGCCCCTGGGGTGGACTCGGCTAGTGATATAACTTTGGCTTTCCTCATTTGAGTTTCGCCAAAGACACTCACACCACCCTGACAGTCCAAATCAGACAAGATTGTGACATCCATCGAGCCTTTTGCGCTAATCTGTAATCCGATATTTCCGTCGCTACCTGCGGATTGTATTTTTGGTGGGAATCCGCTAGACATATTGGTGATTTCGATATGATTGACAGCATTAGCAGTTTGTTGGAAAAGAAGATACTCATTATCGTTACCATCACGGAGACCTGTTCCATCATCCATATCAATGAAATGTGCATTCGTGTCTAAATCCCCACCTAATTGTGGAGATGTATCATCTACAACATCGCTACTACCGCCACCACTACTTTTTACACTAAGATATGCCATAATTATTCCACCAATATTTCTACTACTCCGTATCCATGATCTTGAACCAAGTCTCTACTTCTAAACAATCCTTGCGGTCCAGACCATATCTCCTTCTGTTTAACGACTTGTAACACCTTATATTTGCCTTTTGACCCAGCATCCGATACTGTGCCGTCTGCATTAACATTAACCGTTAGACCAGATTTATTAGAAGGATATATGCCTATGTTAGTAGAGGCTCTTACTCTTACTCTACCCTTTAGGGCTATTGGAGACCATTCTTTTCTTCCTGTTCTTCCTTGATAATCTAGTGTGCCATCATAGGCAGGATTGATTTGCCTATTGCCGTCGGCATCTAAAACAAATCTTCCAAAGTCATCTAGTATATACTTAGAGTTCCATCTCATACCAGGATTATTCACCACCATTCCAGGCATCGAAGAAACAGGGCCAACAATCATTCCATTTCCACCAACTTCTATCTTACCATTTGGTAAGTTTCCATCGCTAGATATCTTGACAAACAAACCTACTCTATCTTCATCGTTAGGGTTACCATCATTCCATTCGAACATTTCAGCATAGTCAGCACCGCCACCGTTAAACGAGCCGTCAGCATATCCTTTACCAGCATCGCTAGTCCCGCTATATTTGCTAGAGATTCCAGGAAACATAAATGCATTATCTGTGCTTTGGTCGCCTCCAGGCGCAAGTCCGACAAATCTACCACCAATAAATAAGACAGAATTATCGTTATTTACTCCGTCTGTTCCAGCAGCAGCACTATCACCTAGCAACACACAGTTTTTTGCTTCACTAAATACTTCGTTGCCTCTGCCACCAATAATAACATTGTTTTGCCCTAACTGGGTAGATGTATCTCCGAAACTGTAGGGATTCGTTAGTGCTGGCTGAATTTTATTCAATTCTCCACCGATAATGACATTGTTTCTAGGGGTGTCAGCAGACAGAGTTCCTGTATTTGGGACATTGACTACATTTTGTTCTCCAGCGATAATTGCGCTTCCTAGGCTGCTTTCAACGGCGTTCATGAAGCCGCCAGTAACAAAACAGCCAGACGCATTAAAGATATCATTCGACAAGCCACCAGCGATTACTGAATTAGTGGGTGATGCTGCTACTTCAGAGGCAACTTCTATATTTTGAATATACTTCACTTCATTTCTTCGACCACCAATAATTGCCGAAAACCTCGCCGACTTGTCTCCTTTAGCGAAGATTTCATTGTCTGCCCCACCAACAACAACTGCACCCTCGGCGCGAGTAGAACCAATATCGTCTGCACTTTCTGGCACGCTTCTGTCTGCTTCACTAGCAATCATATTTCTACTGCCACCTAGAATCGCGCTTGCAGCCCCTTGTGCGGTATGATATATTGTCTCTGCTTTAACTTGTAAGTCCATAGCACTATTGTCAGTTTCCTTTTCTCCTACCCCATGATCTCTATCAGCCTGATATGTAGTATGAATAGCACCAGCAGTTTTAATCAAATCTAAATGATCTGCATTTTCTATCCTAAAAGAATTGTGTGTCGTTGTCTCAATAGCAAGTTGGGCATTAGCAGTATTGCTACCACCTGGGGCTAGGTGCAATAGCGGGTTAGCACTTCCAGTAATCTGAACCGATCCACTATCTGCGGTAATTGATCTACCTACTCCAGCCCCGCCTTGATCATATGCACCATCTAGCGTGTTTCCACCACCGCCACCACCGCCACTAGCGATAATGCTAACTGTGGTTCCACCAGACTCTAGTTGAATACCTGTTCCTGCCTTTAGTTTGGTTATTTGTCCAACACCATCTCCAGCAACGGTTCCAGTTGTCCGAATACTACCATTGGCACTATATCCCATTCATTCACTTCCTTAAATTGCTAGGAAGTGTAGAGTTTGGCTAGATGCCGTTGCGTCCATATGGAAAGAAGACGCTCTAGTGACTTCCACGAATAGACTTTCACCTGCTGCTAGGGGCATACCAAAGAAACTAGATGCGGCACTTACAGAGGAAGTTCCAATATAGATTTCTCCAGAATTTCCACTCCCTGCTTTGAACAAGAATCCTCGCTTTGCGATAATATCGTTAGGAACATCATTTCCTCCAGTCATTCCCCATCCAGTATTTGCACCACCAATTGCAGTCTTGATTAGTTCTAGCATACTTGTAGCAGTTGTTCCTACTGTAAGCATAGGATGGCTTGGTGCAGCAAAACCTTCTCTCCCAATATCATTTACAAGAATCGCTTGTCCTTCTGCGGTATTAATTCCTGCAACGGGTTTTGCTGTGTTGCTTCCCTTTCCCGAAATGACCTTAATGCTGCTGTCTCTAGGGTCTGCCATACTAACCCCCACACTCCTTATAGTATTTAGGTTTCCTATCCAATAGGATTCCTTAAGTTCCCAATGATATAGTTATGATTCATGCGGAGATTCGAAAGACCCGAAATTAGAGCCAAGTATGGTAGTTGTATTAGTTGCGGAAACGGAACTAGAAGTCATGTTCTTGAGCCAGCACTATACGAAGAGTTTGAAGAAGAAGTTGTGGTTGCAGCATCCGATATGTATTCTAGTAATCAATGGGAAGATGTAGAAACTATAACAAAAGCACTTCGGGTCGAAGAAGCCGTTGTAATGTGCCATCGTTGTTGGAAGGATGCGCTAGAATACTACAACACGGAACTTCCGAAAATGACTTTTGATGGTGCGGGAAGATACAAGAGGCTAGCAAATGTTCTCCACAATATCCGATACTATAATCTAGATACTCATCTTAGTGTAGAGGCTAAGAACTCTCTTACTACACTAAGGAAATCTCTATCTACCTTCCTAGGTAAAGCAGGCGGTGAAGAGGAATGAGCAACGAGGTTATCCTCGCAAGAATCGACGGCTTCGTTGAAGAACTAAAGGAACTAGGTGTTACAGACATAGTAGTTGCGGCGGGAAACGATGAAGGCTTTTTTAGTGTGAAGTATTCGGGGGATTATAGAGGGATTTCTTATCTTGCTATGTCGTCTTTGATGAACATCATGTTTGACTCTATGCAAGAAATCGCTTTGGAGATGAAGGAAGATGGACGAGAGAATTACAGGTAATGAATGGGACATTAAGAAGAAATGTCCTATCTGCACAATGATTGCAGAAAAAGAAATCCCTATGGAGGGCGAACTTCTTGTGTATGAAGGTGGAGAACCTAACGAGTATAACGGTCGTAGGTATTCGATAGGTGACCCGCTACATTGTCCTATATGCGGTCATGCAGAAACTAGACTGTTTCATGAAATCGGTGGTGTAGAGACCGAGAGGACTTCCGATAGAGGCGATACACAACCGTGGACTCACATTATGAAAGTAGAGTGTATGTCTTGTAATTGGAAGCATGTAGTAGCAAACGAAGTATGCGTAGGAAACCCCTGGGATGAAGTTATGGGCTTTAATCGACACCTCGACCAAAGTCAGCAACAAAAGCACGCTATTACTTGGACAAATGAACAAGCCGTAGGTCTCCGGGGCGCACGCCAGAGATATAACAAAGACGATAAGTTATACAAAAGAAATCACCGTCATAAAAGAGAGATACATACAGAAAAGTCCGATGGCCCCTCTAAAGTAGAGTGGAAACCTACCGCAGAAGAAAGAAAGTTGCCAAGATTCGCACCTAATGACGAGTCATAATCTATATATAACCAGCGAACTTACCTATAGGTAAGCCCAATAGGGACAGGATGTAATAACATGCGCGAAATTAAAGAAACCAACATTAAGATTGAGATTGAGATCCAAGGAAAGACTGTGCTACTGTCACAAAATGTCAGTAATCACGATCTAGAAGACCAACTGGTCTCCTTGGTTAATACTGCCCTTCTTCTTGAGCAGAACCTCAACGAGTAAGTGAGTTGAATGCGCTGTCCTCATTGTGAGAGCGCAGATACTATCTTACATCGCGCCGAAGGCGTGGACATTGTGATGTGCTTAGAATGCGGAGCAAACTCCGTTTTACAATGACCGCCTTTGGTGCTTTTTTATTTCTTAAACATTTTATAGCCAATGCTAAGTGCTACAACAGCAGCAACGGGCTTAACCCATGAAGGTTGTTTAATGATAATATCATTCCATCCAAATAG
>Ga0163110_10000065_pt1 | contig 46225 bp, 38 predicted proteins | sample CRUFie1St17metaG_FD_108703 | JGI IMG/M metagenome (GOLD analysis project Ga0163110, IMG submission 108703) | Marine microbial communities from the Costa Rica Dome - CRUD Field 142mm St17 metaG | ecosystem: Environmental > Aquatic > Marine > Oceanic > Photic zone | place: Costa Rica: the Eastern...
GCCTTCCTGTGGTACAACGCCTTCCCCGCCCAGGTCTTCATGGGTGACACGGGATCTTTGGCCCTCGGCGGCATCATCGCCACGTTCGCGATTGCCATCCGCAAGGAGCTTCTCATCCCTGTGCTCTGCGGGATTTTCCTCATCGAAAACCTCAGCGTAGTGATCCAAGTGGGGTGGTTCCGCTACACCAAAAAGAAGTACGGCGAAGGCCGGCGCGTGTTCCTCATGGCGCCCCTTCACCACCACTACCAAAAGCAAAACATGCCCGAATCCAAGATCACTGCGCGGTTTTGGATCGTCGGCGTGCTTCTCGCTGTCATCACCATCGTCACCCTCAAAGTCCGCTGACCCCCTGCTCCGAATCTGACCCCATGAACCTCACTGATCCCATCCTCGTACTTGGCGCCGGCGAAAGCGGCGTGGGCTCCGCCTTGTTGGCGCAGTCTCTGGGTGCGCGCGCGTTCGTGAGCGACGCCGGGGAAGGAAAGGGACCGGGCGTGGCGGAACTCGAGGCGGCCGGCATCGCCCACGAAATCGGCGGGCACCAACCCAAAAACTGGGACGACACCACCGTTGTGGTCAAGAGCCCTGGCATCCCGGACAATGCGCCCGCGGTGCAAACCTGCCGCGACCAAGGCCGCGAAGTGATCAGCGAAATCGAATACGCCTCTCGCGTGCACACGGCCCTCGGACACACCACCCCCGTCGTGGCCGTGACGGGTGCCAATGGCAAAACCACCACCACGTCCATGATCGACCACATGCTTCGTCACGAAGGGTGGGACACGGATTGCGTGGGCAACATCGGCACGAGTTGGGCGCGACGCCTTTCCGAACGGGTCGCCCGAAACGAAGGCGCCGCCGAGGCCACGGTCATTGAAGTGAGCAGCTTCCAATTGGACGGGACGCGCACGTTCCGGCCCAACGTGGGGGTGCTGCTCAACATCACGCCCGACCACCTCGACCGCTACGGCTACGAAATGGCGAATTACGCCGCGTCCAAGTGGCGCATCACCGCCTCCCAAACCGAGGCGGACCACCTCATCTACAACGCGGACTGCGAATGGACCCAGCGGATACTGGACCAGCGCGGCACGTCCGCCCAACTGCTGCCTGTCAGCGCCGAACGCACCCTCGACGAGGTGATGCGGGACGGTCACGGCGGCGGTTTGGACCCTCGAGACAATTCACAATTCATCCTCCAACATTTCAATTCATTTTCCATGACCATCCAGAAACTGGCCGTGCAGGGGAAACACAACCTCTTCAACTCCATGGCCGCCAGCATGACTGGCCGTGTGCTCGACCTCCGCAAAGAAGGCATTCGTGAGAGCCTCCAAAGCTTCGAAGGCGTCGAACACCGTCTCGAATTCGTGCAAGAGGTGAACGGCATCACGTTCATCAACGACTCCAAGGCCACCAACGTCAACAGCGTGTGGTACGCCCTTGAGTGCGCCAATGCCCCCGTGATTTGGATCGCCGGCGGCATCGACAAAGGCAACGACTACAGCACGCTTTTGCCCCTCGTGCGCGAGAAGGTGAAGCACCTCATTTGCATGGGCAAGAACAACGCCAAGCTCCATGCCGCGTTTGACGATCTTGTGGAAAGCAGCTGGGACGTCAGCTCTGCGGAAGAAGCCGTGGCCAAGGCCTACGAATTGGGCATGCCCGGCGAGACAGCGTTGTTGTCTCCTGCATGCGCGAGCTTCGACTTGTTTGGGAGCTACGAACAGCGCGGACGCGCCTTCAAAGCGGCCGTTCGTCAACTCTGATTGAGCCTCTGAAGTGATGAACGAACTCCTCGCAGGCATCCGCCAGCGGCTGGAAGGCGACCGCGTGCTTTGGGGCATTGCCCTGGTGCTGACCGTGGCCTCTTTGGTCACTGTCTACAGCGCCATCAGCACGCTGGCCTACAAAGCCGACGGCAACAGCGCCAAATTCCTCTTCAAGCAGATGGCCTTGCTGACCGGGGGATGGGTGGTGATGTTTGGGGTTCACCGCATCCATTTCAAATACTTTGGAAAATTGGCCAACGCCCTTTTTGTGCTGGCCATCGCCGCGTTGATTTTCACCTACCTCTTTGGCACGGACATCAACGATGCACGACGGTGGATCAAAATCCCATTCATCGGACTCACGGTCCAAACCTCGGATTTCGCAAAGCTTGCGCTCGTGCTCTGGGTGGCGCGACAGCTGCAAGTCCGGGCGGGATTCCTGGATGATTTTTGGAAGGGCGTCGCACCGATTCTGGGCGGCATTTTGGCCATTTGCGTGCTGATTCTGCCCTCCGATTTTTCCACGGCGGCCATGCTCGGGGCCATTTGTGTGACCATGCTCTTTGTTGGAGGAGTGGCATGGAAACACATGGGCGCCATTGCGCTCGGCGCGTTGGGCGGCATCTTCATGCTTTACGGCGTGGGCAAGGCCGCTCCTGAGGCGCTTCCGCGTTTTGGAACCTGGGCGAGTCGCATGGAGAGTTTCGCCGGGTTTGCGACGGGTCAAGAGACAGCCCAAACCAGCGCCGAGGACTATCAAATTGAACTGGCGCAAGTGGCCATTCACAAGGGAGGATTGTTCCCCTCGGGCCCGGCTTCCGGAACCTCTCGCAATTTCCTGCCCCACCCCTATTCCGACATGATCTTCGCCTTCATCGTCGAAGAGTGGGGCGCCATTCTGGGCGGCCTCGGCTTGGTTCTGCTCTACCTCGCGTTGCTCTTCCGGGCTTCCCGAACCGCCATCAAATGCGAGTCGGCATTTGGGCGAAACCTGATTTTGGGCTTGGGGCTCATGATCACCGTACAAGCCCTCGTCAACATGGGGGTGTCCGTCCGCCTTTTCCCCACCACGGGACAACCCCTGCCGCTCGTCAGTTACGGGGGCACCTCCCTTCTGTTCACGTGCTTGTCGATCGGCATGATGCTCGCGGTCACCCGTGTGGTGAGCCTGGGCGACACACCTGCCACATCCGGCGCCAACACCCTCACGTGATGGCGGTCCTGAACAACGTCATCATCTCAGGAGGCGGCACGGGTGGCCACATCCATCCCGCCCTCGCCATCGCCGACGAAATCAAGCGCCGAAATCCCCAAGCCAATATTCGCTTTGTGGGCGCCCTCGGCCGCATGGAAATGGACAAGGTTCCTGCGGCCGGGTACAACATCGATGGCCTCTGGATCAGCGGCATTGACCGCTCCCTGACAAGCACCCGCAACCTCAGCTTCCCGTTCAAACTCGTCAGCAGCCTGTGGAAGGCCCGTCGCCTGTTGCGCGCGCACCGACCGCAAGCCGTGGTCGGCGTGGGCGGCTTTGCCAGTGGCCCCTTGCTCGACCAAGCCGTTCGGAAGGGCATCCCGACGCTCATCCAAGAACAAAACAGCTTTCCCGGCATCACCAACCGGCTTCTCGCGAACCGGGTGGACCGCATTTGCGCGGGGCTTCCCGGTTTGGACCGTTGGTTCCCCAAAGAGCGCATCGTGCACACCGGCAATCCCCTCCGCGCCCACGTGTGTGCCTTGGCTGAGGGGCAAGACGCCGCACCCACGGAAGCGCTGGCGCACTGGGAGTTGTCTCAAGACCTTCCCGTCGTGTTTGTGATGGGAGGCAGCCTGGGAGCTCAGTCCATGAACGAGGCCGTGAAGGCCATCCTGGGCAAACAGCCGCGTCAATCCGAGCGGGGATACCAAGTGCTTTGGCAATGTGGTGCGCGGTACGAAACCGAATGCCAAGCGTGGTTGAAGGCACATCCTTGCGATGGCGTTGTGTGTTCGGGCTTCATTGACCGCATGGATTGGGCGTACCAAGCCGCCACGCTCATCGCCTCGCGCGCCGGCGCCATGTCCATTGCGGAACTTGCTTTGGTGGGCAAACCCGCCATCCTCGTGCCTTCGCCGCACGTCGCGGAAGATCACCAAACCCACAACGCCCTGAGCTTGACCGAACTCGGGGGCGCTTTGCTGCTTCCGGACAACCAGGTCCGAGAACAGCTGGGATCTCAATTGACTTCCCTGCTCAAGGACCCCGAATCCTGCGCGCGCATGGGAAGCGCCATGACGCAAGCTGCGCGCCCCCAAGCTGCCGCCGCAGTGGTGGACGAACTCGAATCTTTGGTGTCCTGAGTCATGACCACGGCCGTTTCGAAGCACGTATTTTTTTTGGGGCTTGGAGGCATTGGCATGAGCGCCTTGGCCCGACACCTTGCACGGCAAGGCCATGTGGTGGGCGGGTACGATTTGACCCCCTCGCCCCTTCTTGATGCCCTTCAAGAAGAAGGCATGCACGTCACGCATTCCCCCCGACCGGAGGACTTGCCCCCGTGGGCGAATGGGACGAGTGGGGAACTGACCGTGGTTTGGACCCCCGCCATCCCCCAAGACTTTCCCTTGTTGGCCCACTTTGCAGAGGCTGGCATCACCCCTGTCAAGCGAGCGGCCCTGTTGGGGGCCATCACACGCGGGAAGCCCACCCTTGCCGTGGCAGGCACCCATGGCAAGACCACCACTTCGAGCTGGCTCGCCGCCATGATGAACGCAGGCGAAGAGGGGTGCCACGCCTTTTTGGGGGGCATCGACAGCCTTACCGGGACCAATTACCTGAGCCGCGATGGGGCAAGATGGCATGTCGTCGAGGCCGACGAATTTGACCGGAGCTTCCATCACCTGCAACCCACCTGCGCCGCCATCACCAACCTCGAACCCGACCACCTCGACATTTACGGCACGCCCGAGGCGTTCCGCGAAGCCTTCGCGCAATTTGGCAGTCAGGTCACGGACACGCTCCTTCTGCCCGCCGACCTTGCTTGGCCTCAAATCGCCGAGGGCCCCGCGATTGAGCGCTTTGCCGTCCTCGAACCCGGGGAATCCCTGCTCGAAGAAGTGTACCATGTGGCCCTTCTCGCAGAGGGGAAGGAAGAGGTGGCTTTTCAGGTGGGTGAGGTGCATTTTTCCGCCCGCCCATCCCTGCCGGGGAAGCACAATGTCGCCAATGCGCTCGTGGCTGCGGCGCTCGCGATTCACGCCGGCGCACGTCCCGATGAAGTGGTCCGAACCGTGGCGGAATTTCATGGGGTTCACCGCCGCATGGACGTGCATTTGGACACGCCGGATGCCGTCTATGTCGACGATTACGCGCACCACCCCACCGAACTGGAGGCCCTGCTTTCCGCCGTGCGCGACCGGTGGCCCAACCGACACATCACCCTCGTTTTTCAGCCTCATTTGTACTCTCGCACACGGGATTTTGGGGCGGAATTTGCCCGGGTTTTGGGGTTGGCGGACCGGCTTTTTTTGCTGCCCATTTACCCCGCCCGTGAAGCCCCCATTCCGGGGGTTGATGCACAATGGCTGTTTGATAACATCTCCAGCCCACACAAACATCTTGCGACTTCAGATTCCATCTTCGGAGACTTGAAGGCATGCTCTGCAGACGTCCTGGTGACGGCAGGTGCCGGCGACATCGATCGCCTTGTACCACAAGCCCTCCAGCACATGCAGCGCCGCCGGAACTGAAGTCATGATCGCACGCATCCTCAGCACACTCCTCGTCCTCACCGCCCTCGGCGCGGTGTTGGGTTTTGCCTCCCTCGAGGCCGAAACCCGACGCGTGACCGGCGTGGAAGTCGACGTGAAAGATGCCGGCATGGTCGGCTTCCTCAATGCGGATCGTATCCACGACCAACTCGGCACCACCCGCCTCGAAGGAGAATTGATGGCCGACGTGGACTTGCAGTCGGTGGTGAATCACCTTCACGATTTGGACGCGTGTGCCGATGCGGAAGTCTACCCGACGATGAACGGCGTGCTTCACATCGATGTGTGGCAACGACGTCCCGTGATGCGGGTGCACTTGCCCGACAGCCCGGACTACTACCTGGACGAAGACGGACGTCGTTTGGTGTTGGACCCGCACTTCACGCCACACATCCCCGTGATGCACGTGACCCGCCAAACGCAAGCCACCATGGGCTACCGCTTTGTGAAGGCCACCCAAAACGACCCGTTCTGGAACGCGCTCACCGACCAGCTCTCCATGAATGACCGCGGGGAATTGGTCTTGCACCCACGCCTTGCGGGGCACGAAATCGTGCTCGGCAACGCCGAAGACCACGCGCACAAGAAGCGCAACCTCCTCGCCTTCTACCGCGCGCAAGTCAAGCGCGGCAACCTCCGGAATTTCAAACGCATTGACCTCACCTACCGCGACCAAGTGATCGCACAACGCTACCCATGATGGACAATTCAACCCCACAACACACCGAGGAAATCGTTGTCGGCCTCGACATCGGAACCACGAAGATTGCCTGCTTCATTGGGCAGAAAAACGAGTTTGGCAAAATCGAATTGCTCGGCTACGGCCGCAGCGAGTCGGTGGGTGTCTCGCGTGGCGTGGTCGCCAACATCGACCGCACCGTGGCGTCCATCAAGCAAGCGGTTCAAGAGGCTGAGCAGAAGGTCGGCGCCCAAATCCGCCTCGTCAACGTCGGCATCGCCGGCCAGCACATCAAGAGCTTGCAGCATCGCGGACTCATCACCCGGGAAAACCTCGAAGCGGAGATTGGCCAAAACGACATTGAAGCCCTCATCGAGGACATGCACAAGCTCGTGATGCAGCCTGGAGAAGAAATCCTCCACGTCATCCCCCAAGAGTTCACGGTCGACAACGAACAGGGCATCAAGGACCCCATCGGCATGAGCGGTGTGCGGCTCGAGGCGAACTTCCACATCATCACGGGCCAGATGGCCGCCGCCCAAAACATCTACAAGTGCATCCGCAAGGCTGGCCTTGAAGTCGACCAGCTCATCCTCGAGCCTCTGGCCTCCGCCGCTTCCGTCCTCTCCGAGGAAGAAAAGGAAGCGGGCGTTGCCCTCGTCGACATCGGCGGCGGCACGACAGACATCGCCATCTTCCAAGATGGCATCATCCGCCACACCGCGGTCATTCCCTTCGGCGGCAACGTCATCAGCGACGACATCCGCCAAGGCTGCCAAATCATGAAGCGCCAGGCGGAGCAATTGAAAAAGAAATTTGGCTCCGCCTTGTCGCAGGAGACCAAGTCCAACGAGATCGTCTGCATCCCTGGCCTCACTGGACGCAAGCCCAAGGAAATCGCCCTGAAGACACTCGCCCAAATCATCGAAGCGCGCATGACCGAAATCATTGAGCACGTGCACTACGAAATCCGCAGCTCCGGCTACGGCGACCAGCTCATCGGCGGCATTGTGCTCACAGGCGGCGGCTCTCAACTCAAGCACGTCACCCAGTTGTTCCAATTCGTGACGGGCCTCGATTGCCGCCTCGGCTTCCCAGGCGAGCACATCGCCAAAGCGCCAGACGACACCAGCATCCCCTCCTACTCCACAGGCGTGGGACTGGTCATCAAAGGATACGACCGCATTCGCACCAAGGCCATCGACGCGCCTGCAGCTGAGAACGACCGTTTGGCCTTGCCCAACATCGGCATCCAAAAGTTCATGCAGAGCGTCAAGAATTGGTTCGAAACCGAAGACCTCGCCTGATTCCCCTTCCATCCGCAAACACTCTCCCCATGCAATTCAACATTCCCCAGTCTTCCAACTCGCCCATCAAAGTGATTGGCGTCGGTGGTGGCGGCTCGAATGCCGTCAACACAATGTTTGAGCAAGGCATCACCGGTGTCGACTTCATTGTCTGCAACACCGATGCCCAAGCCCTCGACATCAGCCCTGTTCCTCGTAAAGTTCAACTCGGCGCGACCCTCACGGGAGGTCAAGGAGCGGGCTCCTTGCCCGAAGTTGGCAAGAATGCCGCCATTGAAAGCCTCGACGAAGTCACAGGCCTCTTGGGTTCAGACACCAGCATGGTGTTTGTCACCGCCGGCATGGGAGGCGGCACGGGAACGGGCGCAGCACCCGTCATCGCCCAAGCGTGCAAGGAGCGCGGCATCCTCACCGTCGGCATCGTCACGGTGCCCTTCATGTTTGAGGGCCGCCGCCGCAACCAGCAAGCATCAGAAGGCCTCGAAGCCATGCGTGCCGCGGTGGACACCCTGCTCATCATCCGCAACGACAAGTTGCGTGAATTGTTTGGCAACCAAACCATCCGCAGCGCCTTCGCCAATGCAGACCAAATCCTCTGCACCGCAGCCAAAGGCATCGCGGAAGTCATCACGTTGACCGGGGAAATCAACGTGGACATGAACGACGTCAACACCGTCATGCGCGACAGCGGACGCGCCATCATGGGATCAGGAAGCGCCTCTGGACAAGGACGTGCACAGAAAGCCGTCAGCGACGCGCTTGAGAGCCCGCTCTTGAACGACAGCGACATCACGGGCGCCAACTTCGTGTTGCTCAACATCACGTTTGGAACGGAGGAGATTCTCATGGACGAGATCATGGAAATCACCGACCACATCCAGGAGGCTGCCGGCCAAACCGCCGAAGTCATTTGGGGATACGGCACCGACCCCAACTTGGGTGAGGACCTCTGCGTCACCGTCATTGCCACGGGCTTTGACGCCGCCACGCTCGATGCCCCAGAACAAGCTGCTGGCCCCAAGAAGGTGTGGCTCGACGACCAAGTCGCCGAGACCCCTGCACAGGAAGCCACCACCGCTCCTGAAGTGGAAGCGGAGCCTTTCCTCAAGCCCGAGGACGCGCCTGTCACAGACGTGGACCGGAACAAGTGGGACTTGAACGTGCCACAGCGCGAACTCTTCCCCACGCCTGAGGCGAACACGGGCGCCGACATTCCGTCCGCAGAAGCCCAAGCCGACCTCCCACAAGACACCTTGAATCACGAGGAAGTCCGCGAAACCGCCGCACCTGAACTACATCACGAAGCACCAGAAACGCCAAAGGAAGCTGATGTCTCCACCAACGAGGAATTCATCATCTACAACCTTGACGACGTGCCGGAGCCTCAGGACTTGACCCCCGAGGTGACCAACACCGACGTCCCTGCAGAGCCTGAGACACCCCAGTTCACCGTTTCGGAAGAACCCACAGCGGAGACGCCCCAGGCACCCACCCCCTCTGTTCAGCCCTCTCGAGAGGCCTTTGCAGAACGTCAGCGTCAAATCACGCGCAGCCTCGCGGAATTCAAGAGCAAGCTCAACCTCCCAGGTCGCATCGCAGACCTCGAAAATGAGCCCGCCTACAAGCGTCGCAACATCTCCATCGACGACACCCCACAGAGTGCAGATTCTCAGGTCAGTCGCATGCACCTCTCCGAGGAATTTGACGAGGAGGGCAACCGCCGCGTGGAATTGCGCAACGACAATCCGTTTCTCCACGACAACGTCGACTGATGGCCAACCTCGCTGACACCATTTCCGCGGGCATCAAGGATGCCATGCGCGCCAAGGACAGAGAACGTCTTTCTGCCTTGCGCGACATCAAGAGCAAAATCATGCTCGAAGCCACGAAAGAGGGCGCCGGTGACACGGTCGACGACGCCACCACTTTGGCCATTTTGAGCAAGCTCTTGAAGCAACGAAACGAGACGGCCGTGCTCTACACAGACCAAGGACGCGAAGACCTTGCCGCCGAGGAGCGTGCACAAGCTGCAGTCATTCAGGAATTCCTTCCCGCCGCACTCACCGAGGCTGAAATCGAAGCCAAGGTGAGCGAGATCATCGCATCTACGGGAGCGTCCTCCATGGCGGACATGGGAAAGGTGATGGGCCTCGCGACTGCCGCCATGGCCGGCCAGGCCGACGGCAAAGTCATCTCCGGACTCGTCCGAAAGGCCCTGTCCTCGTAACCACAACTACCCTGCCACAAGAATGCACCTGCGGGTGCATTTTTTGTGTTCACACTATTTAATTGTATCTACAACTAATGTGTGTACATTTGTCACATGAAGACGCCCCAAGCGCTCCAAATGACCTCCTTCGCCTCGCCCCAACAGCAGCTGGCGCTCACGGTCCTGTACACGGCAAGTCAAATGCTCAACAGGCATCGCACATTGTTGAAACCGCACGGCATCACCCCCGAGCAATTCAACATCCTGCGCATCCTGCGTGGCCAAAAAGGCAACCCCATCGCACTTCGCGACATCAGTGGACGCATGATCGACCGCAACAGCAACACCTCTCGCCTCATTGACAAACTGGTGGACAAGAACCTGGTGCGACGTAATGCATGTCCAGAAGATCGACGTCGCGTGGACATCCTCTTGACGACGATGGGCGCGCAATTCACCGACGAACTCGCGAACATCATGGATGCAGAAATGTCATTGCTCCAAGACGTTTGGTCGCACACAGACGCCAACAAGGCCATTGACACGCTCGATGCCTGGAACGAAACACAATCCTAAAATCAAACCAACAACTTCAATTCAACCATGAAAACGTTTTTGACCCTCGTGGCCTCTTTGGCCTTCACCCTCGGCGCATCTGCGCTCAACGAAGAAGGCACCACCCGCTACCGCGTGGACGCTTCTGCATCCACCATCACATGGCACGCCACCAAAGTCACCGGGGAGCACATGGGAACCGTGGACGTCACCAATGGCTACCTCTCCATGACCGATGGCCAGCTGACGGCAGCAAACGTGATTGCCAACATGGAAACCATCCGCTGTACGGATCTCGAAGGCGAGTGGGGAGACAAATTGGTCGGCCACCTCAACAGCGACGACTTCTTCAACGTTTCTGAGCACAAGACCAGCTCTTTCACCCTGCGCAACATCGAAGCCTTGACCGAAACCAAGGGCGAAGCCACCCACAGCGTGACAGGGGACTTCACCATTCGCGGCATCACCAAGAGCATCACCTTCGAAGCCAAAGTGATGGACAACCAAGGCAAGCTCTCCATCGAAGGGTCCGTCGTCTTGGACCGCGCCCAATTCGACGTCAAGTACGGCTCCGGTTCCTTCTTCGACAACTTGGGTGACAACCTCATCCACGACAACTTCACGGTTGGATTCAACCTCGTGGCAGACGCTGCGTAACGAAGGGTCCAGTCCTCCAAGAAAAAAGCCCGCTCTGGCGGGCTTTTTTGTAGTCTTCACTCGGGGAGCACGAGCCTCACATCCAGTCCGGTCACCACCAAGTTGAGGTAGTTCCTTGCCAGTCCAGAGACGGAATTCGAGACCCACGTGTTCTCTGCCCACGCGTCCCGTCCAAGGGGACTCGACCAATACCACCCCACGAACCATCCAGGTTGGCCGTCTTTGGCCCTCTTCTGAATCCCCACTTCCGCCATCACAGGCACGGTGATGAAACGCGTCCGGCCTTGATACGCCTGCACCACGCGCTCCACGCCCGGCCCCTGCACGAGCTGGCTGATCACCGTCTCGCTGGTCTTCCACTCCACCCCAAGCCCACCGCTCGCTTGAATCTCCAAATCGTTGTAACCCATAGGAACGCGAATGCCCGCGAGCAAAGGAAGCCGGTATGCCAAACTTCGCATCTGCGGCAACGTGTCGACCGTGGCGATGCCCAACGTGTCGTTGGTGTAACCCACCACGAGACCATGCTCCCGCCGAATCCACTCGACGCCGCCTCCCAAGGTCCATCCCTCCTTCAGCCGTCGATGAATGCGAAGCCCAAATTCTGTCCCAAATTTTGGCGTCCAGGTCGCGTCAATGCCGCGATCCTCCACAAACGTCGGTTGCATACCCAACGCATCGGAAGGTACGTGGGCGCGAGCCACCACATCCAACTCCCAGGGCAATCCCGCCTCGACTTGGCCGTGTGCCGTGGTCGATGTCAACCAACCCATCAAGGCCAAGCCCAGCACCGCCGCAGTGAACACCAACAAGCCCCAACGCCAACTCCGGCTTGGGATGAAATGCGACCTGAATTCAGCATACACGAGATGATTCGCCCTCAATGCTTGCGAGAAATAGGTCTTGGCAATGCCAAACATCACCTCCTCCCCTTCCTCGTGCTTCTCGTAAGGAATCCCCTCTTCTTGACAACGCGATTCAAACCGGCTGACGTAGTGAGCCTCACGAAACACAAACACGTGATAGCGGGTGTCCCCAGGGTGTGTATAGTGATTGACCCAGCGCATGCGTCACACTGTGGGCTTTTGTTCGTGAGGACGTGGCTCCTCCGTGCCGTCGTGCCACCGCGTCACAAACTCCAACGGCCAACGATGTGACTTGGGCCACTCTCGATTGGGGTATCCGACGTACATCAATCCCATGACCTTGCCGTCCTCGGGCAATCCCAAGGCTATTTTGACCTGCGGAAGGGTCATGAATTTGGGCGTGGTCCATTTGGCACCAAGCCCGTATGCCGTGCACATCAAATGCATGTTCTGCACCGCGGCGGCCACAGCCCACTCTTCATCTTGTGTTGAGATCCGTTCATTCACATCGGGAACCATCCCAATGCCGATGACGCAATTGCACGCATCCAAGCGGTGCCGAAGCTTCTCCAGCTTCTTCTCCACCACATTTCCCTCCCCGACATGCGCTGCGTACCAAATGGGCAGCCCCTCGCGAATGACCGCCAATCCTTCGCCTTGAAACACAGAAAATCGCCACGGTTGGGTCATGCCATGCGTGGCAGCCCACGTTCCAGCACGCAAAACCTCTTCGACCACGTCTCGGTGCACCCTGCGAGACGAAAATTGCTCAGGTGCAAAAGAGCGTCGATCCCTGATCAGCGCCCCGACATCGCTCAAGTTGTGTCTCATGGGGCAAAGGTAGTCTCCACCCCGGTGCGGTTCATCCCATCCAAGAGCCGCTGTTGACATCCAAGGCTTGGCCGGTCAACGTCTCCACCCGAGCTTCCGTCTCGCCATCCCCGAGTCCTGAAAACAGGAAATTCACCCATTGCGCCATCTCTTCTGGCGTGCTGATGCGTCCGGCTGGCAAGATGGACTCTTGCTGCGCTTTGGACGCCTCATACGAAATGCCCTGCGCATCGGCCATGGCCTGGATGCTGTCTTGGGCCATCTCCGTGTCCACCCATCCAGGACAAATCGCATTGACCATCACCCCTTGTGGAGACCATTCCACAGCGAGAGACCTTACCAGACCCAACAGGCCTGTCTTGCTTGTGACATAAGCCGATTGGCCAGGAACCCCGAATCGCGCCAACACGCTGCTGGTGACCACGGCATGCTTCACACCAGGTGACAGATCCAAATGTGGCTTGCAACACATCAAGGTGTTGTACGTCCCCGTCAAGTTGATGCGAATGATTTCGTCCCATCGGTCGCCCTCCCCAAATGCGTTGGGACCTCCCACGCCGGCATTGGCAAACACGCCCACAAGCGGATGCCGGTCCAGCGCCGCCTCCGGTCCTGACAACCAAGTCTGCAACGACTCAGCATCTGAAACATCCATGGACACCATCATATGGGAACCGCCCTCGGGCAAGGACGACAGCACTTCGCGCAACGGCGCCTCTCGACGTCCCATCAACATCACACGAATGCCCTTGCGCTGCGCCAATGTTCTCGCGGTGGCCGCACCAATGCCGCTTCCTGCCCCTGTAATCAATATCGAATTCATGATTTCAAAGAAACAAAAAGGCCCGGCTTGCGCCGGGCCTTTCTTATTTCAAGTCACTCAGATTAGCAAATCTGACCGAATGCTGTCAAGAATTCGAGCAAGTCAGCCGTAGAGACTGAGCCGTCGCCGTTCAAGTCCGCTGGACATGGGTTGGCGATGTCGAAGCTGCAAGAACCGTCGTCAGAAACCGCAGTCTCGTCGTAGTTCTCAGCATCTGGGTAAGTGCAACCAGAGCAGCCGTCGAAGACACACAACGACACATCAGAGATGTTGGTCGCGGGGTTGTAGTTGCACGCGCAAGCGATGTCGCAATCCACAACGCACTGGTCACCAGAACCAACGTTGAAGGTCACAGACTCACCAGCACCACCGGCAACGATGCCACCGAAGGCACCCACGATGTTCCAGCTGATCTCACCTGGGAAGGTTCCTTCAGTCACTGTGATGATGTAACAACCGTCTGACAAGCAGTAAGAGTCGGTCGCTGCGCTACCCGCGTCGATGGTGCCAGTACCAAGCTCTGTGCCGTTGACATCGGTCAACGTGTACACAGCGCCGTTCCAACCGTCACCGAAGCTGTCGCTCATGTTCACAGTCACGCAGTTGTCGAAGCAGCAAGAACCGTCGTCGATCAATGCTGCAGCGTCGTAGTTGCAAGCCGTGTTGTCCGTGCAGCCTCCGCAAGACTCAAACTCACAAGAGCCGTCGTCGTCCGTGGCTGTTTCGTCGTAGTTGCATGCACCTGCATCCGTACAGCCACACACAGCGCCACCAATGGAAATGGTCACACCGTCCGTAGGACCGTCAGAGGCCAGGACACTGCCGTCTTCGAGACGAACTTCCCAAGAAACTTCGTTGGGGTAGAAACCACCTTCAACCACGATGATGTAGCAACCGTTCGCCAAGCAGAAGAGGTCGTAACCAAATTCTGGGCCAGTGAAGTTGTCCGCGTCCACAGAGAACGCAGCACCGTCGAGGTCACCAGAGGCAACCACGTTGCCGTCGAGGTCAGAGACCGTATAAGCGGCGCTGTTCCAACCATCACCGAACGAGTCAAACATGTAGAACTGAATTGCCGTGCCAGTAGAGTCTGGACACACGCAGCTCCAAATGTCGCAATCGCCGCTGTCGACGTTGGCGTCTGGGTTGTAGTTGCAAGCAGCTGGATCTTGACATCCTTCAACCACAGGGTTGCAAGTGAAGTCGATGTCGAAGGCACCATTGTCGTCTGTGGCAGGGTTGCCATCGGTGTCCTGAGCGCCCACGTACACGTAGTAGAGCAAACCAGGTTCAGAGATGAACTCGAAGTTCACATCGTCCGCATCGAACAACGTGCAGATGCCGTTTCCGTCAGAAGACGTCGCGCTGGCCACACAAGTGAAGTCACCCGCAATGAAGATGGGATCCAGGCTGTAAGGCGCCACAGTGATGGTCGCCGTGCCTGTGTTTCCAGTCTCGAGACCGGCCACACCCATCACGTCTCCCAAACCATTGGTGAACGTTGCGCTTGCACCGTTCCAGCCATCGCCGTAAGAGTCGTTCATGGTCAAGACGTAGTCACCTGCTGGCAAGCAGAGGCTGCCTGAGAGTGGTGCAGCACCACCGGCCACTTCAACGCCAGCCGTGTCGGCCAAAGACCAAGTGATCTCAGAATCCCAAGTGCCACCACCCACAGAGTAGTTTGTGGTCACAAGACCTTCACCGCAAGCATCAGCAGGGGGTGCAGTAATGCTGCCTCCACCACAAGCCGTATCAGCTGAGTAGATGTTGATCTTCGTGTCAATTGCAGAACCGCAAGTGCTCAACGTGTGGTATGAGCCGTCACCCACGAAGGTGTACCAAACACCCGTACCAGGAGCAGCCTCACAGCCTGCAACATTCAAAGGAGATCCCACGTTGGTGGCTCCACCTGTAGAACCTGTTGTGATGGTGTTGCACGCCAATTCGATGGCGTCAGCACAAGCATCGTTCGCTGGCGTCACACCGGCGAAGTCACAAGAACCATCGTCCTGCGTGGCGTCGGGGTTGTAGTTGTTCGCCGCAGCGTCCGTGCAACCGAGCAAGATGCCTGAGGTTGTGAATTCGAAGTCACCGCAAGCGTCTTGGTCTGTGGTGTAGATCAAGAAGTAGTAGTCGGTGTTGGGCTCGAGGGACAAGAAAGATTCGACTGAACCCGCGCAAGTGCCTGTGAACTGACAGCCGACGAAGTCAGACAAGTCATCACACGTGTTGCCATCGAGCATCATGAATCCGAGCACGTCGTTGCTGATGTTTGTGGCATTGAACAAGAACGTGTCATAGTTCGAGCTGTTGAATGTGAAGTACACACCGTAAGCCGTTGCGGTTCCAGCAGTGAAAATGCTGATTTCCTCTGCATTCGCACCGCACAAGTTGCCGGTGAAGGTCACTCCTGTAGCCTGCTCAACTGCACCAGAGCAATCGTCGTTGGCAGGTGAAGTGGCTTGGTCAGGGTTGCAAGATGCGCTGATGACAAACTCGCTGCCACCGCCACCTTCAACGCGAGCGTAGTAGTCCTGAGCCGTACCCGCAGTCCAAGTGATGGAGCTGTGGAAACCGAGGTCACAACCGTCGTTGTTGGTCGCGATGCAAGTCAAGTTGCCGTCGATATCCTGTGTGAAGATGGCAATGTCAGTTGCTGTTGCGTAATCCGTCGTACCGTCGTTGGTTGGCGTGTCGCACGTGCTCAACGTGATCTGCTGATCCGCATCAGAGTTGATGACGTACCACACACCTGCGCCACCGAGGACATCGTTGCCGAATTCAAGACCTTCCAAACCTTCGTTGTCGTTGGCGTATTGCAAGGTTCCTGTTGCGCTCAAGTCGCAAGCCAAGGCCTCAGCATTCGCAACGTCGTCGTTGGCGGGAGGAGACTGGCAAGAACCATCATCTGTAGATGCAGATGGGTTGTAGTTGTTTGCCGACGCGTCCGTGCAACCTTCGATTGAGCAAAGGCCAGTCAACGTGAAGTCAATGCCGTAGTTAACACCCGTGCCAGAAACAGTTCCGTACACCGTGCCGAACTGGTCGTCCAAAGTCACGCTCGCTTCACCTGCGTCGAAGCCACCTCCAATGGTTTGGAAGTTGTAGCAGCCTGGAGCCAAGCAGATCAAGTCCAAACCAGTTGACAGGCCGTCGCCAATGAAGGCCGTTTCAATTGAACCGCTGTCCACGAGGGCACCAGAGTTGAGGTCGTAGAGGTAGTACTCCACACCACCCCAGCCGTCGCCGAAGCTGTCAGCCATGTCCACATTCAAGATGAACGTTCCTGGATCGCAGTACACACAGTCGCCGCTGTCAACTGTGGCTTCAGGGTTGTAGTTGGCAGCAGCGCTGTCCGTGCAACCCAAGCAAGAGTAGTCGCAAGTACCATCGTTGATGTCGGCGGTCGCGTCGTAGTTGCATGCACTTGCATCGTTGCAACCAGCAACACAGTCAGCCGTTCCGAAAGTACCGGCTGTGCCGTCGCCAGAGAGAATGATCTCACCTGTCACAGCGTTGGACAATTCCCAAGTCGTTTCACCGGGGTAGTTGTCGGGAACGAGGGTCACCACCACACATGAAGTAGAATCTTCCGCGCAGAAGGAGCCCGACTCGCTCGAATCGAAGTCACCTCCAGAGAGCAAAACTTCGCCATCCAAGGAGACAGAGTATGAACCTTCGCCGTAAGAACAGCAAATGCCGTCACCGAAAGAGTCGAAAATGCTGAACTGATACTGGATGCCTGGGCAAGAAATGCAAGACTCAGGATCGTCGATGGTGCAGTCTGCACAGTAGTTCAACGCGTTTGGATCGAGACATCCAACACAAGAGTAATCACACGTGCCGTTGTCGAGCGTGGCGGTGTCGTCGTAGTTGCAAGCCGTTGGGTCGATGCAACCTGCGCAAGAAAGGTACTCACATGAACCATCGTTCAAATTCGCGCCTTCATCGTAGTTGCAAGAGTTGAGGTCGGTGCAACCGAATACAGCGCAGTCGCCGCTTCCAGAGTAGAAGAAGAAGTCAGCTTCAAAAGGGGTATTGAAACCTCCTGAACCTGAACCGCTGTTGATGAGTTGTCCGTTCTGGAATGCTGACCAGGAGGCCTCTTCACCGTAGTGACCCATAGAAATTTGGGCGGTGTAGCAACCTTCGTCTACACAGAGGTCGAAGGACAACGAAGAACCTGAAGCGAATTCAGTGGAGTCTCCATTCAGGATAAAACCACCCCAAACGTCGCCGAATGTCCAACCGTCACCGAACGCATCGTTCAGTTCAATGGTCACAATGTTGGCGAGGCAGCAAGAGCCGTCGTCTACTGTTGCCTCAGGGTTGTAGTTCGAAGCTGCAGCGTCGGTGCAACCAGGAACGTCCTCAGAAACGGAGATGACAATAGAACCAGTTGAGCCCTCTACGGCCAAAGATCCAAGAGAAACTCCGTTGGCTGTGAACGTGGCGACAGCGCCATTCCATCCATCGCCATAAGAGTCAGAACCGATGAACGTGTAGTCACCGGGAGTCAAGCACCATTGTGCCGCGTCTGGGGCAGTCCCAGAGAACAGGTTGGCGCCAGTGGAGTCGTTGAGTTGCCAAGTGATCTCGCCGGGCCAATCACCAGCAGACAAAGTGAAGTCCACTGCGATTTCGCCGTCCGCACATTGACCCCACGCACCAGTAGAAAAGAGAAGTGCAAAAGCTCCGAGAGCCGTTGCCACCTTCGTGTACATGTTGAACATTAGAACAGGTTTTGGTTTATACAAACAATTTATTTTCAGTCTTCAGTCGCCTCCATTCGGCGCCCATCCTAGGGAGGACGGCCCAATTGGAGCGAAGTTGCCTTGGAGTCAATACTTCTTTTTGAGGGAAGAGGAGACTCGTCAGCGCGACTAATGTAGCCGAGTCTTCGGAAAAAAACAACGTTCGTTAATGAAAACTTGACGACACCAGACAGGTGTTTGTCGTATTTTATAGTGTTTTCGTCGCGAAATAAGGACGCAACTCACTGACCTTCAGCCGGGTGGCATTGAACACATCGAAGGGGAAATTGTTTGGGCGGGATCACCACATGTGGGCGTGCCAAGAATCGGCCAACCGCTTGACCCCTTCTTTGCGCAACGCACCGAGGTTGGTGAGGGTGGAATCGAGGATTTGGGCTTCGTCGCTCAACGCGCCTGCCTTGCGCATGGCCCAAAAATCATGGAGCCTCGCACGCTTCCATTGGGGCGCACCTTTTTCTTCCTTGTACACAACCCAGCTTCGGTCGAGCACATCGAGGTCCGCCAAGGACGGTGCCGCCTCATTCAAGGAGCGCAACGCAGCCACCGATGCATCGATGCTGCAGCCTGTGGCGATTTGGGGTTCTTCGTCGACGGCCAGCACCACCACTTGGTTCAAAAGGATGGTGGATTCAGACCGCAAAGGAGAGCCATGAGCCGCCCACGACGCGCGGAACGCCGACATGGCCGTCTGCACCGATTTGCATTCCGCGTCCGTCAGCACACGGTTGGCCGTGTACATCCACACCCTCGCCCCGTCGGGCAGGGTCAAACTGTCAAGACACTGTTGCAATGCAGAAGAGGTGAGGTCGGCCATGGGACAAAGGTCGTGAAAGCGCCGACGGCATCAAGCAACATGGTCGGTGGCATTCATGCGGGCCAAAAACCACGGCACCAGCACCACCATCACGGAGGGAAGCGGTGACTGCAGGAAGCCAAGCCTGTCGCGGGCAAGCGCATACCACGGCTCTCCGGGACTCGAGAACCCTAGGCCCACCATCGGGATGCCCGCCGTCACGTAAATGAGGACGAGCCACGGCACGCTTTCGGGAACGCCCGTCGCGCGCAAGAACAGCACGTCGAGCACGAAGAAGATGAGCAGAATGGCCGCGGACAGGCCCCACTTAAAAGCTACGACTTGGGAGCGGGTCAGGCTGTGGAAGAGCGGCCACGTCGAGCGACTGACGTAAAAATTGTGGCGGCCGACCGGCGCGTGGGCGTCCCACCACGTCGTTCGGGTGGGCGCATCGTCATCCCAAAACTGTTGGACATCGCCGACGCGCAGGTAATGGTTCACCTTGATCTTCGACTGCTCCTGCAACAGCCCAAACCCTAGCATCACCCCCAACACCACCAGCCACCACGGCTTGCGCAACGACAGGCTGGGGCGGTTCACCGAAGATGTCATGATTGGGAAGGTGTAACGGCGGCGCGACCGAGCACCGTCCAGGCATACCACAGCGCGAAGACGAGGCCATAAATGAGGACCGTGAACGTGTAGTCGTGGTTGAATTCCAGCCACTCGGGGGCCGTCGCTTGGATTCGGGCCAGGACGATGACGCGGACGATGTTGGCGAGGTGCAGCAGGGCGATGCCTGTCGGGATGAACCAGGCCTTGCGCAGGGGCGGACCAGGAAAGGCCAGGATGAAGATGGCGAACAGGGCGAAGAGCGCGACGCCGTCGCAGGGCGCGCCGATTTGGACTCCGGCGTGACCGGCCACCCCCACCCGATCGCGGTGCGACGCCGGCTGCGGGTACGTCCCCACGGGCCACCCGATCGCCTCAAACGCGACCTCGGTCGAACTCACCATGTGCTCGATGACCACCTCGTCCAGCGTGGTCTGCGGCTTGAGCACCTGCTCGTACGCCACACTCCACACCACGTAGGCGAGGAAGGCAATTCCAAAAAATCGAAACGTCGGGGTCTTCCGCAGGTCGCTAAGCGTGTTCGTCAGCGCGGTCAGCGGGGTATGCGATTCTTTCGCGGGTCGCGAGCTCGGGTCGCGTTCAGGGTTCTGCGGCGTGGGCATGGCGGCGCGCAGGGTTCAGGGCTCGGGTTGTCGGCGCGAGGCTCGGTTTGCAGGTCAGGCTGTCACTTGCGCTGCGGCCTCCTCCTCTTCACGGCGACGGCGTATCGCCGCGGTCGCGAGTCCTCCTCCAGCGAGGGCGAGCAAGCTCAAGCCTCCGTCGATGGGAATGCAGGTGGTGTCGTCAACCGTTCCACAGTCGACGTCGGAGTTCACCCCATCTGCGTCAAATCCTGGGCCATCGTAAATGGCAAAACAAGTGGCGGGATCGTAAGCTCCTCCGCTGAAGTCTTGGTCACAGCAGCTTCCATCACCAGTCGTGTCGCAAGATTGAGCCCACCCCAAGCTTGGGCCAACGAACGCAAGACCAAAGAACAACCCAAGAAGACGGAGCTTTTTCATATTCGGCTAGCTTTGCGCTGCAAGATGGCAAAGAATTCGCAGACTCCCCTCGTCAGCTTCGAAGACTTGAGACCGTACGTCAAGCTGGTGGGCAAGAACTGGTGGTTGCTCGTGGGGTTGGCCATCGCGGGCTACGCCGGAGGGCGGCTGGTGACACACCAAATGGTGGACGTGCACAAGGCGACGGCGGAGATCCTGGTCAATCAGGAGAGCTCTTCGAGCATTGAGTCCATGCTGCCTTCGCGCGGTGTCTCCCGCAGCTTCGGCTACTACAACGACGAAGTCCAAAACCAACTTCGCGTCCTGCGTTCCTACGACCTGGTGGGCCGCGCCATCGACAAAATCGCCGACCACGTCGACTACCATCTTGTCGGTCGCATCAAGGAGATGCCTGTGCAGGGGTTCAGCGCCATCTCGATTGAGGCCAACGCGGAGGGGTTTGCGCCGAGCATGGCGGGACGCGCCATTGACCTCTTCGTGCTGGACGCGACGCGGTGCCGGATCGTGTTGAACGCCACCGACAGCGAGGACGACCAAACAGAGCTGGAGGCGCGGTTTGGGGAGCGCGTTACCGAGGGCGGCATCGATCTGGTTGTGCGGCTCGACGAGGAGGTCGCCCGCGACGCGACGCGCCTCGAAGCAGCGGCCAAACAGCACTTCCGGATTCGGGTGAAGACCCGGGCCATGCGGATTGGCCAGTACCGTGGGGCCCTTCAAACGACCAACGTGGAGCGCACGAGCGTCATCACCATGACCTGCAGCGACGTCCTCCCGGACCGGGCGAAGCGCTTTTTGGACACGCTGGCGGCGACGTACATCGATTACACGGCGGAGGCGCGTTTGGCCACCAACGTGCAGACCGAGAAGTTCATCAACGAGCAGCTGCAGGAGATCAACGCGCTGACCGACACGTTGGAGCGGCAGGTGGATTACTACCGCGCCCAAAACGAGGTCCTCGACCTCACCCGCGAACAAAACGAGTACTTCAACACCCTCGTCGACCTCGAACGACAACTTCGAGAAATGGACGTGCAAGCCGAGTCGCTCGACGATCTGGGCGTCTTCCTCTCGTCGCCGGACGGAAGCGCTGAGCTCCCCCCCTCCTCGTACTTCATGCTCGACGACCCTTGGATGGCCGACCAAATCGGGGACTTGATGGAACTCGAAGCCAAGCGCACAGCATTGTTGCTGGATGTGAAGCCAGGGTCGTATCAAGTGCGCCGCCTCGATTCAAGCGCCCAGCACGTGCGCGGCAACGTGGTCAGCTACCTCTCCGACAAGATGGGCACGGTGGAGCGTCGTCGCATCGATTTGCAGTCCAGCATCCGAGAGCTCGAGTCGCGTTTGTCGGGCCTCCCCAAAACCCAACGCGACATCCTCGCCATGGAGCGCAAGCTCGGCGTCAACGAAAAACTTGCGGTGTACCTGCTCGAGCGCAAGGCGGCCACCATCATCGCCCGCGCCAGCATCACGCCTGAAGCGCAGCTCATCGAACGCGCACGCTACGGAGGCATGGTGGGTCCCGACAAGCGCCGCACCATCTTGACTTACACGGCCGTGGGATTCCTGATTGCCCTCGCGCTTGCGGTGGCACGTATGGTCTTCTTTGAACGCATCGAGTCCACCTCTGAACTGCGCGAGTCGGTGGAGGCGCCTGTCATCGCGGGCATTCCCTTTTACAAGGAAATGGGCGACGACCCCATTGCGTGCCGCGCCGACAGCCGCAGTGCCGTGACCGAGTCGTTCCGTGCGCTTCGCACCAACCTGCAGTATTTGCTCGCCAAAGAAGGCGCCAACGTCATCCTCGTGTCCTCGCTGCATCCGCAAGAGGGCAAGAGCTTCTTGTCGGCCAACCTCGCGAGCATCCTCGCCAAGGCCGGCAAAAAGGTCGCGCTGGTGGACTTTGACATGCACAAGCCTCGCGTGCACACGTACATGGATCTGGCGAATGAGCGAGGTGCGTCGAGCTTGATGATTGGCAAGGCGTCTCTGCAGGACATCATGAAGCCTGGGGCCTACCCCTCCATGGATGTGCTCACTGCCGGCCCTGTGCCGCCCAACGCGTCGGACCTCATTTTGAGCGACCGCATGAAGGAAACGGTTGCGGAGCTCAAGGCCAGCTACGACTACGTGATTTTGGACACGCCGCCCATCCTGTTGATCAGCGATGCGCTCGTGCTGATGGAGCACGTCGACACGGCGCTGCTTGTCACCAATGTGGCCAAATCCTCGCGCCGAGGCGTCCAACACCTCGAAGACTTGCTGGAGCAGAACGGCCTGAAGCACGCCTCCTTTGTGCTCAATGGCGTGCGGACCAAGCGCTGGGCCTACTACTACAACCGCTACGCCACCAAGTACGGCTACGCCACCTACGGCGCGGAGTACGGCTATGGCTACGGGTATGGCGGCTCCGAGCGTTACAAAGACCAAGACGCCCAGGCGTGAGCTTCGCGACTCACACTTGGGTGTGAGCAATCCACGTCGGGCAACCCCCTCGCTGTGAAACAGGTCTGTACTTTTGAGTGACTTCGCGCGTTGTGTTGATGCCGAAGCGCCCGCAAAGACCATGACACCCCAACCCTCACTCCGTCATTTTCTCTTGTCCCTTGTGACCCTGTGCGCTTGTGCGTTGGGCTCCGTAAGCGGCTTGGCGCAATCGCCGCCCAACCTCACGCACGTGGACAACGTGAACAACGCGGGCAACGCCACCTTGTACTGGGACGTTTTTGTGCAACAGGGCACCGAAGAATTCGTGCAGAACGAAATCAAGGTCTTTGACTTGGACCAAAACCCACTTGGCACCCAGTGGCACATCATCTCCTCGGAGATTGTTAATGGCAACCTCGTGCTTCCCACGGGTTGGGTGATGCCGTCGTTCTTGTACGACGCCAACCAATTGGCGCACTGCTTCATCGGGGTGCAAATCACCGTGGACAATGGATTGCAGTCCGTGTCAGACTCCTCGCCGTTTTTGTGCTCGATTCACGTGAGCATTGACGAGGGGGCGACGCCGGGGACGGTCGATTTGGAGTGGAACAGCCCCTATGCGTTGTCCGGCGAGGCCGCGGGCGGAGATTTCCAGATCGAACGACTCAGCGAACTCACCCAAGACTGGGAATTGGTCGACACGCAACCGGATTCCCCCATGGGTGGAACGTACACCGACAACCCGGGACCATGCGCGCAAGTGCTCATCTACCGCATCCGTCAGCTGGCCTCCAACGGGATGGACATGCACGAGAGCAACCGGGCGGATTTGGTCATCGGTGTGGCCGGGGGCGAGACTCCGGAGGTCAGCCACGTGGACGTCGACAACGGACTTGCGCACGTCTACTGGGACTTTGAGCCGGAGCCTGAAACCCTCGGTTACATTGTGTACAAGTGTCTCGATTCAGGCGGGGGTGCGATTGTGGCGGACGTGGCGGATCCCAACACGTTGGACCTGCTGATTCCAGCTTCCAATGCGAGTGCGGAAGCGGAGAGTTACCAAGTGGCCGCGTACGATTGTGTGGACGACGATGGCACGCCCAATCCGGCAGGTGCCGGCGATTGTGTGCGGACCGTGTTCATGACCGCAGACCAAATCCCCTGCACCGACCGCGCCCAACTGGCTTGGCTTCCTCCTGTCGGCATGGCCGGGGGTGTGGCCGAATACATCCCGCAGTACCGCGAAGACGGCGGACCGTGGATCAGTGTGGACACCCTGGGGGGATCGTTCCTGTCAGTGGTGCACGAAGGTGCGTCGTTGACGGCCCAGGTCGAATACCGCGTGCTCGCGTTGGGTGGGGAATTTGACGAGGCCGCGTCCAACATTGTCGAGGTGTCGTTTGAGTACCCCGACGCGCCGGAGGCGCCGGTCTTGAAGCGCGTGTCTGTGCTGGACCGCACACGGGTGGAGTTGGTGCTTGCCACCGACCCCCTTGCCGAGGAAGTAAGCCTGTACGAGTTCCAACGGTGGAGTGAATTGGACAGCTCCTGGATTCCCTTGGTGCCGAGGTACCCGTCGAGTTTGGGCTTCCCCGTCTCCCACGTCGACGTCGAACGCAACACCGATGAATTCGCCTACCGCTACCGCGCGGTGGCGTTCAACAATTGCGATGCCGCCGTGGCCGAATCGCAAGAGGCAGAAACGATGCTGTTGCGCGCCTTTCAAAGCACCACACCAGGATTGTTCGAGAACAGCCTGATTTGGACGCCCTACGGAGGGTTTGCCAATGGACTGGACCGCTACGAAGTGATCCGGAAGCAGTCGAACGAGGACAACGTAATGGGCGAGCCGCTGGCGACGGTCGGTGCTGTGAGCGAAAACTACGAGGACGACGTGGAGGACGAATTTGATTCACCTGGCATCTTCTGCTATCAGGTTTTGGCCCTCGAAATCCCAGACTCCAACGAAGTCCTGCAAGGCGCCGCCTCGAATTGGGTGTGTCTGACGGAAGAGCCCATCATGTGGATCCCGTCGGCCTTCACCCCCAATGGCGACGAACTCAACGACTGGTTCCCTTGGGCGCCGGGCGAAGCCAATGTGGGCTTCTTGGGCGAACGGCAGGGCGACAACCCCAATTTCCGGATGACCATCCTGACGCGGTGGGGCACCAAGGTGTTTGAATCCACCTCCATCGACGAGCCATGGAATGGGCGTATGGATGGCCGCCTCGTGGCCAACGACGTCTACGTCGTGAAAGTCGAATACCTGGACGGCGCAGGGGCATGGCGAAACCAGCTGGTGTACCTCACGGTGCTCGCCGGCCAATAAGCTTCTGTGAACTTTCCACAAACTCGTGACCCTGTGGTGGGTTGCGTGTTCCTTCTGCCCTAAATTTGCCCGAATCGCGGACCGAACCCGGCATCCCTTCCGGCGTCCAAGACGCCATGGCGATTCCCTCGTGAGGCCTGCGAGAACACGCGATTCAACTCAGACTCATGGCCTCTACTGACAGCAAATTTCTCGGCGAAGGATTGACGTACGACGACGTCTTGCTCGTGCCCAACTATTCGGAAGTGCTTCCCCGTGACGTTCAGCTTCACGCTCCGTTTTCACGCAACATTCAACTGAAGACCCCCATTGTCAGTGCGGCCATGGACACCGTCACCGAAAGCAAAATGGCGATTGCCATGGCGCGCAACGGCGGCATCGGTGTGGTGCACAAGAACATGACCATTGCGGCGCAGGCCAATGAGGTGCGGAAAGTCAAGCGCTCGGAGAGTGGCATGATCCAAGACCCTGTGACGCTCAGCAAGGACGCCACCGCGGGCGATGCCCTTGCCATCATGCGCGAACACAAGATTGGCGGCATCCCTGTCACGGACGACGCCGGCAAACTGGTGGGCATTGTGACCAACCGCGACCTGCGCTTTGAAAAGCAGGCGGCCCGCCCCATCGCCGAGCTCATGACGAGCGAGAATTTGATCGTGACCGAGGACGGAAGCGACTTGTCCAAGGCCGAGCAAATCCTGCGCGAGCACCGCATTGAAAAGCTGCCTGTTGTCGACGGCGAAGGCAAGCTCGTCGGACTCATCACCTACCGCGACATCATCAAGCTCAGCGAGTTTCCCAATTCGTGCAAGGACCAGTACGGCCGCCTACGCGTGGCCGCAGCCGTGGGCGTGACTTCCGACACCCACGAACGCGTGTCGGCCTTGGTTGATGCCGGGGTGGACGCCGTGATTGTCGACACCGCCCACGGACACAGCCGTGGCGTGATCGACACCGTGCGCGACGTGAAGAATTCCTTTGACAGCATCGACATCGTGGCCGGCAACGTCGCCACGGCTGAGGCGGCCTTGGCGCTCGTCGAGGCCGGCGTGGACGCCGTGAAAGTCGGCATCGGCCCGGGTTCCATCTGCACCACGCGTGTCATCGCCGGTGTGGGTGTTCCCCAACTGCGGGCCGTGATGGAAGTCAGTGCCGCCCTCGAAGGCACAGGCGTGCCCGTGATTGCCGACGGCGGAATCCGCTACACCGGCGACATCGTGAAAGCCTTGGCGGGCGGTGGACACACCGTCATGATTGGCTCCATGCTTGCAGGAACCGAGGAGAGCCCCGGCGAGACCATCATTTACGAAGGACGTCGCTTCAAGGCGTACCGCGGCATGGGTTCTGTGGAGGCCATGCAAAAGGGATCCAAGGACCGCTACTTCCAGGACGCGGAGGACGACTTGAAGAAGCTCGTGCCCGAGGGCATCAGCGGTCGCGTGCCGTTCAAGGGCAGCGTGACCGAGGTCATGCACCAAGTCATTGGGGGGTTGCGCGCGGGCATGGGCTACTGCGGGTCTGCAGACTTGGGCGAACTGCGTGAAAAGGGACGCTTCGTGCGCATCACCTCGGCGGGCGTGAAGGAAAGCCACCCGCACGACGTCATGATCACCCGCGAGGCGCCCAACTACAGCATCCGCTAAACCAACGTCAGGGTTGCCTAACTGCGGGCTTTGCTCGGGCACGTGGCGGCATGACCTGTTCACATCCCTTGGGGGGCAACCTTTTGGTGACGGTTTGGACCAATGAACCAATTTGACAGAACTTTCGGTGCGCTGGGACATTTCAGGCTTTTGAAGCTCCGTGGACCCGCGCATGAATCGAATCACAACACTCCCATGAAACAATTTGCATGGACGGTCGCCGTGGCGGCTTTGACCTTGACCTCTACTGGATTGGCCCAGCGCCAAGGCAGCCCCAAGAACGAACGAGAGACCTACGTCCTCGAAGTCGGCAACGAGATGGTGACCCTTGCGGATTTCAAACACGTATACGGCAAGAACAACCGCGACAGCGTGTACACCATTGAGGCGCTGGACGACTACATGGAGCTCTTTGTGAACTTCAAGCTGAAGGTGCTCGAAGCCGAAGCGTTGGGCATGGACACGGCCGCCGCGTTCAAGAAAGAGCTCGCGGGATACCGCACCCAATTGGCCCGCCCCTACTTGGTGGACGGCGATTTGCTGGATGCACTCGTCGATGAGGCGTTCGAGCGCAAAGGCATGGAGGTTCGGGCGAGTCACATGCTCATCAGCGTGGATGCCAACGCCTCCCCCGCCGACACCCTCAATGCGTGGAACCGCATCCAAGCGTTGCGCACCCGCGTGATGAACGGCGAAGACTTCGAGACCGTGGCCCGCAGCAAGGGCGGCAGCGAAGACCCCTCTGTGACGAGCAACGGTGGCGATTTGGGGTGGTTTACGGCCTTTCAAATGGTCTATCCCTTCGAGAACGCGGCGTTCAACACCGCGGAAGGCGAAGTGAGTGACATTGTGCGCACGCGGTTTGGCTACCACATTTTGAAGGTCAACGGCAAGCGCAAGGCGCGCGGCGAGGTGCAAGTGGCCCACATCATGGTCCGCATGCCCAAGGATGCGCCGCAAGATCAGGTCGCCAATGCCGAAGGCCGAATCATGGAAGTCAAGCGCATGCTCATGAGCGGCGAGTCGTTTGAGTCCATGGCCATGAAGTACAGTGAAGACCCGTCGACGGCAAACAAGGGCGGCATGTTGCCTTGGTTTGGCACGGGGAAGATGGTGGAAGCCTTTGAGGACGCTGCGTTTGCCATGGACGAGCCCGGCGACATCACAGGGCCCGTGCGGACGGACTACGGCTTTCACATCCTGAAGCTCATCGACAAGAAGACCTTGCCAACGCTGGAAGAGAGCCGTCGTGAATTGTCCAAGAAAGTGCGTCGAGACAGCCGCGCGGACATCACCAAGACGTCTTTCGTCAACAAGCTGAAGCAGGAATACAGCACCACGGTGAGCAGCCGCCGTTTGGAGGCATTGAAGGTCGCCGCAGCGAAGATTGACAGCCTTTTCTACCCCGGTCATCCGCTTGAGGGCGTGCGCCGCAGCGAACTCCCACGCACCCTGTTCAGCGTGGCGGGCAAGGACTACAGCGTGCAGGATTTTGTGACGTGGGTAAACGGCGGCAAGGTGCGCAACCTCAACCGCCCCGCCGCCATGATGGTGGCGCAGGAGGTGGATCGGTACGCGGAGGAAGCGCTTTTGGCCTACGAAGACACCCAGCTTGAGGCCAAGCACGACGATTTCCGTCTGCTGATGGAAGAATACCACGACGGCATCTTGCTCTTTGAGCTCACCGACCAAAAGGTTTGGAGCCGTGCCGTCAAGGATTCCGCCGGGCTGGCAGACTACCACAGCCGCAACCTCGACGCCTTCATGTGGCCCGCCCGCCTCGATGCCGGCATCCACACGTGTGAAGACGCCAAGATTGCCAAGAAGGTCCGCAAAGAGCTTCGCAAGACCGGCGACGTGGAAGGCCTGCGCCGCGAACTCATCGCCGAGCGTCCCTTGGCCCTGCGCAACGAAACTGGGAAGTTTGTGGAAGGCGACAACGTGTTTGCCGACCGTGCGTTTGCCGCGTTGCGCGACGGATCTTTGGTGGCCGACAAGAATGGCCTTGTGATTTTGGAAACCACCGAAGGCGGAGACCAAATCATCTTGGTCCACGTCAAGGAAGACATGGCGCCCACGCCCAAATCGCTCGACGAGTGCCGCGGGGCAGCCATTGCCGCCTACCAAGACCACCTCGAGAAGGAATGGATCTTGGAACTCCAGCGGAAGTATCGCCACAAAATCAACCGCGAGGCGTTGTACAGCCTGGTGCGCGAATGATTCCAGCCCGCACGGTCTCATCCCTGTTGCTCCTCAGTGCACTGATGGGCTGTCGTGACCGTGTGCAGCCCGCGAAGGCGCGGTTTGGCAACGACGTGGTGGCCGAGGCGTACGGCGAAGTTCTGACGTGGGACAGCCTGGCCCAGCAAGTTCCCGACGACCTCAATTTGGAAGACAGTGCGGCCTTTGCCGAGCGGGTCCTCGACCGATGGCTTCGCGAGCAAGTGCTCGTCAACGAGGCCCGAACCCAATTGCGCGACGAACTCGCCTCCATCGAGCAAGCCCTTGAGGTTTACCGCCGCAGCTTGCTCATCAACACCTACGAGAACCGCTACGTTGCGAGTCGGCTCGACGAAGAAGTGTCTGAGGAGGACATCGTGGCGTATTACGACGCCCACCCCGAGCTGTTCACCCTGCACGACCACGCCGTTCAGGTTTTGTATCTGCACCTGCCCGATCCGGAAGTCGCGGCCCAAACCCGCGGCGCCAATTGGTCGCGTCGCGAGGCCCGCGCTTGGGACAACGACATGGATCAAATCAAGGAATGGCTCTCGGCCGCCGATTCGGCGAGCATTCCGGAGTTGGAACGCTGGTGCATGGAGCGCGGCGCCGTGCACCATGTGGACCACGAGGCATGGTGGTTTGTGCGCGACCTCGTCGATGAGGTGCCGCTCTCGCTCTACCGCGTGGAAGACCAAATCCAGCGCACCTCCCCCCTCTCGTTCAAGGAAAACGACCGCATCTACTTCGTGCGCTTCCTGGACCACGGTCTGAAGGGAAAGACCGCGCCACTCGATGTGGCCCGCGACCAAATCATCGAGCTCCTGCTTCAAAAGCGCCGTCAACTGCTGCGCGAAGCCCTGCGCGACACCCTGCTTCAGCGCGCCTGGGCAGAAGGTGATTTGCGTCGAGAAAATTTGTGAGTTCTTGCCCGCCTGCGCCGTGTGTCTGAACGCTTGCCACCCCTAAATTCGAACCATGGTTCACGCTCGATTGGTCCTTGCGCTTTTTGTCTGCCTCCTCTCCGTCCACGCATGGGCGCAGCCCGGAACGGAGGCGACCTACCAACGCCTTGACGGCATTGTGGCCGTGGTCGGAGACGAAATCGTGCTCGCAAGCGACATCCGCGACCGCGTGACCCAAGCCAAACTCGAGGGCCGAACAGTCACCGACGACAACGAATGCGGCTTGCTCGAATCCGTGCTCTTCGAAAAGTTGCTTCTGCACAACGCGCGCCTCGACAGCCTCGAGGTCACCGACGCCGAAGTCCTCGGCGAAATCGACCGTCGCCTGACGTACTACATGCAGATGTTTGGCTCGGTGGAGGCGTTCGAAGCCGAGTACGGCAAGTCCGTGGCCGAGTGGAAAGCGGAGTTCAACGAACCGGTGCGCGAGCAGATTTTGGCCCAAAAAATGCAGGCCGAAATCGACCAATCTGTGCGCTCCACCCCCGCCCAAGTCCAGGACTATTTCGACGCCATCCCCACGGACAGCCTGCCGCTCATTCCCGAAGAGCTCAGCTACAGTGAGCTTGTGATGCAGCCCGAGGTTGGCGAGAAGCAGAAGATGCGCACCCGCAACACCCTCGACTCGATTCGCATCCTCGTCGAAACGGGCAAGATGAGCATGACGCTCGCCGCCACGCGCTACAGCGAGGATCCCGGTTCGAAGTACAAGGGCGGATGCTACCAAAACATCGGCCGCGGCCAGTTCGTCCCTGAATTTGAAGGCGCCGTCTACGAAACCGAAGTGGGTGGCTACTCGCCTGTGTTCGAGTCCGACTTTGGGTACCACTTCTTGCGGGTCACCGACCGCCGCGGCGAGCAATACAGCGCCTGCCACGTCTTGATGAAGCCCACGTTTGACCCCAAAGCCCTTGAACAAATGCAGGCCGGCATCGATTCAGTGTCCGTCAAACTCGCGCTGGGCGACCTGCCCTTCGAAACCGCCGTGCTGCAATTCAGCACCCGCGAAGAAACGCGCAACCAAAAAGGCCAAGTCGTCAACCCTCGGGACGGGGGAACGCGGTTTGGGGTGGACGAACTCGATCCCAACATCTTTTTCCTGTTGCAAGACTTGGACGAAGGTGGCGTTTCCGCCCCTGTTCAACTCCTCGACGAAGACAACCAAGCCTACTGGGCCATGATTCAGCTCAACGAGCGCTTCCCGGCTCACCGCGCCAACCCCACCGACGATTACGCGCTGTTTCAGCAGCAGGTCGAAGCCGAGCTGCGCGAAGAGGCCCTTTCCAAGTGGATTGGCCGGCGCATTGAAGAGACGTTTGTCCGTGTAGATGCACCGTACAAGGCCTGCACCATGGACATGCCGTGGCAGACGCAAAGCATCAACGCCACAGGCGCCCTCGGTTCCTCTGCAGGCAACAAGCCGGCAGACGGCACCGAAAACCGCGACTGACTTTCGGCCTCATGCGCATCTCTGTCATCACCGTGTGCTACAACGCCGCATCCACCCTGAGGGATGCTGTGGAATCGGTGCTTGGCCAAGTTGCTGACGCGGAAGCGCCCTTTGAACTCGAATACATCGTCGTCGACGGGGCATCCACCGACGGCACCCTCGACCTTTTGGCGCCCTACCGCGAGCGCATTGCGACGCTCATCTCGGAGCCCGACCAAGGCCTGTACGACGCCATGAACAAGGGCATGAAAGCCGCCACCGGCGACGTCGTGGCCATCCTCAACGCTGACGACGTCTACGCCTCGACCGACGTCCTCGCCCGCATTGCTGCCACCTTCCGCGACTCTGGCGCCGAAGCGGTCTACGGCGACCTTCACTACGTTTCGGCCGACGACCTTTCCCAGGTCACACGCCGCTGGAAAGCCGGTGCCTACGCGCCGGGCGCCTTCCGTCGTGGCTGGATGCCGCCCCACCCCGCGCTGTTTGTGCACCGCGCATGCTACCAACGCTGGGGCCTCTTCACATTGGCGCTTCGCTCGGCGGCCGATTACGAACTCATGCTTCGCTTCATCCACCGGCACAGCATGACGCTCGCCTACCTGCCCGAGACCCTCGTCCTGATGCGCGCTGGCGGGGTGAGCAATGCATCGCTCAAGCACCGCATCCGCGCCCACCGAGAGGACTGGAAAGCGTGGCGCATGAACGGCTTTCATCCCTCGCCGTTCACCTTGCTGGCCAAGCCACTTCGCAAGCTGCCCCAATTCCTGTCCCGCGCTTGACGCCGTACGCTCGGGGCGCGCTATCTTCGGGGTTCATCCTTTCTGCAACTTGATTCAAGCAACCTGACTGTGGCGAACTTTTCCGACGACAAATCTGCGCTCGACGCGCTCCGCTCCCAGCACGAAGCCCTCCTCGCCGAAGTCGGCAAGGTCATCGTGGGCCAAGATCAGGTGATCCGCGAGGTCACCACCGCGATTTTTGCAGGCGGGCACATTTTGCTTGTGGGCGTTCCCGGCCTGGCCAAAACCCTTCTCGTCAACACCATCGCCCAGGCCCTCGGTTTGAGCTTCAACCGCATCCAGTTCACCCCGGACTTGATGCCCAGCGACATCGTCGGTTCTGAAATCCTCGACGAGTCGCGTCAGTTCAAGTTTGTAAAGGGCCCGCTCTTCGCCAACATCGTCCTCGCCGACGAGATCAACCGGACGCCGCCCAAGACGCAGGCCGCCCTCCTCGAGGCCATGCAGGAACGCGCCGTGACGGCCGCTGGCCAGCGCTACCCCTTGCCCGGTCCTTTCTTCGTCCTCGCAACCCAAAACCCCATTGAGCAGGAAGGCACCTACCCCCTTCCGGAAGCCCAACTCGACCGCTTCATGTTCAACACGTGGGTGGACTACCCGTCCTTCGACGAGGAGGTCAACGTGGTGAAGCAAACGACGTCAGACGCCTCTTCGGAGGTGAAGGCCGTCATCAGCGGCGACGACATCTTGGCCTACCAGCAAGTCATCCGTCGCATGCCGGTGGCCGACAACGTGGTCGACTACGCCGTCAACCTCGCCGCTTCCACCCGCCCAGGTCGGGACCGCGCGACAGCGGAAGTCAACCAGTACCTCAGCTGGGGCGCAGGACCGCGTGCTTCGCAATACCTCGTCGTCGCCGCGAAAGTCAACGCCGCCCTGAATGGCAAATACAGCCCGGACATTGAAGACGTCCAGGCCGTCGCCACCCCCATTTTGCGCCACCGCATCGTCCGCAACTACAAGGCCGAGGCCGATGGCGTGACCGTGGAGTCGCTCATCGACCGTTTGAAGTAATTTGGGCTGCGTCTCATGAACACGACGCGACTCGACCAATTCGAAAACTCGGACTACCATCCCGGACCTTGGCTTGCGCGTGTCCTGTGGGGCCTCGCTTCCGGCCTGTTCTTCCAAACTTGGTTCCCGTGGCCGAGCACCTTCAAACGCACCCTCCTGCGTCTCTTCGGTGCAAGCGTCGGGCGCGGCGTGGTCCTCAAACCTCGCGTCACCATCAAGTACCCCTGGAAACTGACCGTCGGTGACTACTGCTGGATCGGCGAGAACGTGTGGATCGACAACCTCGGCCAAGTCACAATCGGCAGCCACTGCTGCCTCTCTCAAGGCGCCCTGCTTCTTTGCGGAAACCACAACTACAAAAAGCCCACCTTCGACTTGATGGTGGGCGACATAACCCTTGAGGACGGGGTTTGGATTGGTGCGCGGGCAAGTGTAGGCCCTGGCGTGACCTGCGGTTCGCACAGTGTGCTTGCCATGGGGGGTGTTGCGACTCGAGATCTCGAAGCCTGGGAAGTGCATAGTCATGCACCTGGAAACGGCTCTGTACCGAGAGCCATTGAACATTGAAAGCCCGTTCTGATGAAACCTCGAAATCCTGATTTCCTCATCATTGGGGCGATGAAAGCAGGGACGACGTCGCTGGCAGATGCCTTGAGTCATCATCCTGAGATTTTCATCACCCAACAGAAGGAGGTTCATCAATTCCACCAAGGGGAAGTTTCTAAAAGTCAATTGCAGGAGTATCAGAAACACTTCCAATCAGAAAAGACTCGAGTCGGATCGGCTCCACAGGGGTATTCCAAAACTCATTTGCCACTAGTCGACCAAGTTCCACAAAGCCTGAAAAAGCTCTTTCCTGAGCTCAAACTCATCTACATCGTCCGTGAGCCCATTGCGAGAATGGTGTCTCACTTTCAAGAGCACTTCAGCCAAGACCAAAGAGGTCATGGCAAGCTGGGATTCCACCCCGAAGTCAACCCTGAATTGTGGCAGCACTGGTTGATGACTTCATCATATGGCTTTCAACTCAACCGCTTTTTGGAACATTTTGATGAACGGCAACTGATCGTTTTGAGACTTGAGGATTTTGCCGATTCTGCGCAGGTTCAGTTCGACAAGATTTGCGATTTTCTTTCCGTAGAACGCCACCCACTGGTCATGTCTAGGAAGAATGCGTCCGCGCAAAAATTCTATCTGTCCCCTCTGATGAATCTGCTGCTTCGAGGCAACAACAGGCTCTCTCGAAGACTGCGCATCATGGCTTTTGACCTTGGCATCAAACATCCTCTTCTGAAGAAACTTCTTCTTCAACCCGCTTTCAAAGCAAAACTCAGGCCTGATGTTGAACTGTCACTTTCGGCGCATTTTCATCAAGACATTGAGGCGACAACTCACCAAGGATTCAAACCAATCATTCGCTACCATTAAGCGCTTTTACTGTCAATTGTTGGTGGTTTTGACAAAGGCACATGCTATTTAACTCCTTAGAATTTCTGCTCTTTCTCCCAATTGTCTTTACCCTCTATTGGCTGGTGAACCGATTGACTGCGGCGAAGGGAGGACTTGCCACCCAAAATCTTCTCTTGCTCATCGCAAGCTATGTGTTTTACGGATGGTGGGATTGGCGCTTTTTGTCGCTCATCGCATTCAGCACCGTGGTAGACTGGTTTGTTGGCCTGAGAATTCATCGTGCCAACCAACACGACCATCCGAACGATCCAAACCACCGCTCCAAGCATGGAAAACGGTGGCTGTGGGCGTCGCTCGTCGTCAACCTTGGACTCCTCGGCTATTTCAAATACGCAAACTTCTTCATTGACAGCTGGGTCAACGCTTGGGGTTCATTGGGCATCCCCATGCACGTGCAAAGTCTTCAGCTCATTCTTCCGGTAGGCATAAGCTTCTACACGTTTCAAACGCTTTCCTACTCCATCGACATCTATCGGCGTCAGCTCAAGCCGACATCATCCCTCCTCAATTTCGCCGCTTTTGTGAGTTTCTTTCCTCAGCTCGTGGCAGGGCCCATCGAACGGGCGAGTGCGCTTTTGCCTCAAATCGAAAGAAGACGAACCTTTGATTACAACCTCGCCGTCAGTGGACTACGGCTCATTCTCTGGGGCATGTTCAAGAAGGTGGTCGTGGCAGATACCTGTGCATTTTATGTCGATGACATTTTTGCGAATCATCAGGATCACAGCGGTCCCACACTCGCTCTGGGTGGCATCTGTTTCGCGTTTCAGATTTACGGTGACTTCTCGGGATATAGTGACATTGCCATTGGAACAGCGCGCTTGTTTGGCATTCGACTGATGACCAATTTCCAGATGCCCTATTTCTCGAGAGACATTGCCGAGTTCTGGCGTCGTTGGCACATCTCGCTTTCGACTTGGTTCCGAGACTACCTGTACATCCCTCTTGGTGGCTCTCGAAATGGCAAATGGAATTCGGTCCGAAACACCTTTCTCATTTTCCTGATCAGCGGTTTCTGGCATGGCGCCAATTGGACTTTTGTGTTCTGGGGGTTCATCCATGCCTTGCTGTTTCTTCCATTGCTTCTCCTTGGCTTGAATCGCCGAAATACCGGCGACATCATGAGAAAATCTTGGATACCTCAACGGTCGGAACTTTTCGGAATGGCACTCACCTTTTTCTTCGTGACATTCGCCTGGATTTTTTTCCGTGCGCCAAACGTGAATGTGGCCTTCGCTTACGTCCAAGGTGTATTTCTCAACTGGCCCCTGCCAACCATGGTCAGCAAGACTTCGCTCCTGTGGATTGGTGTTCTCGTCTCGTGCGAATGGCTACAGCTCGTCGTTTCCTTTCATCAATGGTTTTTTTCAAGACGATGGGAAGCCTGTGCAATACGTTGGTTCTTTTATTCCTTGGCGCTTTGGCTGGTCATGAAGAATCTCCAGAGCCAAGCCGAGTTCATTTATTTTCAGTTTTAAGCGATGAGGCCATTCCTTTCAAGACTCGGAATTTTCTTGGCTTTCCTTCCTTTGGGATGGCTTATTTTGTTCGCTGGTGCTCTGTCCTCTCCTGCGCTTGAAGCCAAACTCATCGCCCAAGAGTCGTTCTGGGACTATGTGAATTCAAAGACCCTCGAGTGGTGTTCATTGCGTGATTCAACACCCATGGATGTTTTGCTCTTTGGGAGCAGCACATGCTACAGTGGCATTGACCCCTCGCTCTTTGAGATTGAAGGCATTCAGGCATTCGGGTTTTGTAGCTCTGCGCAGTGCATCCCGCATTCCAACAGACTGATCGAAGCCAGCCTGAATGACCAAATTCCAAAAGTCATTTTGCTTGATGTGTACCCTGAATTGTGGGGGCGTGAACAAGTCGATTCCGAGCCTGTGAGAGATTGGATCGTCAACAGCAACTTGTGGGATACGCATTGGGCGCATGCATATGCAGACCTCAGTGCGACCAGCAGGTCTCCTTATGCACTCATGACAATGCTCTATTATTGGTTCCGCCGCAGCCTATCACCCTCGGGAATGAATGCCCCTGCAGATCCAGACGGCCATTACGGAGAAAGAGGGTTCGTATTTCGCACTTTCCCTCCACTTGGTGAAATCCCAGAAGATGAGGAGATCAGTGTAACTATGACTTCAAAGGAGTGCGGTGACATCCAAGCTATCGCAGAAATGTGCCTTGAAAATAAAATCGAGCTTCTCCTCGTAAACCCTCCCCAATTGGTCGAAGAAAAATTTGACAAACCGGAATGCATGAAAGGGCTGAAGTGGATCGAGGGGAATGACTGGTCTGGGGCCAAAGACCCTCGCAACTTCTATGACGATCATCACCTGGTTGGAGAGGGAGCTCAACTGTACTCCAAATGGTTAGTTTCTCAAGTCAAACAGCAGGCAAAATCGCTCCGCTAACCTCTCCGAAGAGAGGCGCGCGCATTACAACCGTGTCTCCATCCTGAATGAACTTTCGCTCAGAGCCGTTGGGCATGGAAACTGGCTCGGTACCGCGCCAAGAGATTTCGAGCATGGAACCAAAGGACCCCTTCTCGGGGCCGCTGATGGTGCCGCTGGCCATCATGTCGCCGGCCCGCAGGTTGCATCCATTGACTGTGTGGTGGGCCAGTTGCTGGCGCATGTTCCAGTACATGTGACGGAAGTTGGAGCGGCAGACGATTTGACCTGAGGAGGCACCTTCAGGAATGATTTCCACCTCAAGTGACACATCGTAGTGACTGTCCCCCTCATACTTGAGATAATCCAGCACTTCGGGGTCTTGCTTTGGCCCACCAACGCGAAGGTGGTCAAGCGCTTCAAGGGTGACGATCCAAGGAGAGATGGAGGATCCAAAGTTCTTGCCGAGGAAGGGTCCGAGGGGGACGTATTCCCACTTTTGGATGTCGCGAGCCGACCAGTCGTTGAACAGCACCAATCCAAAAATGTGGTCCTCAGCCTCAGCCGTCGTGATGCGTTCACCGAGCGGTTTGCCGTCGAAGGTGACGAAGGCCATTTCGAGTTCGAAATCGAGCAAGCGGGATGGGCCGAAGACTGGGGGCGCTTCTGGGTCGGGCCGGGTTTGGCCCATAGGCCGGCGGATGGGCGTGCCGCTGACGACGATACTCGAGGCCCGGCCGTGGTATCCCACCGGCATGTGCTTCCAATTGGGGAGCAGTGCGTTTTCCGGGTCGCGGAACATCTTGCCCACGTTTCGGGCGTGGTCCTCGCTGGAGTAGAAGTCCGTGTAGTCGCCCACTTCCACCGGCATGTGCATGGTTACGGACGCAGCCGGAACCAAGCACGATGCGTGCAGGTCGGCGCGGTCTCGGAGCTCGGCCGAATCGGCAGCGAACAAAGCCTGGACGCGTTTGCGTAGGGCGACCGTTGTCGGCTTGCCGAGCTTCATCAAGGGGTTCAACACGGACGATCCCAACACCTCTGAGGAGAGTCCGAGTCCGTTCAGCAACCCGGCATCGAAAAGGGCGCTGAGGTCGATGACGTGGTCGCCCAACCGCATCCCGGGACGGGCATCGCGGTCGGCCATCGAAAACACCCCAAACGGCAAATTGGAGAGCGGGAAATCGTGCCCATCAGGCACCTCGATCCAGGAGGTCATGGTCGCGTCTGTCATGGTGCGAAAGTAGTGCACGACGGAGGGTTCATCGGCGCATTCAAGAGACGTGCAGATTGGATAAAGAATGCCGAACTTGCGTGGTGATGGAATTCGATTTGGAAGAGGAAAAGCAGGAGATTCTCCGGAGATACCGGGGGCTGTTGCGGGCGGCGAAAAATTCCAAGAAGCGCTCGGAGCGCAAGGCCATTCGCAAGGCCTTCGACGTCGCGCTGGACGCGCACAAGGACATTCGACGCAAAAGCGGGGAGCCCTACATCTACCACCCCATCGCCGTGGCGCGCGTGGTGGCCGAGGAAATGGGGCTGGGCACGACGAGCATTGTGTGCGCCTTGCTTCACGACACAGTAGAGGACACCTACATGACCCTCGATGATGTGGAGCGGTTGTTTGGGCCCAAGGAACGTGCGATTGTCGATGGGTTGACGAAGATGAGCGGCGTGTTCGAGCCCGGGACGAGTGCCCAGGCTGAGAACTTCAGGAAAATGTTGCTGACGTTGAGCGACGACGTGCGTGTGATTTTGATCAAGCTCGCGGACCGCTTGGACAACATGCGCACGCTCGAGCACATGCGCCCCGACAAGCAGCAGAAAATCGCGTCGGAAACGCTGTTCATGTATGCGCCGTTGGCGCACCGTTTGGGCTTTTACAACATCAAAACGGAACTGGAAGACCTCAGCCTCAAATACAAAGAGCCCGAGGATTACGGCGAAATCAGCACGCGTCTGCGGAAGACGAAGGCCGTTCGCACGCGATTCATCAACACGTTCACGGTGCCCATTCGACAAAGTTTGGACGAGGCCGAGCTGAATTACGAGATCATGGGGCGACCCAAGAGCGTGTTCAGCATTTGGAACAAGATGCAGACCAAGAAGGTCAGCTTCGAAGAGGTATACGACGTCTTTGCCATTCGGATCATCCTTGACACGGACGAGGCGAACGAGAAGGCAGACATTTGGCGCACCTACAGCATCGTCACGGATTTCTACCAGCCCAACCCGGACCGCCTGCGCGATTGGATCAGCCTGCCCAAGGCGAATGGCTATGAGTCACTTCACACCACAGTGATGTCTCCTACGGGCAAGTGGGTGGAAGTTCAAATCCGAAGCCGCCGCATGGACGACATGGCTGAAAAAGGCCTCGCCGCCCACTGGCGCTACAAGTCGGATGGTGGCTCGCTCGAGAGCGACCCCTCCCTCAGCCCCACCCAACGCGCCGAAGCGATGGCGGCCAAGGGCGGCGACAACATCGATTCCTGGCTGGGTCAGATTCGGGAAATCCTTGAGGGCGGCGAAGCCGACGCCTTGAGTTTCATCGACGAGTTCAAGCTCAACCTCTTCTCTGACGAAGTCTACGTCTTCACCCCCAACGGCGAGCTCATCACCTTGCCCGCGGGCTCGACTTCGCTCGACTTCGCCTTCCGCATCCACACCAAGGTGGGCTCCCAGTGCATTGGCGCCAAGGTCAACCACAAGCTGGTGCCGCTGAGCGAGCCCCTGACGAGTGGCGACCAGGTCGAAATCATCACCTCTCGCAAGCAAACGCCCAAGGAGGACTGGCTTCAATACGTGGTCACTGCGAGCGCACGGTCCAAGATTCGGCATGCACTGAAGGAAGAGGAACGCAAGCAAGCCCTCGACGGCAAGGACAAATTACGCAAGTGGTTCCGTCGGATTGGGGCAGAAGGCAATGCCGACAACGTGAACGGCATGCTCCGCAAATTCAAGGTGGATTCGCCGCATGAACTGCACTACCGCATTGCCACAGGTCGCATTGACCTTGACCGACTTGGAGGATATTCCCTGCGCTCTGGCAAGCTCGAATGGGAGCGCGGTCCGGAGCCCCTGCCCTCGCGAAAGTCCCGTGCCTCCGAAGCAGAGGCTGCGAGCATCACCGACCTGAAAAAAGAAGCGGGCGATGTGCTGCTCATTGGCGACGCCAAGCAAAAACTCGACTTTGGATTGGCCGCGTGTTGCAACCCGATTCCGGGTGATGACGTCTTTGGATTTATCACCGTCAGTGGTGGCATCAAGATCCACCGCCGAAACTGCCCCAACGCGACCAACCTCTTGTCACGGTATGCCTACCGCGTCATGAAGGCCGATTGGGCCAGCAAGGCTGCCGCCCAATTTGAGGTCGGCATCGGGTTCAGTGGCATCGACGACGTGGGCTTGGTCAACGCCGTCACAAGCGTGATCTCCGCTGACATGCGCGTGGACATGCGCGCCATCAGTTTTGAAACACGTGACGGCATTTTCGAAGGCCAGGCACGTGTGATTGTCTCAGACACTGAACACCTCTCCCAATTGATCACCAAGCTCCTGGCTGTACCTGGCGTGTACACTGTGGAACGTTTGCAAGAAGAAGGATGATGCTGAGGAGGTTGCTGACCTGCTTGGGCCTATTTGTAGGCATGCTTACCCAAGCTCAAACGGTGGAAATACTCGCCGCCGATCAAATCCTGCGAGACCCCGCCGTCACGGAGGCCCAGCGGCTGATTGGTCATGTGAAATTGGGGCATGAAGATGCCGTTTTGACGTGCGATTCAGCGTGGCGGTTCGACGATGGATCTGTGGAGGTGTTCAGCAACGTCGTCATGCAACAGCCCCCCACCACAACCATGAATGCGAACTACCTCCGTATCGATCCGAACGAAGATTGGGCCTTGGCCAGCGGCGATGTGAAACTCCTGCACGAGTCAGCCAAGCTCTCCGCCCCTTCTTTGATGTACCTCATGAAAAGTCGTGCCGCACGGTACTCCGAGGGCGCAAACATTGTCGACGAGGGTTGGACTGTGAACAGCCGACAGGGTCAGTACCGTACAGCCTCAGAAACTTTGGAATTGGGAGGCCACGTGCTTGCCGTGAATGAAGAGGACACGTTGCGGAGCGATTCCCTGCATTGGATGAGGGCGGAGTCGAGGTATCGATTTTTTGGACTGACGGATTGGGTGGGTTCGGACGTCCGATTCTCTTGTCTGTCCGGCGACATTGTCATGGACGAGGAACCCTTGGGTTGGTTGGCCGGACAGGTGAAGGTGGACGACGGCGAAGGGACGGTGCAAGGTGACAGCCTGGCTTGGGGAGCGTCTTCAAGCGAAGTTTGGGGTCACGTGGTTTTGGCCCAATCGGATGGCACAGGAACCGTCTATGGACGCTACGCCCTCCGACAAAAGGAGGACAGCCTTGAATTGGTCATTGGAAATGTCCAACAAAGGGCCTGGCTTCAGCAAATCGACGAAGGTGACACCCTCCGGTTGGCAGCAGACACCCTTCAGCGGAAGGGCGAGGTTCTCACCGCATTTCATCAAGTGACGCTTGCCCAAGACGAACTTGTGGGGGTCGGTGATTCGCTGGTATGGAGGAACAATCAAGGCACGATTCAGATGTGGGGAGAACCGAGACTTTGGTCCAGTGAGGACAAGCTGTCCGGAGACACGCTCACCTTGTGGCTCACCGATCAATCGCCCGACAAGCTGGAGATGCGCGGGCATGCGGTTGTCCTTTCTTCAGCCAACGACACGCTGGCCCACCGGATCCAAGGCCGAGAGTTGGATGCGTTTTTCGAGGAAGGAGAACTCCGTTTTGTCGATGTGGTGGGCAATGGCGAAGTCGTGACGTTTGACGCACCAGAGGGAGAAGGCAACGTTCGAATGAACACGGCAGTTTGTGCCAAAGTGACGCTGGAGGTCGCCGAGCGCAAGCTCACGGGAATCGCCCTCAAGCAAAGCCCGAGAGGAAAAATTCAGCCTGTGCCGACGGGCACGGATTTGGCCCCTTTTCGCGTGGAAAAAGCACCGGGTTCAGGGCCTTGGGAAACTTCTGAACAAGGGCCTCTGCCTGAATGACATGCCCTATCTTCGCCGCTGCATGGCGAAGGACCCCATCAAAGAGCAAGTGGAAGGGCTTTTCGAAGCCTACCTCGAGCAAAACGGGCACCGGAAGACCCCGGAGCGCTTCGCCATCCTACACCAGATTTACAGCTACGACGGCCACTTCGATGTGGACACGTTGTACGAAGTGATGAGCAAGGGGGAATACCGCGTGTCACGTGCCACGTTGTACAACACCTTGGACCTCTTGCTCGACTGCAACCTGGTGAGGCGCCATCAGTTTGGCGACCAAGGGGCGCAATACGAGAAATGCCACCGGGTCAAGCAACACGACCATGTCATCCTCGCGGACACAGGGGAAGTCTTGGAATTTTGCGACCCCCGAATTCAGCAAATCAAAGCCACCCTCGAGGAATTGTTTGACATCGAGGTGATGCACCACAGTTTGAACATCTACGCCCGCAAACGGGTACAACCCCCTCAGGCTCCTACGCCTGAAACAACCTCTGCGACGCATGAAAGTTGACGTCCTGCTCGGCCTCCAATGGGGCGACGAAGGCAAAGGCAAAATCGTGGACGTGCTCACCCCGGAGTACGACGTGATTGCACGGTTCCAAGGCGGCCCCAATGCCGGACACACCTTGGAGTTTGATGGCATCAAACACGTGTTGCACACCATTCCAAGCGGCGTGTTCCGAGAGAACACCCTGAACGTTGTGGGCAACGGCGTGGTCATCGATCCACTCATCTTCAAGAAAGAAATCGATGCGTTGGTGGAGCTCGGTGTGGACGTGTCCGCCAACCTCGCCATCAGCCGGAAGGCGCACCTCATCCTGCCCACCCACCGTTTGCTCGATGCTGCTTCCGAAGCCGCGAAGGGCAAGGCCAAAATCGGCAGCACCCTCAAGGGCATCGGCCCCACCTACATGGACAAGACGGGGCGCAACGGTTTGCGCGTGGGAGACATCGAAAGCAGCCACTTCGAAACACGTTACCACGCCTTGCGTGACAAGCACATGGCGATGCTCGCCCAGTTCGACGGGTTCGAGTACACCCTCGACGACGCCGAGTGGCTCGATGCCATTGCCTTCTTGCGTGGGTTGACCTTGATCGATTCTGAGCACGACATGAACGCAGCCCTGAAGTCTGGCAAGCGCATTCTTGCCGAAGGCGCACAGGGAACCATGCTCGACATCGATTTTGGGACCTATCCGTTTGTCACCTCTTCCAACACCATCAGCGCCGGTGCGTGCACCGGATTGGGCATCGCCCCCAACCGAGTTGGGGACGTGTTTGGGATTTTCAAAGCGTATTGCACCCGCGTCGGCTCCGGTCCGTTCCCCACCGAATTGCATGACGAAGTAGGCGAAAAAATGCGCGCAGAAGGACACGAGTTTGGTGCCACCACAGGCCGTCCACGTCGCTGCGGATGGCTCGACCTGCCTCAGCTGCGCTACGCGGTGGACGTCAACGGCGCCACGCAGCTGTGCATGATGAAAGCCGATGTGCTCGGATGTTTTGACGAAATCCACGTCTGCACCCACTACATGCACCGCGGCGAACAAATCGACCACCTCCCCTTCGGCATTGAGCCTGACGAGGTGGAGCCGGTGTACACGACCCTTCCCGGTTGGCCAGGCGACTTGACAGGCATCCGCACCCTTGAGGAGGTGCCCCAAACCCTGCTCGACTATGTGGCGTTCATCGAGAAAGCTGTGGGTGTGCCTGTCACCGTGTTGAGTGTGGGGCCAGACCGTCAGCAAACGTTGACCTTGAAGGCGGCGCAACCGGTGGCATGATTTATTGGTTCACAGGCCAGCCCGGCCATGGCAAGACCACCTTGGCGAAAGCCATGCTCAATCACCTCGCATCTGAGGGCATTGAGGCCTTTCACGTCGACGGCGACGACCTCCGAGCTCTGACCACCAATGAGGATTATTCTCGCGGAGGACGCGAAAACAACATCCGCCGGGCGCAACTCCTTGCTCATTATCTCCAATCCAAAGGCCACACCGTGGTGGTCAGCCTCGTTGCACCCTACCGCGACATCCGGGAAGAATTGAAGGCTGCGGCCGACGTCACCGAAGTGTACGTGCACACCACTGAAAGCCGCGGCAGAGAAGAAAAGTACGCTTCCGATTACGAGCCGCCCTTGGCCGATTTCATCGACATCGACACCACGGGAAAATCCGTGGAAGAGAGCCTGCAAGAGGTGATTGCTGCGCTCTGAGCGGCCGGTTCCTCCATTGGATTGAATTCCCCACTATATTCGTAGGATTATGGACGCCAAGCAATCTCGCATCCGACACATCGCCAAAACCGCCACATGGCGCGTGGTGGGCACGGTGGACACCTTTTTGGTGAGTTGGTGGGTCTCTGGCGATCCCTTTGTGGGGTTTGAAATTGGGTTGTTTGAACTCATCACCAAGACCCTGCTGTATTACTTTCACGAACGTGCGTGGTTCCGCTTTGGACGCCTCGGACGTGAAGACAAACTCGACGACAAGAACGCGACCGCACAAGACTCATGAGCGACTCGACCTACAACCTCGATCATTTGACGGAACTCGAAGCCGAGTCCATCTACGTGCTGCGTGAAGTCGCGGCCCAATTCGACCGACCTGCAATCCTCTTTTCTGGAGGAAAGGACAGCATTGTGGTGACCCACCTCGCGGCCAAGGCCTTCGCTCCCGGCCGCATTCCCATGCCGCTGGTGCACATTGACACGGGCCACAACTTCCCTGAGACAATCGAGTTCCGCGACAACCTGGTCGAAAGACTCGGCGCCCGCCTCATCGTCGGCAGCGTTCAGGCCACCATCGACTCTGGCAAGGTGCAAGAAGAAACCGGCGCCAACGCAAGCCGCAACCGACTTCAAACCACGACCCTCATCGACACCATCGAAGAACATCAGTTCGAAGCGTGCATTGGCGGCGCACGCCGTGATGAGGAAAAGGCCCGCGCCAAGGAACGCTTCTTCTCCCACCGCGACGACTTCAGCCAGTGGGACCCTAAGAACCAGCGCCCCGAGCTGTGGAACCTCTTCAACGGGATGCACGCGCCAGGAGAGCACTTCCGCGTGTTCCCGCTGAACAACTGGACGGAGCTCGACGTGTGGAACTACATCCTCCGCGAGAACATCGCCCTGCCCTCGCTCTACTTCGCGCATGACCGCATGTGCATTCGTCGCGCAGGCCAAATCCTCGCCCACTCCGACCACCTCAACCTCCGCCCGGACGAAACACCAGAAATGATGCATGTTCGGTTCCGGACGCTGGGTGATTTGACCATTACTGGAGCGTTCGAAAGTGACGCCGACACCCTCGAACAAATCATCGACGAGGTCGCCGCCACCCGCATTACTGAGCGCGGTGGCCGCATGGACGACAAGCGCAGCGAAAGCGCCATGGAGGACCGCAAAAAAGAAGGGTATTTCTAAACAGTGACGTTGAATACGCGAAGGCACGAAGCAATGGCAGCAGCAACCACCCCCGACCACAACGGCCTCCTCCGTTTCACCACGGCAGGCAGCGTCGACGACGGCAAAAGCACCCTCATCGGGCGCTTGTTGTACGATAGCAAAAGCATTTTTGAGGATCAGCTTGAAGCGGTTGAATCCGCCTCCAGCCAAAAAGGCATTGACGGCACCGACCTCAGCCTCCTCACCGACGGCTTGAAGGCCGAACGCGAACAGGGCATCACCATCGATGTGGCGTACCGCTACTTCGCCACGCCCAAGCGTAAATTCATCATCGCGGACACCCCAGGTCACATTCAGTACACCCGGAACA
>Ga0163110_10000066_pt1 | contig 45892 bp, 45 predicted proteins | sample CRUFie1St17metaG_FD_108703 | JGI IMG/M metagenome (GOLD analysis project Ga0163110, IMG submission 108703) | Marine microbial communities from the Costa Rica Dome - CRUD Field 142mm St17 metaG | ecosystem: Environmental > Aquatic > Marine > Oceanic > Photic zone | place: Costa Rica: the Eastern...
CACCTGCACCCCCAGTATTATTTGTAATATTTAATCTATAATTAGTATAGAAATCACAGTTCTCGCTTGGAATAAAAAACTCTGCAAATCCTGCAACAATACCACTTGAGTCAACCCCAGAAGTGGATCCCTTTGGGGGATTTGAGTCAAATATATTTGAGTCTATTGCTTCATATCCTGACGCGTCATAATCACTAACATTATGAAGAACTGTCCAGGTAGTGCCGTCGTTAGAACCTTCAATAGTCCAATCGCTCGGTAGGAACTCCAATTGATCTGTGGCATCCGTCGCTTCCTCCCTGCCTCGGGCCCATATTCTATATGATTCTATATAAGCACTTACTGGAAAAGTAAAATCAAGAATTACCCTTTCAACTTCCTCGACGTCGTCTCTCGAGTGTATCTGCATATGATTGTTACCGACCAAACCATCCATATGGTTTAGGGTGACGGCGCCACTGTCCCCTGTGCCTATAGTAATAGAAGCAATCCCCTGGTCACCACCCTTTCCTGTTAAACCGCCGGCTCCAGCCTGAATATATTTACCAACTGTTTTAATACTTTCTTCTGTTTCACTACTTACAGTTCCATCAGAATTAGTTGTTTCGGTAACAATTGTTCGTATTTCATTTCCACTTCCATCTTCTCCAATAGTTATTGTTATTGTGGATGTAACAACTCCAGTAACATCTTTTTCTATTGTAACTATTTCAATAATCTTCCCAGCAGAATTTTTTGTTTCTATAACTGTTGTTGATGTTCCATCCTCATTATTTGTCACTTTTTCTACTATGAAAATAGCTTTTCCATCAGAATCAATAGTTACTGTAACTGTTTCAATAGATCCATCTGCTTTATGATTAATTGTTTTTGTAATTGAACCAATTATGTTTCCTTCAGAATCTTTTAATATTGTTGTAACAATTTTAACAATAGAACCATCTGGATTTCTAGTCACAGACTCTGTAACAGTATTACCATCTGAATCTGTTTTTGTAAAATAAACTATTGATATTTCAGTACCATCTAATTCATTTCTAATTAATACGGTTGTTATAATAACTCCATCTTCATCTTTTGTTACAGTTAAAGTTTCTGTTACATGACTTATTAGATCGCCAGAAATATCTCCATCAAATATTAGTGTAGTTTTCGTAGTTGATTCAATGTTGTCATTTGTATCCTTTATTACACCAATTGTTTCCTTTTTTGTATTAACTAATTGGCCTTGCGAATCAAATGTTTCTGTTGTTATTACCTCCTCTGCGAGGTCAAAGTCTTCATGAGTTTCTACTACTTTAGAAATAATATTACCACTTGAATCAAATATTTCGGTAGTTGTTACTGTTTCACTGGAGTTGGGAACAGTAACAGTAATTCTTTTTATTATATTTCCATTTGAATCTCTAAATATTGTTACAGAATTTCCGCTTCCATCATCGCTTTCTATTTCTTCATTTGATGTTTCAATACTTGTAGTTCCATCAGAATTAATTGTTTCAGTAATAACAGTTCTTATTTCATTTCCACTTGTATCTTCTTCAATTTGTGTTGTTTCTTTGTTAATTATTACTCCATTAATATCTTTTATGGTTTTTATAATAGTAACATTGCCACTTGAATCCGTAGTTTCAGTTACTGTTGTAGTTGTATTGTTAATATTGTCAAATGTTATTGTTTCAATTTCTAAAACAACTGGAGGATCAATAATTATTTGTTCTGAAATTTCTAATAATATTCGTTTTACAATAGATCCATCATTATTGTTGGTAATAGTTTCTCTAATACGCTCAACTATAACTGGTTCAAAAGTTGTGGGATCATTAATAAGTTGAGCTTCCGCAGCACCATTAATAAAAGTTTCTGTTAATGTTTCTGTTACAAAAGAACCATTATTAGTATTTTCATATTTACTAACACTAACTATCTTTTGTCCTAATATTCTGGCATTATCTTCACTACTTTCTTTTTCTGTTGTAGTAGTTTTTTCTAATGGATTACCATTCGCATCAATTAGTATTTCAAAATCTGTTTCAAAAAAACTTTCTGATGATTTATCTGTAAATAAAGCACTAAGTCCTTTCAATAATACACCAATTGATATATCAAAACTATTTATTCTTGCTGCAGTGGCTGGTAGTGTTGTAGAAGAAAATGGATTAGTATACATTCCATCTGGAAAACCACTATCTATATCAATTCCAAGCTTTTGTTCATATTGTAATCTTTCAAAAGCTACTCCAGATGAGTCTGCTGGTTCTAAACTGGACACACTTGTACTAAATAATGTGCTTATATTTGAAATATAAAAATCGGTTACACCTTCATTTACTCCAACTATTGTTGATCTAATGTCACCTATATCTGATTTTGAACCAGTTACTGTGTCGAATCCAGCATCATCTACACATTGTGCCACAATTTTGAATACTTCAATATTTTTAAATAATTTCAATTCTATATTTATAACACTACCATCAATATTAGTTATTACATCAGTACTATCTCCATTTGGTTGAGTAATTGGTAAATCGGAAAGGTATAAGAAGGAGACTTTCCAAAAAGCTTTTGGACCAGCTCCAACAGTAATAGAATTAATTGATATATCTAAATATTGTGTATCTTCATTTATTTCAGGTATTACAAAAGGAAAACTAAAATTTTCTGTAACTATTTGCTTTAAGTCATTTGACAAATCATTTACTAATTTTTCAATATTGGAAAAAATATTGATATCTGTACTGTCATTAAATAAACTGATTATACCGAGTAATGCTTTATGCATTTTCAAAATACTTTCAGACAAGTTTCCATTATTTGAAAATGTACTAAATTTTTCAATAAAAGATATACAACTGCTTATACCTGGTGAAATTGTCTTCAAATTGGTTTCAACCACATCCTTATTTTGTATGTAAGGATTTCTTTCTATAATGTTTTCAATTATATTATTGATAGTTGTTTCTAAATATAAATCATTAACACTAATGACCTCTTTTGGAAATTCTATTATTTTTTCATAAATAGCATTAATTATTTCTTCAACGCTTACAATATTTTCAGTATTGTTATCTAATCTAAATAAAGTATTTATTCCAAATACAAGTGCATCCAATGTTAGAATTAAAAGCGATATTTTATTTGCCATGTCTGAATTTATAGTTATATCATATGGACTTGTATTCATTCCATTTGGAGCTGAATCGATTCCTAGTTTTTTCTCATAAGCATTTTTCAAATTCTCATATTTTTCTAAAGTTAAAGAATTAACATCTTTAATACTTGTTGTAAAAACTGTTGTAATAGCAGATGCATAAAATTCTGTCATATTTGAAGTTAAAATTGTTATTATGGGAAATTCTTCATAAATAATTTCACCAACAGCCGGAACTGGGGGATCAGATTCAATAGAAATTTTTTGTGTAAGAATATCATATGAAGTAGTTTCAGTCGCGGATCCCAGTGTTGGTATTGCTTTTACTTTGTATATAACTGGTTGATTTGTATTTTTTGAAAAAATATCAAAAGAAATATTTCTAATTGAACCATCTTCTTCAGATGTACGACCAGAACTACTATTATTATATCCTCCAGTTCCAGATTTATTATGATTAATATTTTTACCACTTAAATAACAAAAACTAAATTTCCAGTATGCTTTAGGACCACTTGAAAAAAATCCTACATTTATTGCTACATTAATGCTTTGTACATTTGGAGTAAAATATGGATAATCTACTGTCTCGATTCTATTTATTATATTTTTCTGATTTTGTTCAAAATTGTTTTCTTCTAAAATTCCATTATTATTAACATCAAAAGATGTTAAAATTCCCTCTAATACAGATGCCATAGTCTGTAAACTTAATACTATATTTCCTCCAGTTGATGAATATAATTGATTAAATGTATCAATTAAGGATACAATATTAGAAATACTAATCGAATTTCCGCTTGAATCAATATTATCACTACTTAATGAACCATCTGTATCTACTAAATTATCTATTATTTCTTTAATAAAATCATTAGAATATAGATTATTTATAATTAGTGAATTTTGTGATTTCATAATTTCCTTGTAAACAAAATTGTCAAATGCAGATTTATTTACTGTATATGATTGTTGATCATTATTAAAAACTTTATCCAAGCCAACATATAATGCAGATAAAGACATTTCTATTGCACTAAATTTATTAGCTAAGCTTCCACTAATTGTTATATCAAAAGGATTTGTATTAAAACCATTTTCGAAACCACTATTCGGATCTAATCCAAGTTTTGTTTCATATTCTAGCTTCAACTGATCATATATATTTTCATCCAAAAAGAATTGTGAATTTATACTATTAACAAATAATGTTGATATTTGTGATAAATAAAAACTTGTATCACTAATACTTAATATTGTTGATAAAATTGGTGTTGGATCATGTGAACTTGTTTGTCCAACTAATTTATCACTGCTACCTTGTGCAATATTGAAATTACAAATCACCTTATAAACCTTAGTATTTGGATGTAATTTTAATTCTATATTTGAAATATTACCATCTTGGTCTGTTTCTGTATGATTACTATCAATAATATCAATCTCTTTTCCAGATAAATATAAAAACTTAATCGCCCAAGATGCCTTTGGTCCAATTCCAACAGATCCAGATATATTTACAACTATTTCTTCACTAACATCAAATTCCGGAAAAAAATATGGAAAACCATATGTATTTGTATCAGCAATTATACCTTGTTTTAGAATATTTCTAATATCAGCATTTTTTATGGTATTGTTATCTAAATTTGATAATATATTAATAGCAGAATGCATATTCAATATTCCACTTTCCAAATCACCAGTAGAATTGAATAAATTAAAGTCTTGAATAAATGAAACACAATTTGCAATATTTACAATAAAATTAACATTGTCTTCAAAACTAATATTACTATGAGTTATTGAAATATTAGTTATAACTTGTGATATAAAATTAGTATCAAAATCACTTATTTTTATTGTATCGTTTTCAGATCCATGATTAATAATTTTATCATAAATTGAATTCAACAATGCTGAAGTTATATTATCATCATTCAATAAAGTTCCGATTGATATAACCAATGCACTTAATGATAAAGTAATTGAAGATATTTTATTTGATAAAGCGGGAATCAATGTTGCATCATATGGGTTTGTATTCATACCATTTTCAAAACCACTATTTGTATCTATGCCAAGTTTTTTCTCATATTCAGCCTTTAAACTTAACAAAGATTCTTTATCTATTATTTTTAAATTTTTGATACTACTTACAAATATTGTTGATAATAATGAGGCATAAAAAGGAATATCTTCATCATCACTTGGAATAAGTATTGTTGATATTTTTGAACCTAATTTATCCTGAATATTTGGGCCTGATATAGCATCATACGAACCACTTACAGCTTCTGCAGTTATTTTCACACATTGTGTATTATCAATTATATTTATACTAACATCACTAACATTGCCATTTTCATCAGTTTTTAAATCATTTCCATTTAAATCTTTTGTTTCAATAGATATTCCTGATAAATATTCTAAATCTACTTTCCAATCAATTTTAGGACCAGATGAAAATTTACCAGATCTTTTGAATTCAATAAAATTTGCTGTATTTCCACTTTTAATTATTATTGGATACTCATAATTACTTGAATCTATTGAAAGTGTTGAAACAGAGGGATCATTTGTTGTATAATTATTCGATTCAAGTGCTTCAAAAGCAGAATGTAATGAAAAACTACTAATTTGAACATCTCCACCAACAATATCATAAGTATTATTTGATTCTACAAAACTAACAAATTTGGATACTTTTTCTTTGATATTACTTGAATCATATAAGTCTTTTGGTTTCGAATTTCGAATCAAAAAATTTTCTAATATATTTCCAATAAAATCTTGACTTTTTAAATCAATAATATTTCCAGAAAAATCAATATTTTCAATTACATTATAAATAGAATGCTCAATTTGTCCTTCTATAAATTCATCTAATCCCACATAATCTCCAGTATTTTTTAGACAAGTTGATAAACTGTTTTTTAATACTTCAAATAAAAGATTGGTTTCAATCAATTTATTAGTCAAATTAGGATTTAGTGATGCTTCGTATGGGTTGATATTTAATACATCTTCTAATCCATAACCAGTTAATCCTATTTTTTCTATAAATCTTTGATATACAAAATCGTAACCTGAATTTTCAGAATCAAAATTAAATAAATCCAAAGCAAATGAAGAAAATATAGATGATAATTGTGATAAAACAAAAAATTTTGAAGTATCGTTATTATTAAGACGTATTATTCCTGAAATCTTTTTCCCATTTTGAGATTCAATTTTTGTCAAATTATCTTTTGCATTTGGTAAGTTATCACTTGTATTTGAATCATTATCTACTTCTGCAATCACCCTTATAGCACCAACAGTATCTGATATTAATATAGTAATTTCAGAAAGAAATCCTTGTTCATCAGTATAAAAGTTTCTAGTTTGAAGTTTTGAACCAGATAAGTATTCAAACCTTATTTTCCAATAAATCTTTGGTCCAATTCCTACAAATCCAGATAACTTTATTTCACGAGACTCTGTTGCAACAAAAGATGTAAATGAATAGTTGCCAGAAGCATCTAATATATCTTTTTCAGTTGCTATTAAGTCAACTGTTTTGAGGATATCGAAATCACTGCCATTTGCACCTGGTAATATATAACCTGCTTGTGTTAATTTTGAATCTCTATTTACTATATTTTTAATTGCATCTAATGCAATATGCATATTTACAACGCTATCACTTACAGAACCATTGAATTCGTAATTATTATAGGCATATAAAGTTTCAATATAATTAAAAATAGCATCAGCATTCAATTGCATTTGATTCTTCACAGATTCTTCAGAAAAATCACCATTTGGATCTTCTCCAAGTCTAACACTATGTGGTATTTCATTACCATCAAAATCGATTAGTCCTAATGCTATTGTTTTGCTTGAATTTTCAAATAATTCTTCAATAATATTTTTAATAAAAATATCATTTATTAATTCAATACCAACAATTTCAGGATTTGGATTATCTTCGGGTTCGATTGTCAGTTTTTCATAAATTTTTGTATTTATATCAATATCTTTTACTCCTTTCAAAAATGAAAAAATTTTTCTTAAAGAAAAAATCAAAATAGTTAAACCAAGATTCATTTCAGACACTCTATTAGCGGCTGTTGGATTAACATCGACATCGTAAGGATTTGTATTAATACCTTCTGGAAAATCAAATACTGCTAAACTTTTTTCAAATAATTCTAAATAATAATCAAAAAGCTCAAATAAACCAGCTTTGTTACTGAATTTTATATTTGTTGACACAATAGATTTTTCTCTAAAACCTTCTGCAAATATAGTTGTAAGTAAACATCCATAAAAAGATCTATCACTATTTTTCAATATAATACTTATTGAATCGCCTATTGTGTCAAGTGTATTAGTCAAAGCATCAAAAGGAGCTAATTCTAAATCATCACCTCTATATTTAGCAGTTGCGGTAGCCTTGTATAAAAATACTCTATTTGGTATATCTACAGTAGTATCAATAAAGCCATCCTTATCTGTTATTACAGTAGGAAGGCCGAATTCTGTTAAATCTTCCAATTTTGTAAAATTAACAGTCCAATTAACTTTTGGACCACTTGTAAAAAGACCAGTTAGTTTAAACTCATCAATCAAATCATTCCATCTGCGTAAAACACTTATTTGACTATAATTCAAATTTTTAATCGCCAACTGTCTTTGTTGTTTTGTCAAACCGGAATATAATGATATTTTGCGCCGACGAATCAGCTCATGTATATCATACACCATTAATATAAGTAATACAAACTTTTTCAAAAAATAACGGCAGTTTTTTATTAAAATCTAAATAATTATACACAAATTTTTACATCCATGAAACATGAATATTTTTATTTTTTTTGACTATATTTTTTTTTGATATTATAATAATGAGTCATTTTGATGATCGGTCGGATAACGCCTTCCTCGCGAAGCTTGGTTTGTTGAGCATTGAAGATGAGTATTTGGAAGAGTCCTCCTCTGAAGAAGATGAAGAAAAGTATGATGAAGAAACGTTTAATGGAGATAAAATTATTTCTGAATATAGAAATAGAATTATAGACATACGTATACAAACAGAACTATTTAGGGAAAATGATCCTTGGGTGCTTTGGGGTCCAACTGATCGAAGCAGAGTAAAACAAGCAATAATATCCAAAATAAACGAACCAGCAGAATTTGCATTGAAAGCACTAAATGATAAACTAAAGACACTAAATGATAAACTAAAGAAATGTATATCAAATTTGGTACATGAAAAGAGTAAACCGCCTGAGTTAGGAGGTAAAGATTATTTAAAAGTAAAAAAACATTTTGAAAAAGAGGCTCTAAATCAAAGAAAAGAAAAATTTGGTGGAAAGAAAAGGTTATCTTATCATTATAAAGGTGGTATGGAAAATTTAACACCTTTAAGCACAACACAGCTAAGAACACTTGATCATCAAATGCCTGGTTTTTGGAATTTTGAAGAACTTGAAAAAGAAATAAAAAATAAGACACCTTTAAATAAAACTCATCCAAAATATGTTTGGGAGGACATTAAAGAAAGAACTAATTTTTTGGATACATGGATAAGATTTGTTTTGAATACATTTAAACCAAATAATCCAAATATGACTATAGAAATAAAAGCTAATGATCCAGAACTTATTGAGACTATTGATATGAAAATATTTGATGAAAATAGTTTATCTGATGCCATTGAACGCTTAATGGAATGGGACGAGACGGAAAACACACTAATTCTCAGAAGATGGTTCAAAAAAATAGTTAAAAGTAGAGTTACTGTACATGGTGGTAGATTTGATATGCCAAATAATAATCAAGGAAATCAACCTCCAAATGTTAATTTTCTCTTATATGTGCCTACATATAATTGGGAAGAACTTATTAAACATCCAATACAAAGTCTTAATCTAAATAATTATAATTTAGTACTTTCTGAAGGGAATTCAACATGGCCTGAAAATGAATCAATTAGTATATTAGGATTAAATATCAATAATATAATAGAACAACTACCAGAATTAATTCAAGGAATAAATGTATTAAAAAAATTTTTTGCGCGAACAATGGCTCCTGCAATACGAAAAACACAAATAAAACTAGCAACAATGACTGCTAATACCACTGGGGGTAATAAGAAAATGCGTAAACTTAGATGGACTTATTCTTAAATATACAATAATATGAATTCAAATGATAATGAAATGAGCAAAATATTGATTAATGGCTTATTACAGAAATTTTTTAAAAATGTTGAAAAAAATCTTCATGTTATTGGTCTTATTAATATGATGACAATTGCAATACCAACAGTATTATTTAATGATTTCAATAATGGTAATAAAGAATTATTGGTTGATTCAAGAAATAGTGTTCTTTGTAATATATTAGAAAATATTGATGAAATACCATCTAATTTATCAATTGATAATCAAAAAAACATACAAAAAGACATAAAAAAAACACCAATGTATGAAATCATAAATATTCTTGAAAATTCTATTAATAAATGGATCAATAAAGGATATACCTTTGAAGAAATTTTTTTGGTTTTTCAAAGAATAAAAAATTATAATATCCAAAAAATATCTTAACTAATTAATCAAAACTTACAACAGTTGATGTATTTGTTCTTGTAAAAGATCTTTTCGGTGTATTTCTTGTTGGAGTTTTTTTTCTTGAAAGTTGTTTATTATCTTGTTTCATTTCTTTTTCAAGTTCAGTATAATTGTCATAAATATATTTCAAAATACGATTTTCTATGGCCCATCTAAAAAAATTCATTTGTCCAATTGTAGTTAAAATCTCTGTATCATGTTTTACTAATTTTATCCTGTCACGTCTACAAAATGGATCCATTTGTTTTTTTGAATATGCTTTCAACTGAGATTTATAATTTATATAAACCGAAAATTGCTTCCCATCAACATCGTAAGAAATTCCATTTTTTTTTGAATATTTTGTTACAAACCAATCAATCATTCTCAACGAAACAAGTGAATGATCATGTAATATTTCAACTAAAGAATCCATGTTTATTTTACTATCAAAATATTCTAACAAAGAATTTAAAAGTAAACTATTTTTTGTATCAAACATTTATTTATCTTTTTACTTTTTACACTTAAGTGCGTTTTTCATGTACTATTATGATATTATCAACTAATATGTCAGATTCAAAAATTCCTTCAACAAAATCTTTAATTCAATGTGCACAAATGGCAATTGATTTAGAAAAACCAATATGTCTTGATTATTACAAAGACAGTTCTAAAAAAGAATGTAGAATTGCAAGAAATGGTCCAACTGGTGAAAAGTTTTTACATAAAAACGAAGAAGAATATACATCTCCATTAGTAAGCATGTTTAAAGTTCAAAATGATAATAATGTAGATGATTTTATATTAGAAACACATAACTCTATTTATCTTGTATCCGGTTTAATGTTTTCGTGATAATATTTGTTATAAAATAATAATATTCAAATATAATGGAACGCTTCGATGCCGGATGCTTGACAGATGCAAAAAAGGAATATACTCAACGTTTTGTGCGTAAGCTTAAAACACCATTTTGTAACAAAATTTTGGAAATGTTTAAGGAAGCGCAAGAAGAATGTGCTAATAGTCATGAAGAGGATAAAGTTTTGTTATTCTTTCAAACTAAACTTGAAAAGGTACATGAATGGGAAGATACTAATATTCAAATGTTTTCAAGAACTATAATATCACAATCTAAATGTGATTATCTTGAAGAATTATTACAAGGTGTATTTATTGTACACACAAAAGTTCTAGCTGTTATTCAACATCATAAGTCTACAACTAAATCAGAACTTAAATTACCTACTATTGAAGATTTTATATATCAAGCATTTATTAACACTGCCAGAGTTGTTTGGAAATTTGCATATCTTTTTTCTGAATCAAAAGATTCATGTGAATATCAAAAAAATACAAACACTTTTGAAAAGAAAATTGAAGCATGTATTTTAGAAACTATTGAGGATATGTTACCTGTTCGAGAATTATTATTAGAACATGTACGAGAATATGTCGAAGGAGAATCTCCTTTTGATGATGATGATGATGATAAAAAATCGTTGACTGGTGGCTCATCAATTTCAGTTATACCAGATGAACAAGACATGGATTATACTCCACCATCTACACCAATGAATATTACACCACAACACACACCCGCACCACCATCAACCCCTGTTACAGGTGTACCACCACCCACACAATTAGGTATGCCTCCTACTATTCCCGATACAACTGAACAATCTTCTTCTGTACCAATAGTACCAATTACTAATTCAGAACCACCAGAAGTTAAAGAGGTTGAAATTCCAGATTCTAATAGCCACAATAACAATACTGAAGGGGGTTCTCATAATATTTTAGATTCTTATTCTGGTGTAGATCTTTCATTAAATTCAGACAATAAGAAAATTACATTTGATGAACCAGTTCCTTCTGCTAATTTAACCAATAGCCCCGATAATATGGATAAACTTGAATCTATTTCATATTCACAATTATAAAAATTTATTTTACTTTGAATTCAGATGATTCACATCTATTTTAAAAATCAAGTCTATTAATAATGATAAATTCCTCTAGTATGAATTCATTGCCATTTTTCTTTATGTTATTTATACTGTTTATTACAATGTATGTATTAATTGATACATTCACATATATTAATAACTGCAAATATAGGGATAATTTTCAAAATCCAAAGCAAAAGGTTGTTGCTAAAGATACTTATGATAATTTCTATGCCCCTGTATATACTACACTTATATCTGACATGATTGTTGAAAGAACTAAATATGAAGTTTTCGACTTAATAGATAAAACAAATCTTGAAAACTATTCTAAAGCTAATTTATTAGATATTGGATGTGGAGGTGGAGATCATCTTAAATGGCTTGCTAAAGAAGATATAGATGGATTACAATTAACTGGTATAGATAAATCTGAAGCAATGCTTTTACAAACTAAAGAACGCATTGGAAAAGTTGATAATTCCGTTCGATTAATTCATAAAGATATAAATGAAGATGATCTTTTTGAAAGAGCATCATTTAGTCATATTACGTGTTATTATTTTACTATTTATTACATCAACACTAAAGAATTTATTAAGAACATCATTAAATTATTAAAACCAAAAGGATGGTTTGTAGTTCATATGGTAGATCTTGAAAAATTTGATCCTATACTTGATGCCGCTAATCCTTTTAGAGGTATTGATCCACAAAAATATGTTAAAAATCGTATTACAGAATCCTCAGTTCATTTCAAAAAATTTATTTACAAAGCTAATTTTACTTTGAAGAAGAATAAAGCTTTGTTTGATGAAGCCTTCCATTTCAAAGATATTCCCAAAATTAGAAAACAAAGACATGTTTTGAAAAGAATTGATACTGAAAAATTTATTAATAATCTTGGTAAACTTGGACTTGAATTAAAAAATCTTACAAATCTGGATAGTAAAGGATATAGAGAACAAAATATATTATACTTTCAAAAAACTTAGACTTCCTTTACCTTTTTTTATATTGTGTGGATTTTGAAATATTAATTCTTCTATTTTTTTTTGAGTTTTGAAATTACTATACTTTTTGGGATCTACACCATACAAATACAATGCATTTTGCCATAAAGTCACATGCTTTGATTCTTTTTTATGTATATTATGTAAAATCCATCGTTCATTCAACCAAAATATACAATCTTTCTTCATATCTTTTGGACTTTCTGAAATTCTTGTTAATTTCTTTATATAGTTTGTAGTAGTCCACCAAAAATTTCCGGAATAATGACAACAATGTGGTTCATTTGAAATTTTATGATGTTTTTTACCTTGATTTATTGCCATTATACCTATTGTATCATATACATCTAAAAGTGAAATACATTCATTGTGATTTTCAATCAAAAAATATTCCATAATATCACACCATAACAATACTCCTTTATCATTACCTTTATTCCGTGTTACTCCTTTTGAATGTATATATAGTATTTTCTTTGATATTTCCTGTTTTTGTGAGTAATCATACAAAAAATTTAATGTTAATCTTTCATAATTTCTTAAAAAATCTGAGAATATTCCTATTTTGTATTTTGGATTTTTTTTAATTAAAAAATCTAATTCACTTTTGTCTTTACCTAAAAAACCAATATATACATTATCAACTTTATTTAACAATCCACAACTCTCTAACAGATTTGTTTGTCTTTTTACAATTTTTATCCAATTTGAATTTGGAACTGCGCATATGTGATAAAAGATATCCATACTCTTAAATTTTATTTATATCTTAGTTTTTGCGTTAAATTTTTGATCAATTTTTATATTAATTTATTAAAATGGTTAAACTTGATGTTAAAGTAGATGATCCTCAAAGAAGAGAAATGGTTAAGCAATTATTAACTATGTTGAATACTGAAGGTTTTAAAGATGCATTTCTTGAAGAACTCAATGATGCAGTTGATATTCCAATGATAGGTGAAAAAAAAGAGGGCAAAGTCTTCAAGAAACTTTATGAAATACTTTTAAAGGTTGTTGAAAAGAAAATGCTTTAAACATAGTTAAAAATAAAAGATAAGAGAACTCCGTAACTTCTTTGTGTTTTTAAATCACCTTTTACAACATTCACTTTCATTACATTTGTCCATTTTAAAAAGGACTGTCTGACTCTTTCAGTTGAAGATGAATTTGTGTAGCGAAATCGCATATCTTCGTATGATCTTTTTTCTTTTCCAAGTTGTTTGTTTACTAAATTATGAATTCTTATTAGCCAACGACTTAAAGACTCACGACTTGCTAATTTTATTGGATTTTCTTTACAATATTTCTTATAATGATTTCTACAAGAACGACATGGCATTAAATTAGGCAAATCATACAAAAATAATCTTTCTACTTTTTTTGATTCACTTGGACAATATCTGAAGGTAATATAATGCAATATATCCCATAATGGTGGCCCCCATATTTTTGGACTTGATATTTTTTTACTCATTATTAATATTATATATTATTAATAAATTAACCAAATATTAATAATACTTGTTCATTTTCTGATTTTGATAATGCATGAATTTTTAAAGTTTTTGGATCAATATAAAATCTTACTTTACAAGATACTAATTCTAATAGCCATAACATATACAAAAATTTATCACTATATATGTCTAACTTCATTTTTTCAAATTTTTCTTTGAAAACACAATTTTCATCATATTTTATTTCTGAATAAGAATGGTATTCTTCAATACTACCTTTTATACATAACTTTTCTTCACAAAAAACTAACTTTATTTTTTCAAAACATGGTTCCATTTTCTCCATTACCCAAATTAAATGATTCAAACTTGTTTCTATACCATTATTTTCTAATATATTTTTGTGTAAATCATCTAAATTCAAATCATATAATGGTTCTACAATTATTTTTGTTGAATTTTCTCTCTTTGCTCTTCCAAAAGATTTTCGAGTTTGTGTTATTAAGGTTAATTCTTCTTTATTATTCCATTTACAATTTAAGCTACTTATTGCCGGTATATTCTTTAAAATATTGTGTAAATTACATATATTTAACATAAATCCTTCTCCTTTTTCATCTAATACACCATTTACAATTTTTAGTTCTATAGTTATACTTATATTATCGTGTATAAATAGAATATTGTCCTTATTTAGAATACATTTTACATGATTTGTTAATTTTGATAAACGAGATATAATTAATTTCACTTTTCCAAAAGATTTTAAACAGAAACTTATCATCTTAGTAATACATACTTAGATTTTACTCTAAGATTGTTTAAAATATCAGAAAGATTTTGTCATTATATGCGATGGACTATCAATCATTATCCACCAACCTCTGGGTACTACAAAAGATTGTCCCCCAATTATTGGTATTTCAGCATAATTAGCATCTTCAAACATAGGATATTTTTCTATATCTGGTTCGTAAACATTTATTGGACTTGTTTGTGATAATCTTAATAAGTGAGTATTTGGATACAATTTTTTTGATTCGCTTGGAGCAAATACTATTATTTGTATTTGCATATCATTTGGAGCAGTACAATGAAATTGTCTCGAATAAAAACAACGATGCAATCTTAATTCTGATAATCTAGTTCCAGTATTATATTTTTGCGGTCTATATTCATATATAGTCAAACGATCATCATTTCTAATTTTATTTACTTTTTGATCTTCTATATAAATTGTTTCATCTGAAGGAAAATCAAATAAATATTTTATAAGTAATAAACCATATATGAAAATACTTACAAATACTAAACCTAATATGTTCATCTTATTTATTATTTACTAATTTTATTTATAAAATTTAACGTAAAATAGTCATTTACATTTCAGTTGATGGCACAAAATTAACACACTTAGCGCATGCACTTATACAACTAGAATTAGTTGGACCAAGCACAGAATTACAATATGCACAATAATTATTACAGTCTTCTTGTGTATCTTCGAAACCACCTTCTCTAAGTTGTTCTAATAAATTTTTATCATCTTGGCACATTCCAGCAGCTTCACATTTGCCATTATTTGATGATGCTGGATCATTAGAATTTGACTCATCTTTCCAAACACAATACACATTTTGTCCATCATCATTTACAACATATTTTCCTATTGGTTTCTGATTAAAATCTGGATCTTCAGCATATGTTGAAACATCTATGTGACATTCGTCTTTGCTAGCAATATTTGAACATGAATTAAAATTAGCCTCTCTGTAATAACATATTCCACCACGACTAATACCTTCACCATGATTTTCGTGAATAGGGCAATCTTGATTTTCATCTGGAATACAAAATTGCTTGGCACTATTAGTTGATAAATATTCATTATTACTACCTTCTTGAGCTGTATCTTCTTGATTTGTATCTTCTTGATTTGTATCTTCTTGATTTGTATCTTCTTGATTTGTATCTTCTATTGTTTCAGATTCTTCACCAGTTTGATCCGCAGATTCTTCATAATCATCATAACAAAATGCATCTATAATATTTTTTAGAAGGTTTACCACTTTTACTTTATTTGTCTTTCCATATTCTTGACAATTTTCTGGATTAATTAATAATTCTGCTATTTCAAATGTATGATTAATTATTTTGTTTTCTCTTTGTTGCTCTTCTGATAGTTCGTATTGCTCAGATTCATTCTTAATAAGAATTTCCGATTTTAAAAGATTTAATACATTTTTACAATCTAAATCATCAAGAATTGTTATTTGAACCAATTTTTCATCTAATGCTGCTTTTATTGAGTCTGCACTTGTACAATATTTCTCAATTGTTAATTGATTAACATGTTTTATAGAATTAAATAACTTCTTCAAATCGGACAAATTAGCTTTAAAGCCAGATTCTTGTATTTCAGGACATTCTTGTCTTTCAGGACATTTTTCACATTGTGGACACACATTTTCTGGACATGAAACGTTACAATCAGGACATATTGGACAGTCTTGTACAGAATTTACTTTAACTTTTAAAAAATAATAAGTAGTTCCATAAATTGCTAAACATATTAATGCTATTATTATTACAAGTAATAGTTCTATCATTATTATTAATTGATATTATTAGTTAAAATCATTACAGGTTCCTTTAATTTATTCAAAATGATGGTTGACCTGTTTTCATCTCACATACTTGAGGCGGAAAAACGCTCTTCATTTTTAATTGAGAACTTAAATCTTTGGGTGAAGAAATATGATATACCACATTTGATACTATAAAAAATATTCCTGCGTAATATATTGGTTTTCTCTTAAAATCTGGATCTTTCTTTTTTTGGTGATAAATTAAACCGATTACTGCTAGTATACCACCTAAAATTGCATACACAAATGCTGTTGATACTGTTGCTTCCATATTATTATTTAGATTTTTATTATATATAACAAATACTCAAATTATAATACATTATGGGAAAAAAAGGGAAAAAAGATAAAAGAAGAATTAATGATTTAAAAATTAATGAATCAGTTTCAATTTTAACACCAACTACTGCTTCTCGTAAAAATTTTTTATCAATCTTGGCAAAATGTATTGCACATCAAACATATTTGTCTAAAATAAAGCAATGGGTTATTGTGTCTGCAGATACAAAATGGAATCAAAAAGAATTAGATGAACTTGTTTCAAAAATACAAAATCTACCTAAAACTCTCAAAATTGATGCAGTTTTTATAACTCCTCAATTAGTTATTGATAAAAAATGGGATATTTGTGAAAACACAGATTCTTATCAAAATATTGGATATTTAAGAAATATTACAAATATACTTGCTACTGGAGACTATATTGTTCCAATGGATGATGATGATTATTATCCACCATTAAGAGTAGAAACTGCGGTTACTGCTTTGCGAAGAAATAATGTTTTAGTTGCGGGTTGTTCACCACATATTATGTATGAATCGGATATTGATGAATTTTTTCAATTCAAAAAATTTGGTCAAAATCACACTATTAACAATTCAATTGCTTATAAAAAAAAATATATTGAAGATGGAGCCAAATATGATAATTATAAATCACATGCAGAAGAAAAAGGTTTTCTTAAAGATTATAAAGTACCATTAGTACAACTTTCTCCAGAAAATACAGTAATTCAAATGTGTCACCATAATAATACTTATAATAAGCGTAAATTAATTGTTCAAGCTGAGTGGGCACCAAACAATAAATCAAATATTACTAAATTGTCATCTAAAAATAATAAGAATTCAAATTATATTCCAGATTCTTTTTTAAATGACTACAAAATCGCTCTTAATTATTCAGAAAATAATGTTTCAAAATATGATATAGTATATTATTGTGGAACAAATGGAAATATATGGTCACCATACGACAATAATCTTGGAGGTTCTGAACAAGCTGTAAAACATCTAACTGAATCATGGACAAAACTTGGTTTAAATGTTGCAGTATATGGTGAGTTTATCCCAGAAGTCACAAAACAAACACTTAGTGATTCTTCTACTGGAGATTTTTTTCATTTTGGTGATTTTTCATGTTCTACTAAATATAAAAATCTTATTATATGGAGAAATTTTGGTATGAGACCTTTATTATCATGGCCAATTAAAGCAGACAAAATTTATATTGATGTTCATGATTTAAATGCTTTACCCGAAATTGCTATTAATAATATTCATAAAATAGATAAGTTTTTTCTTAAAAGTTCATTTCATAATAATGCGTTTATAAGATTTCACAACAATTTTGATAAAATACCACAATATATTAAAAATAATAGTATTATTATTAAAAACGGTGTTAGAATATCACAATTTTGTAAAAACATTAATAATGTTAAAAGGGATCCATACCGTTTTTGTTGGTGTTCTTATTATACAAGGGGATTAATGCCTATTTTAAAATATTTATGGCCTTTTATAAAAGACCATCAACCAAAAGCCAGTTTTCATGTTTATTATGGAATGGATATGATTCAGGACGAAACATTTAAAGCTGAAATGAAACCATTATTAAAACAAGCTGGCGTTACTGACCATGGAAGAAAAGATATTAATACGATTATTAATGAAAAATATTTATCAACATTTCATCTTTATTTTTCTAAAACAGCTGCTGAAACAGATTGTATTTCTATTAGGGAAAGTACTGTAGCCGGTTGTGTTCCAATTATTAGTCAATACAATGTTTTTGGAGAAAGAGATGGTTTGCGTTTTCCAGGAGACCCTGATAACCCAGAAGATATGAAAAAACTTGGTATTCAAATTATTAATTTATTAGAATACAAGGATGACAAAATCGAACGTTTCAGGAAAAAAATTATGAATAATGAAATTGATTGGGAACAAGTTGCTATTAAATGGAAAAATATTTTAGACATATGATTATACCTAGACCATAATTCATTAGATGAAGTCTCATATTTTTTCAATTTTAATTATAGTAAGCATAATTTGCTTTTTTTATACTATTTTATAATGCATTGTCACATTCTTTTTAAAGCTACCTTGGATATATGTAATCCATTATTAACAAATATTCAATTTGGTAGTTCTTTTCTGGTTGAATGGATTAAAGTCAATAATCTTAATATTATCAATCAACCAATAATGCACAAATTTAATAGTCAAAAAAACTGTTTAGATAAACCAGGTGGTATTTCGGGTATTGCATTACTTTGTGAATCTCATGTTACTATTCATACCTACCCTGAAACACAAACTATTTATGGTGATCTTTTTTCATGCAAATACTTAGATAAAAAGACAAATATTGACTTTATTAATAAATATAAAATAAATTCTGAAAATTTAGATTTTCGTTTAATTTTGCGTGATTAATAAATAAGCTTCAATACCATATATTTCTCCATAATCATAAGAACATATACTTATATTTGAAGCTTCTATTAATGGTTTCAATAGTTTCAAATCTTTTTTATCAAACTTTAAATCACTTAAAAATTGATTTTTCTCATTATTTGAATTTAATTTTATAAACTTTGGGTCTTTGTTCCATTTTGCATGTTCTATAATTTTTGAATCTTTTTCTATACTATGATCTGGAATACTACCGCAATATACTTTACATTTCTCTAAACAATTTTTTAAAAATTTAGTTTTGTTTATTTCCGATTTTTGAGTCGTGAAATCTATTTCAACATCTTCTATTATAAAGTCAAATTTTTCATTTGTTTTATCTATATATTCTATTGCATCTCCTATTTCTATAGATAATCTTTTATCTTTACTTACATTTTGTGTTATGTTTTTAAATGTTTCATTTTCTTTTGCAAATTTAACTACTTCTGAATCTATTTCTACCAAAGTTACACTTTCTACAAAATCATATTTTAAACAAAAAGCCGCAGCTATTAAATCACCTCCACCTAATATCAGAATTTTTTTGGGTTTATATTTTTCTATTGGTACAGAACATTGTAAATTATGAGAAATCTTATATTCATTACTATGAACTTGGATTTCATCATTTAAAAGGAGAACAAATGTATTATCTTCATCTCTTTTTAAAAATTCTATTTTTTGTAATGGACTTTTTTTTTCATAAACAACATCCCATAACAATTCATTTTCTTTGTCTTTATAATATTCTTTACTGTTTTCTTTTTTGTAAAAACTATAGCAAATTGCTATAAATATCAAACTTAATATCAAAATAATCGAATTATTCATATTTTGACTAATAATCTACAAGAATAAATTATTTTTTATCATATTTATCCAATATTATGTTAAACTCATCTCCACTAATTGTTTCATGCTCTATTAAAGAATCAACTAATGCATCCATTATATGTCTATTATTTGTTAAAGCTTCTTTACATTCATTATAAGCTTGCTTTACAACCTTTTTTATTTCTAAATCTATTGCATTTTCAGTATCTATTGATAATAATGATTGTTCTCCATATTTTGGTTCATTTGAATCCCATGCTATCGGAAAATCAGTTATATCCGTATCATTTCTGAAACCCCATTGTGTTATCATCATACGCGCTAACTCTCGAACTCTTTGAAGATCACCCGAAGCACCAGTAGTTATTTCATCTTGACCATAAACTATTTCTTCCGCTACTCTTCCACCAAGTGCTACTGCTAATTGTGATTTCAAATATTTTTGACTATATAATCCACTTTCACTTCTTTCTTCTGAAGGAGTAAATAATGTAAATCCACCCGCACCATTTGTTCTTGGTATTATAGTTACCTTTGTTACATTATCATAACCAGGTGTTAAGGCCGCCATTAAAGCATGACCAGCTTCATGATATGCTACTAATTCTTTTTTTACATTTGGTCCGATCGGTTTCTGAATTCCTACTGTTATCCGATCTATTGCATAATCTATTGAATCATAGTCAATTACATTTTTCCCATTTCTGACAGATACAATGGCCGCTTCATTCAATAAATTCTTTAAAGATGCCCCTGAAAATCCTATTGTTCTACTTGCAATTTCTTCCAACTTTACTTCTTTTGATAATTTTTTTCCACGGGCATGAACTTTCAAAATTTCAAAACGACCTAATTTATCTGGAAGACCAACTGGTACACGTCTGTCAAATCTACCCGGACGAAGTAATGCTGAATCCAGAATCTCAGCTCTATTTGTTGCCGCTAATACTATTAATCCAGTATTTCCAGAAAAACCATCCATTTCAGACAAAATTTGATTCAAAGTTTGATCTCTTTCATCATTAGTTCCCGGCCCTCCTGACGAACGACTTTTTCCAATTGCATCTATTTCGTCTATAAAAATTATACAAGGACTATTCTTTTTTGCGTCCTTAAACATTTTTCTCACACGGCTTGCACCAACACCAACATAAACTTCAACAAACTCTGAACCAGTTGTAGAAACAAATCCTACTCCTGCTTCTCCAGCTACTGCTTTTGCTAATAAAGTTTTTCCAGTTCCAGGTGGACCTTCTAATAATACACCTCTTGGCGCTTCAGCACCAATATCTGTAAAATTCTGAGGATACTTTAAAAAATCCACAACTTCCATCAATTCCAATTTTGACTCATCACAACCAGCCACATCTGCAAATGATACTCCTGTTTTTGTTTCAAAATTTAAATTTTGCATATTTTGCATTCCAAAAATACCACCACCACCACCGCCAATATTGTTATTATTCATTCCATTTATTCTGAAACTATATAAAATAAAAGTTAACAATGATAATGGAAATAATAAATTCACTAATCCAGACAAAATTCCACCACGATTTCCTGCTACAGCAAATCTTACTTTCTTTTTTCTAAATAATTCAGTTAATGCCGGAACATCAGAACTTAATATTTTTATAACATGTTCATAACCTTGTCTATCTAATACTGTTACCTTATTACTATCTTCTGAAAAAGCACCCAATTCTACTTGATCTTCTTCTAATTTTGAATATAAATCAGATATTGTCCAATATTTTACTACTATTTCTTCTTTATTTCCTTCTAATGCATTTTCTAACGCATTTACAGGAGCATTTATGGGAGCATTTTCCCTATTTGAATACATTACTGTATCACCACATCTTAGCATTCTATTATTCATTCTTCTTTTTGGTATATTGAAACATGATGATAATGACAATAAACTAAAACACATCCCTATTACTCTTTTAATATTCATAGTTTATTATTGTATTTCGTACTTATATATTAAGTCTATTATTTATAAACTCAATTATGAAATATGCCGTTTTACAATATGACAATCGTCATAATAATAATTTAGAAAAACTAATGCTTAAAAACAAAAATATATGTGACAATTTAGATATATTTGAATATATTAAACCTAATATTGATAATTCTATATCACAATATTGGATTAAAGTTAAACTTACTAATAAATTGATTAGTGATGATAAATATGACGGAGTTTTGTGGTTAGATTCTGATGCAATTATACATAACTCACAAAAATTAATTAAACTTATTAATTCTACTCCATTATTTCTTATGAGTGGTGATAATCCATTATCCGAATTCTGTGCCGGCGTATGGTTCGTTAGAAATAATAATACTGGTAAACTTCTTATTAAACAATGGATACAACTTTATTATAACAAATATTACAAATTTTGGCACAAAGATGATAAAACTAATCTATTTCAAACAAACATGCCTTTTGCTATTCATCCTTGCTATGAACAACCAGCATTCATAAAACACATACTCCCAAATTATAATATTACTAAAGTACCATGGTATGTATTAAATAATCCTTTTATTCCTCTTTTTGATAATTCTGCTACTTTACACTTTTATGGATGTTTCAAAAATACTATTCCTATTTATTTACATTTAAATTCATACTTTTAAAGTCTTCTTTTGAAGACTCTTCTATATTCAATAGTTTTTTTCTAAGAATTTTTCTTAATTTTGGTAAACATACTTCACAATTTCCATCTAGTAACACATATACTATTAATACAAATCCAATAGATATACAAAGAGATACAAATATATCTTGTGTTGATGCAAAACATATTGAAAATATTACTATTAATTTTATTAATTTATTCGAAAAAAAATCATTAAATAATTGCTGAACATCACTTATTACATATGAAGAACCCGTATTTATTAAAATTGCAAACAAAGCTTCTATCCACTTACTATCAAGCATAACTTTTATATATATTTTTTATCATCCAATATTATTTGACTTGTCAAACCTATTGTTATATTTGCTTGTAAATTTTTATTCAATATTACTCTACTATTATTATCTTTCAATAAATTCATATTTGCTAATTTTTCACCGTCAGTATCAAGAAATTGTTTATCTAATTCTAATAAATGATTCCCACTAATATCTCTATTTATACTCAATATTTTATACTCTTCTCCATTAGTGTCTATTTCATCTACTTCCTGAAAGTCTTCTTTACAATCTTTAAATTTATCTAATGAATTTTGGTCTTGCTCTACATCCAGACCAGCTCTCGCATATATATCCACAGTACCATTATTTTCAGTTGATATACAGAACAAACGCCCGTGTTCCATTTCATTACCACTGCTATCAATTTTTATAGACTTTTCGTAATACAGGTTATTATATATTCTCTGACTGCTTTCAGTAAATTTAAATTCTGTTACCTGATTATAAACTTGTAATACTCCACTCGAATCATACAATTCTATTTCAGATATTGGATTTTGTTTTGAATTATTTGATATATACAATGTTAAACCCAAATTATCTTCACTCAAATTATAAGCCACATCGAATGGATTATATTTTGTTGCAATTGCTCTAATTAATTTAAGAGAACTATTTACATCAAAAACCAATACCATTTTTGATATGTAACAAACCAACAAGAGTAGTTCTTTATTTTCAATATAAATAATACTACGAGGATCCTTTAGTAATTCCGAAGTAAATTTACTTTCTATTGTTGGCAAATAATTATTATTCAAATCTACTTGTATAAGTGCATTTTCACTACGACTTATTATGTATGCCTTTTGTGAATCACTTTTGTTATTACAAACTATTCTATAACATCCTTTCAAATTATCATCAATTACAGAATATATTAAATTCATTCTTGTTTTATCACTAACATCTATAACATGAATCGCTCCAGTTGAATTCAAATTTTTATTATCAATTACAACTAATATATTTTCATCTTTTATTAACGAACATCCTTGTAAATTTTCAAAATGAATTGGGTCAGTTAACTCCATTTTTGTTCCTGATGCATCATTGGATATTGGCGTTGGTGTTTTCCCCTCATCTCCATCCCAATATATTAATATTTTTGTACTACATAATATGTATACACCATTTTCCAGAAAAGTATTTCCACTAACATCTTGAGTCCAAATATAATCTACATCAATTATGTTTTCAGGAATATCTATAACGTTATCTGCAATCCACGGGTCAGACATGCCACCGCGACCAGCTAGTCCTGTAAAACTCGTATTAAAAATAGCTATTTTATTCAATGTAAAAATATACATTTTTGTAGTAAAATCTTTAAAACAAGATTCGTTTCCAGAGGAATCAGAAGGATAAATACTATCATAATTTTCCAAAAACAAACTCTTAACAATAAACTTTGAAAGACCCAACTGTTCGAGGTGCCTATCATATTCTATTTTGTCTCCTTCAATAATTCCAAATAATGCTTCTTCATATGGAACAGGCTCTTCATAACCAATTAAATCGTCATCCTCTCTTTCGCCAGGAATTAATAAATATTGTATAGTTTCTTCTTCCTCTTCCTTGAATTCTAATTCTTCTAAATGTTTTATATAATCCATATTATCATCTGATTCTAATTTTGATAATTTTGCCCATTTTACAGTGTTTTTTATAATATATGTATTTACACATTTTTCAGTTATAGAAGAATTAGAACCAAAATAAAAACTTATTTCAAATTTCAATAAATGATCATTCTTTCTAATTAGTTCAAAATTTTTGCTCAAATTTAATTTTACTTCAATATTTTTTCTATTTTTTACTTTTGTTCTTATCAATCTTTCCGAATATACATGTATTTTATCAATATACATATTGGGTGTTAAACAAATGTATCCATCTAATTTTGAATTTATATTCAATATTACTTCAAATGTTTCTTCATTTTCATCAATTTTTAATACTATTTCATTTATTTTACATATTTTTTTTGAATCAAATATTGGAGTATTAATTACCGAATTATACCATTTTAATGGGAGAAGTTCTCCAAATATTAATTCCGATTTTTCATCATAATTATTCACTTTTTTATAATCATAACCTACATAATTTACAGACTTTTTTTCCCAATCTTCATGAACAAAAATTGATTCCATGTTAACAACATATCCACTGGCTTGAATTAAACTTACTGTTTTCATACTTATAAAAGAATTCTGACTTAGTTCATTATATAAAATATCATCTTTAATTTCAGAAATATAATTAAATAACGGATTTCCTCTACGTATTATAATATTTATTATTTCATGTAATAATACTGGTACATATACACTACATTCTATACCATTAAATAAATATTTGTGTTTAGTTTTTTTTATATCAAATTCTTTATTGAATGTTATTTCACCTTTTCTTTCTAAATGATAAATTGCATTACTCAATAAATAATTGTTACCAAAGTCTTTTTCAAATATTTTTATCAAAGGCTGTTTTTTTAAATTATAGCCTTTTATTATAGATTCTTCTAATATCAACAATACTCTTTCTATGCTTTCTTTCAATTCAATACTTATATTATCAATATTTTCCACAATTATATTCATTTTAAATTTTGGCTTTGGTTCTATTTGTTCACCACTTAATATATCCAGTTTTTCTCTAATTTCTACAATACTTTTATAATCTAAATTTTCTTTTTCAATATCAAATCCCGCATCTAAATCTTTATGAAATGCTAAACTGGCTTTGCCTAATAATTCAAAGTTTACATCTTGCTTGTCAAAACAATTATGACATAACAGTTTTTTTAATACTAATGAAATATTTTTCAATTGATTTGAATCAAGTTTTTCTTTATTATTATCATCAATTAGATTCTTTATAAATATTTCAAGATGCGATAGTGTATTTATATTTAAACCATTATCTATTATTGCTAATGCTAACTTAGTAGAAAAATATGAATTTCCTGTATTATATTTTTTTACATATTTTTCCAATAAATAATTCCCAGTATATGTTACATTTACTATTCTATATGCTGTTATTGCCGCCTTTAAATTTTTTGTTTTTATATAATCTGTATCTATATTTTTCAGATTCAAAGCTTCTCTTAATTCATCAATACTATCTTCCAATACTTTCAATCTTATGTTTTTTTGTTTTTTCTCCTTGTAAATTACATAATCTGCTAATAAAGTTGTTATAGGTGTTATTTGTAAATTTTTAAACTTTTTTACAAAAGGATTGTATAATGCTCTAAATTCTAATTTATTTTTCCCATTATATGACATATCAGTACCACCATCTGCAGTCAAAACAAGAATTTTTGAACCATTCTTAAATTTTGTCATACATATTCCATTTGTATTACTAAAATCTTTGCTCAAAACATTTCCATCTAAATCACGGACAATAACTAATGCATCTTTTATATAACCATCTATTACAGATACATTTTTTTCATAAATCAGTTGTGATTCGCTATTTTCTGAATTTAATTTTGTATTTTCCGGTAATATTATTTTTTGGTCTTTCTTAAATGAACTTGGTATATTGTTTAAAACTAATTCTAAATTATTTTTATTGTTTACTCTAATCCAAAATAGTTCGGCTCTATCATAATTTTCTAAATCAATATCATTATTTGTAAATTTTAAACTTAAATTTTGTAAATTTATAGGAATTTTGAATTTCATTGGAGATATTGTTGTATAAGTACTTGTTGTACTTGTTGATTCGGTTAAAGTAGCTACAAAACTTATATTTTCATTATTTGAACTATGTATATTACTAAATCCTGATAATTCTTCACTACTTATATTCAAAATATTATTGAAATTTGAAATAGAATCTGTTAAATTTCTTGATAATTCTACACTTATTACATTTATACTAATAATATCTTTCATACGTTGTGATATTGTACATCCAGAATCTCCTTTAGAAACTATTTCCTTAAAACCTATTATATCATTCTTAGTTGAATCAAAACTCCAGGGATGATATGTAAAACCCTCAAAAGAAAATCCATTATCACTTATCTTTCTAACCGGCATTCTTACAATTTTATCACTTTCTGCTCCAAATTTTATTTTAAAATTCCACATTGTTTCATTTTCATATAAACGATCACTACTACTAATTAAAATGTAATTTTCTTTTTTTAATTCTTTTTCTATATCCTTTTTGTTTAAAGTTTCAGGATTATTTTTGAAATAATGATCGTTTATATTCATACTTAAAACTCTCTTTTTTTAAATACAATTAAAAAACATATATATTTTAACTAACTGTGCATATACATCTAGGACAACCATCTTTTTTCTCTTCCACAATTCTATCATTTAACATACAAGTAGGCTCTGAATATGGCTCTGGAATAAATCCTACATCTGCTTCAGATTCTGGTTCTAATTCTAATAAATTTTCATATCTTTTTTCTATAGGAGATTGGATTATTTGTATATCTTCATTATTTACTAACAGTTCTGATAAACTACTCATTTTATTTATTATTGTTACCATATTTCTATCTTATATTTCTTACAATAAAAATGAATCATTTTTTGACTTAGTCTACTTTTATTTTTAATAATGATTCCTCAAATACCTGGCTATTCTTACAATACTAATTTCCAATTTAATTATACGCAAAATGATAACCCCATTATAAAATATAGGGAAATTATTGTTATTCATATTTCAGATACAGATACCAAAAAAAATCCATACCTAAACACAAAAAAAAATGAATCTTTTTTAGTATTAGACACTTAAATTTTTCATAGTAGAAGTCAACGAAAATGATTCCTCAAATACCCGGCTATTCTTACAACACTAACTTCCAATTTGATTATACAAACAATGATAATCCTATTATAGAATATAAGGAAATTATTGTTGTCAATGTTTCTGATATAAAAAATAAATCATGACTATTATGATTATTCCAATACTTTATCCCAGTAAGGAGTGTACATTATATCAAAAATATATTCATTCTTTTTTGCTTTTTCAAGTATATTGTTGTAAATCTTATTTAATTTATCTGGATTTAGTGTTTCATATTCTTTCATATCTTTTATAATAATACATGGCAATTTATCAAATAAATGATCTAATGTTGTACTTTCAATTATAGGTATTGTTCCCATCATCAATGCTTCCCAAGTACGATGCGTGTCAATACCTTTTCCTGGTGGACATATAGCAAATTTATACTTACACAATGTTTCCATATATTTTTCAAATGGTTGTTTTTTATTCCATGTATATCCTAATTTTGAAAATATTCTTCTTATTTTCTTTCTTATATTTTTGTGAGCTGAATAAAATGAATCAATTGTTGTTTTCTCATTAAAATTAAAATATAACAACTCTGTTTTTTCATTATTTTTATTTAATAATTTTTTTAGAGGTTCAGTGCAAAGTTTGTTATATATTCTCATATGTTTTTTCTTTGGTTCACCAAAAAAATTAGATGATTTCCATTGCCATTTTGGACCTATTGGATACCCAATTATTTTATTATGATTTATACCAGGATTTTTACAATACCAAATTTGTAACTCTTTTTTCAATAATAATTTATCAGCCTTTTCTTTTAAACTATTATTGTTATGAGGAATACTCATATATGGTACACATCTGTCCTCATTTGATGCTGTTATTAACTTAAAATTTTTATCTAAATTAAGTAATTTATCAATATACTCTTCTAATAAAGTTGTTTTTACCAATATAATTGGGCATTCTTTTTTTTGATACATTTCTTTTAATTCATCATTATAACTATAATTTGGTGTTTTATTTTTAGTATTTGAATCTATTACAACATCTGCCTTTGTTAACCAATAATCATTACTTATGAATGGGTTTGATTTATCCATAATATAAATTAATTTATATTATTCAATATTCTATTATTTAAAAACTTATTAATCTAAAACTAAATAAGATAATTTTAGATTAATAAGTTTATGTTTAAATTTTTTAATTTGAGCTTTTTTTTTGCCATTTCTAATAGTTTAATTAACAACAATAAACCAGTATTTATTACTGGAGCAACATCTAAAATTGGTAGAAGAGTTGTACAAAAACTTAATTCTCGAGGTATTGATACTAAATGTTTAACCAGAGATATTAAAAAAGCAAGATCAATATTTGGTAATGTACAAGGTATTGAATTGGTTGAAGGAAACATTCTTGATTATGAAAAACTACAAACTTATATGGAAGGTTGCTCTATATCGATTAATCTTCACGGCGTCAATAAACGAAGCAACCCATTTCATAAATTAAATGTTTTTGATCTTCACAACAGAATTGAAGATAAAAATCATCCTTATTATGTAAACTATATTTCTATGAAAAACATAATCAGTTCTTGTAAAAAAAACAATATTCAAAGAATTGTAAGAATTACTGGACTTGCAACAGCATTGTCTGATTATTCTTTTTGGCCTTTTGTAATTAATTCTTTATATTCAGATCAAGTATATTGGCACAAAGAAGCGGAAAAAGACATTATTCAATCCGGCTTATCATATACAATTTTAAGACCAGGTGGAATTAAGAACAAAACATTTGATCATGTTGAATTAATTAAAGATGTTACTGATCCGCCAGCTTTAATAGGAATTGAAAACATGGCTGATATTGTTGTTAGAACGGTTTTGCCATCTAAATCTTTAATTGACAAACCTTATTCATTTAAAAACAAGATTGTTGCATGCAAAGGTTACAATACTCCTCTTAAAAAAGGAGTTTTGAACATTTTACATCCATAAAATCATAATATTATTAGATTTTTAACCATTTACACTATCCATTACAGCTGTATACATATCAGAAGTATCAATAATTGCAACTATGATCATTGTATACAGGAAAACTGACATGATTATTGTAAAAAACAGTCCAGAACAAGTGTAAATTGGAATTAACATTTCATTATCTAATCCGATAGTCTCAATAAATAACAATACCCCAACACAAAAACTCAACACCGCAATCGTTGCCATCAGCTTCACCAATCTTCCAACGACTTTCATAAACCAAAGCCGATAGTGACCTTCTCTTAAGAAGACACCCCATAAGAATGATGCTATCGCTGCACCAATATTTAGAATAAAGCTTGTAATCAATAGAAATAAGCCCCACTTGAATATACTTGATAATTCTTCATCTTCATTTGGGTTTTTTTCCATTCGAACATATTCATTAATGATAAAACCCTGAAAACCAGCCATTAATCCACAAAATCCATTTACCGCATCCATGCTTTCTTTAACTGATTTCGCATTTCGTAAATCATTTTCATTCCAAACCATTTTTCCAGATTCATCCTTTTTAGGAACTCCATTTGTCAAACTAAATTCAGATTTAGAATGTTCTTGATTATCAATCGATACTTTAGACAATTTTAATTCTTTCATATTATCTCTTATTTGTTCAAGTAGGCGAATTGTCTGACCGGACATTTTTTCTGTCTTATAATAGTAATTATTAGAGGAATATAGTTATATTATTTTCAGTGTTTAACTGCAGTTAAATTCCAGAAATCTTTCAAAAAGAATTTAACTAATAAATATATAATCGGACAAATTAATATACATTTCCCAATCAATTCTAATATTTGAAATTTTTCATTTGTTGATAAAAGCTTTAATTTCCATTTGGATTTCTTTTCTTTTTCACATTCTTCATTGTTTTTGCAATATTCGTTAAATCCCTTTTTATATTTTTCCAGAATTTTCCAAGTTATAAATCCAATTATTGAACCCAGTATTGCGCCTATTATTGTATCTGATACATAATGATATCCTTTGCTTATTCTGTGAATCGAAATAGACGTTGCAACGAAAAATCCAATGTTTGATATTAGCTTTCTATGTTTTTCATTTTTGATATGAATATCGAAAAATCTAGACTCATGAGAGTGGTTCATCTCTAAATATAAAGCAATCGCTAATGCAAATGCAATCCCGGTATGACCTGAAGGGAATGACAAAAATCGTGTTTTTCCACTACAATGCGATTTTTCAATAAATTCTGATATATTTGAATGGGTGCAACCAGGCCTCTCTCGCCCGACAGCACCTTTTATTAGCTGAAAAACACTAAAGGCGAAAAAATGTGGAAGAAGATGAAATTGTATCGGATTAAAAGCTGAGAATAAGATTACCTGAATTATAGCAACAAACATACCAGGCAGCACATATAGTTCATATGGCAAAAGTCCACAATAATATGGGAGTGGTCTAATGAATCTGTTGTTATTAACAAAATTATAAATAGCTGTCGTGGCCGCTAAATCGACGTTCATTAATATTCTATAATTTTATAATTCTACACTAATAAGATGAAGGATCAAGACTATATAAAAAAATTGAGAAAAATCCAACCTGGATTTGTGAAACATCTTAAATTTATTGTAAAAGTTGTATTTCCGCATTCAAAATCATTAACTAATATTCATTCTTGTATTATCAATCCTAATGCATTTTTTCAGGCTTTGTCAATTTATTCAACTACTCCAGAAAAAACGATTCCGCAAGACGATTTAGCTTATGTTATAGCAACAATTATAATAAATAATCCGTTTTTATTAAAATCAAAAATAGGCACTAAATGGCTTGATAGATTTGATCAATTTTATATTAGTGCTATTGAAAGAACGCCTACTCTAAAAAATCCAACTAAAGTACTTTATATTAAAAATATAAATCGAATCAAACATGAAGTATGGACATGTATTGACAAAGATGTAATTGACAAAACATTATATATAATCCTTCATAATCCAAAAGTATATTTTCAAAGACTTGAAGCTTATTCTCAGAAAACCGAAGGAAGAATTGCAGCAGACGGTAGAGGTGTTAAAAAGGGGCTAGGCGCTCATGCGAAAGATAATATTACGTCTGCAATAGTGTCTTTATATATACACAACGAATCATTTAGAAATGATCACTATAAGACGTATGAGTTGTGGGTAGAAGGTCAAAATACATTAAGAAAACCAATTAAAGATAAATATTTAACGAATAAACCATCAGAAAGACAAAAAAGTGGATATGTTTCTTATAATAAGGTAGTTGAAAAAAGAAATACTTTAGAAGATGGAAGTCCAGAAAGATTACTTTTATCATTATATACCGAAATACCACCAAGTCGTTCTGATTATTTTAATACAAAAATATATAAAAAGGAACCACCACTTAAAAAGGAAAATTATATTATTTTAAGCAAAACGAAGGGTTCTCTTGTTTTGAATAATTACAAAACTTCCAAAAAATATGGTGAAATTAGAATAGATTTAACACCTGAAATTTTGAGACAACTTAATATTTCTTTAGAAAAAGACCCTAGAGATTATTTATTTATGTCTCAAAAATTTAAGAAGCCATTTATTGAACTAAAAGATCCAAGTGGTTCATTTAATGCTTGGGCTAATCGTGTTTTGAAAGATTTGTTTAACAAAGATTTTACTCTTACAATGCTTAGACATATTTATATTACAAGAAGAGACTTGAAATTAGAAGAAAAATCTGGGACAGAAAGAGAAAAGATTGCAAAGATGATGGGTCATTCTGTAGAGCAACAAGGCCGATATTTGTGGCATCGTATGCACAGAGATGGAGACGTTTCTGACAATGATTAAACCTCTTTAGCCAAAAGTGTTTTCAGCACAATAAGTAAAATATAGAAATTGGTCTTCATCTTTTTCTTTATAATATATGTTTTGTAGTTCTTCTGATGCATTTGGAATTGAAAAATTGTTAACATAAAAGAATAATGCTTTTTCTTCTGACAAATCTATTTTTTTTCTAACAACACTCATAAATTGAGCTACTGTTAATTCTTTTGGTACAAGAAATTTTGTTTTCTTTATTGAAGGTGTATCATCATTAACATTTCTTTTTTGACATATAACTGGTATTCTGTCTGGATATTTGTTTAATACTCTTTTTGACTCTTCTTTTCTTTCTTTAAAACTGTATTTTTTCTTAAAATTATTGTATGTATTAGATTTTTCACCTATAATTTTGGGTATAATATTCATTATTCTATAATAAATAACATGAACTTATTTTTCGTTAATAAAAAATTGCACAATATATAATGAGTGAACCACATCCCCATAAAATTAGAGAATTTTCTGGGGTACCATGGCTATATTCAGCGCTGAATTCTGGTGGTGCTATTTTACAGCATATACAGTTTATAATATCCCTTGCCTATTTATGTCAAGTTAATTTTAACATTGATGCAATGTTAATATTATATCTTATTCGTCTCACAATTGATAACAATAATCAAGTTGACTTGTTTCCCAACGAAACAGTATTGAATGTTAATACTAATTTACATTTTTTATCATTACAAATATCAAGATTGTCATATGATGATGAAATATCAGTGTCTAATTCAAGATATGTAGACAATGTTCTTTATTTTGGACCATATTTGAAGAAAGAATGTGACTATTTTTCTGAAATTTGTGTATTAAATGCATTACATTATAATCATCTTATAGTCGCTTTTCCGGGTGTTAATAGTAGTAGTTCACTTACAGTTGAATTACGATCTGTTTTTTCTGGTTATACGATTGATCTAACAAAATATACTGGTTTATCAGGACTTACAGATACAAGTGGTAATATAATATCAAATGTTTATGTAACTCGTTCTTTTGTACCATATGTAACTTCTTTATCAGAAAATGAGAATTGTGTTGATGCTACAGAAAATACTTCTTTATTACAATACGTAACAAATCAAACAGAATGCTTGTTTACAGGTCATTCGAGTGGAGCAGCAAAAAGCCTTTTTAATGCCATTATATATGCTGGAAAGTTCCCAAATATTACTTTTAAAGTTTATGCCTTTTGTTTACTAAAATGCTATTCAAATAATATTTCTGATTTGATTGATGCTTTACCAAATCTTGAAGTATATATTTTCAATGATACTAGAGATCCTATTGTTGGATCTTTCAATATACTTCAAATGACCAATTGTGATAGATATTCCCCATTATATGAAGATGATCCTTTAACTGTACTTTCTTATCAAAACGAAAATGGTATTACTAGTACTACACACGATACAAATAATACTTTTAATATTTTCAATTTATCTACACATTTACCACACAACATTGCTACAATTATGAGTCAATACAATTCGACAAGTGGTTGTGCATCTTCACCTGTTACTATAACAGTAGAGTCGGAATTTATAAGTCCTGGTAATTCAGTCTATAAATACATAACAAGTGATTCTAACGGCAATGGTGGTTTGTTTGGATGTATTAATGCTATCCGTGGTTCTACACTAACAATATATGCAGTAGGCGACTATGCTGATCTTGTATCACATCCTATTATAATAACGGAATTTAACGACCAAGGCCAACAAGCGACACCTATGTCAGATGTAGTAAAGACAGATACTGGTGGTCAAAATAATGATGGAACATATACATTGACTTGGGTAGTCCCATCTGATACATCAGTTGATAAATATCAATATCAATGTGAAAATCATGCGCATATGCGGGGTACAATCAATGTGGGTTAGTGGCTTATACTTTTAGTTAAATTATACAATTTCATTATATGGAATTTGATATTATATAACATTTATCAAAAAAAAACGTATAATACTTAACTCAGTCTATAAATATTGAATTATTAAAATTTTGTATTCTCATTTTTTGTTTACTAATATTATGCTATTTTGTTCAAATTTAGTTATTTTAATAATATTTGTTGGATTTTGTTATATGCTTATCAAAATTATTAACCAATACAATTCTTGAAATTTTTAACTTATTATTTTATATTGTAAATTCCATCTTGATGAATTAATTTAAAAAAGAATTCAATTGTTATTCAAATACTTTCATAAATACAATAGTTTTTAATTCAATAAAGTTTTTCTTTTGGGATGTTCTAATTCTTTCCAAATATTGCTACAATTCTGAAGATGTTCATTTAATGTAAGCAAATAATTTAACAAAATTGTTGTTGTCTTTTCTTTGTATTCTTCAAAATCAGTTATTGGCTTTTTACCTTCTTTTAATACTAAACGAATTATAATGGAATTTTCAAGAGGATGAGGTTCATGATAACTAACATGACTTATTTTTTTTCCATTACCATTTTCTCCAAATTCTGATTTATAAATCCATTCTTGAATCATATTACCCATTGTATGACTTTCGTTTTTTAAATTATAATCAATTGCCATATAGTTTCCATCATATTTTGAACCTTCGCCATTACGAACAACTCCTATAATATGTTTGGTTTTTCTTAATAAGTTTTCAAAACCTTGTTCTACTAATTTACTTGGTAACCATATTCCCATACTTTCAACCATAAAATGATGGGATTTTTCCTTTTCTTCATTTTCATAAGCCACACAAGTAACTGTCGGAGAAAAACATGCGTGTTTTGCATGAGTACCTTTAGTTAATTTACATTCTACATCTAATTCTTGTTCAATAGAATCACGATGTGGAAATCTGGTAATCAAAATTGGACTTTTATATTTAAATTCTAACGGAAAACAATTATTGTCTATCTGATTTTCTTTTCCATCTACAATTTCAAATACTTTAAAATCATTTGTTGTAACATATCCTTGTTTTGATTCTTGAGATTTTTGATTTACTTTCAAACGAAATATATAATTTTCTAATTCTGTTGCAGCTGGTTCATCAATCCATTTTTCGATCATCACAGGTATTAGAGAAATACGATGAGCTAACAATTCATCATGTAAACCCGTAGTATTTTTATTGATAGTTATAGTTTTTTCGGGCTCATAACCAAAACCAATATTTAGTATATCGTTCAAAATTGTTCTACGCAATCCATTTACAACTGAAGTATCTAAATTATTTATATCAAATTCTAATACTCGACCGTTATTACTTGTTTTTAGATTTTGATACATTCTTAGTTTTGTTTTCATAATAGATTGTTATATCATTTTTATTAAAATAACACAACCTGTAATTTTACTTTCAAGAAATTATTTTTATAAGTTGAGTCAAATCATGGGCAAGAAGGGGAAAAATAAAAATTTGCGGCGGCGACGACTTCTCAGTATTTCATCAGATTCTGATGATAATTCTGATTTTTTTAATATCGGTATTCCAAATCCAAGATATTGTCAACCAAAAACTAAAAATCAAGGACTTTTCCTTGATGCTATAAAATCTCAAAATAGTCAAATTATTGTATGCCAAGGTTCTGCTGGAACTGGTAAAACTCTTATTTCTTGTCAAGAAGGTATTCGTTCTTTACTTAATAAAGATAGTGATCGCATTATTATTACAAGACCTGCCGTTTGCGCAGATGAAGATATTGGCTTCTTACCTGGAGATCTTGATGATAAAATGCGTCCTTTTACACAACCACTATTTGATACATTTGAAAAAATTATATCAAAACCATATCTTGATTTTATGATTAAACAAGAAAATATACAAATTGTTCCACTTGCTTATATGAGAGGTAGAACATTTGAAAATAAATTTATTATTGCTGATGAAATGCAAAATGCTTCTATTGAGCAAATGCTAATGCTTATGACAAGAATTGGCAAAGGTTCAAAATTAATTATTATAGGAGATCCTTCTCAATGTGATAGAAAAGTTAAATTCAATGGACTTGTTGACTTAATTAAACGTATTAATAATGTTCATAATGAATTGAAACGTATAAAACTTATTAGTCTTGAAAAAAAAGACATACAAAGAGAAGAAGTCGTTAAAGAAGTAGTTAATTTTATATATAATGATCTTAATAAAAATTTTAAATCATAACTTTACTATTCTTTCTATTGCATGTTGAGGGTTTGTGTGTAAGCCCTTATCTACTCTTTCGAGTATAGAATTCTTATAATTATAAATGTATGAATTGTTTTTGTTTAATATACATCTTCTTAAACTAATAAAATTTGAAAATGTACTACTTGATATTCCTATAAAATTTTTGGCTAAACAACACAACTCAAAATTTATTGCAGCATTAATTTCATATTCCAGATTGTTATTATAATAATAATAACCTTCTATATCATTATTTTTCAATGTTTTCTTAACATTTTCTTGATTTTCACCAGTTGTAAAAAATAAATTTTGACTGTTTTCCCACTTTTCTTTGTACATTTGTATCAATCTTTCTAAATCTATTAAAACAACTTCATTACTTAATTGTCTCTTCTTTATATTTCCCTTTTTTGCATAAGTCTTCCAATCTGATTCGATTCTTATATGAAATGCATCTATTTCTTCCAAATTTACAAAATTTCTTACTATATTAGTATTTTCCTCATTCAGTCTCAAAGACTTGAATACATATAATATCATAGTATCTGTCCAATCATTTTTTCCACGTATTTTTTTCATTATTGGTGTTGCTTCAATCCATAAATATTCTCTTGCTTTTTTATAGTATTTCCAATTTCGTCCATTATATACTACGTTTGGTTTCTCTTTTTCAATTGCTACTTTATTATTCGTAAATTCTTTCATTCTTTCATTAAAATAATCTAAATCATATATTTCTGAAAATTTTATTTTATGCCATTTACCATTTTTTATCCATCCAAATCTTGGTTCTAATATTTTTATTCCTTCTTTTTCAGCAATTATACATGCCTGAGATAAACATATTATTTTATTACACAAACCTCCTCTTAAATTTGCTATTAGAACCTCCATAATCTGTTATCTAATTTATTTTTCAGTTTTTTTCTTACATATTAATATTTATGGATATTAACAGAAATGATCCCGAAGAATCATCTGACGAAGAAGAAGAAACTATTTCTGACGAAGAATCCGAAGAAACTATTTCTGATGAACAAGTCGAAGAAAATATTTCTGACGAAGAAGGCCTACGCATCGCACCCCATCTAATTCCTTTAAGAATACACGCTTTAGCCGATCCAAATGATAATGTTTACGGAGAATATTTACAGCTTTTTCCGGATTCATTTTTAGCTGTAAATAATGAACATATATTAACTCATCTTGAATCTATAGTGGGAATAGCAAAAAATTTTGATGATCGTCAACAAGAATCTTTGCTTCGCATTCAGAACCAGATTGCCCTTGGTCCGCTTGCCCGACGCGAAAACTTTTGGCATTATAAATCACTAATCTTTTACAATTCACGGCGAATAATTGATCGATGGGATGCGGAAATAGGTCATCATGGTGTATATAAATTGATCCCTGTTACTCAAAAAGCATTTTCTAATTTTTATGACATTATAGAAGATTTAAGAGATGAAAATATTGTATCAAAAACAGTTATAAATGCCAAAAATTCTGATTTGGAAAAATTAAGACTCGAATTAGAAGCCACAAAATCTGAATTAGAAGCCACAAAAACAATTATAATTGCCAAAAATACTGATTTGAAAAAATTAGAGGAAAAAGTAGAATTTTTGTTAGAAGCCAAAAAAAGTAACAAAATTGTTAATAAATTACCAGAGGATCTTGATAAAAAAATTGTTAAATATCTAGGTGGAAAAAAAAACAAAACTAAAAAAAATCTAAAGTGGAAAAATAAACAATATAGTGATTTCATTTTATTTTAACATTCGTTAGAGTAATGTTTCTTAGTTTTGAAGAAGTTTTTATTATTGTACTTTCTTCTATTTTTATATATGTTGTATAAAAAATAGTGAAAGTTAATCTTTTATAGCATTTACATAATTAGTCAAATCTCTTTTTAGCTTCCATTGATGGTCATCATTTGCACAAACTTCACTTATTTTTGGAATACCTAATTTATCTCTCCATTTTAGAGACCTAAGTGCCGCTTTCTCACTAACGCAACTAAAATGATTTGCACCATCTACTGGTTTTGCCATTTTTGGCCAATCTTTAAAATATTTTGATGCTATTTTATCTTCTGTTCCAAGTAAATTATAAGTTAATACATCATCTATATCTAAAACACCACCATATGTAATTATCATATCTGCTATTCCAGGATACAATTCTTTTGCTAAATATGATCCCATAGAGTGTGAAAAAAATACTATTTTTGTATTTTCCTCTTTTATATGATCATATCCCAAATAATCGTCTTTTAATGAATTCATCATTTTTTTCTTAGTTTTTTCTAATAACGACTTAAACCAATTATCATATTTCTCTGTACCAGGAGTTGCAGAATTATCTAAAATTATTTGTAATTCATCATCAGTCCATATATTAAGGTAAATTCTATGTTCATTTTTTGGTAAAATATCTTCATAGTCTCTTGGAAATAATCCGAATCCTGGAAATACAACTATTACGACTTTTGGTCTAGAATAAGTCCTACAATTTATTATTCTACATGTGAATATGCTAAATAATAAATTTTTTAACTTTTTATAAAAATCCATATACAATAATACACAGTTTTATACTTAAATTTACTTTTTTCAAAATTATTCTTATAAAGGTGTCATAATTTTTTTTACATACGATTATGTTCCCATTATTATATAGAGAATCCACACTAAATATTCTCAGATTTCATAATAGTTTTAATTTTTTAATTGCTTTATAATATCGGCATACATCAAATCTATAGCACTACAACCTTTATGAATAGTTTTTTCGTTTAATATACATGGACTATTAATATTGATTTTGTGAGATAAAATACTAATACATGACAACATATATGATTGCAATATTCTGATTTTAGAATATTCACAATTTGCTATAAACATTGCTCTCCAAGAACCAATAATATCTCCAATATTACGTTTTTTGGCAAGTTCCATTAACACATCCCATACAAATAATAACCAAGAATTCCAGTATTTTTTATCTAAACCGTCCCATGTTCTTTGTGCACATACAATTTTTCTTTTGTAAAAGTTGTGCTTACTAAAAAAAGTTCCAACATTTATTACTCTTAAAGCGGCATGATAATCAAATCTATCGATTGAATGTGCTAATTGAGATAATAATTTCAACATTATTTGAGGATCATTACGCAAAGATGCATTTAACACACATCTATGTAAAGGTGTTGTTTCAATCTTATTCAACACTGTCACTTCATCTCTTACAGGTATTGTTATTGGTTTTGGAAAAGCTAAAGTAATATCTTTTGGAGAAAAATTACAAACACCAACCACTAATGCAATTGTTTGTCTGATTTCGCTTGAATTATTTGTTGAATTTATACCTCTTATGCCTGGATAGTCGTTACATATTTTATATAAAAATTTTCCTATTTTTGGATTTTTTGTATGTATATTTAAAGCACAATAATTCAAAATTGCAAGCCACCAATCTGATATCCATCCAGATATATGCATTTCCACAGACCAATAACAACTTGAATCATAATCGCCTTTATTTAAGGATTTTGACAATTGATTTATTGCCAAAGTTTTTGAATATCCAGATAAGGAAAATATTTTAGTGGTCATTATAATTAATAAAACTTTACTTGTTCTTAAAAATAAATACAAATTTATAAATATCAAATTTATATTTGGTCAATCATATCTACATTACACAAGAAATGTCTTCTACAACACATTCGTTTTATTTCTAAATCTTCTAAAGCCTTCCATTCAGCAGTTACAGGATTATTATTTGACGCTAATGCATCTATATCTAGTAATTCTACATCACTTTGTTTTGTATTTTTTCTATTATTTTCAACTAATTCCAGATATTTGACCCATTTATCACTAATTATTGCTCCACATGTAAAACAACGCACTGGAATAATCATCTTCTTAATATTCTAAAATAATTTAAGCTTAATCATTTTTTTTATAAAAGATTTGTTATCATCAAATTTACTAATTCTGATGGGGCTTTTGAATTTTCTTTTAAAACACCCTGTCTTTCCAATATTTCTCTTTTTGTAGTAGAATCCATTGCCATTAATTTTTGTCTGGTTTTTCTTGCCTTTTTTCTTGTTTTTGATATTATAGCTTTTCCAGGATTTTCAACGTGTAACTTTACATCTTTTGGACATTTCCATATTCTTCTACGTGATTTTGTTCTTTTAAATTTGAAATCACCCATAACAATACTTGTCATAAAAATTTTTTTAAAAACTTTTTAATTTTAAATCTTTGTACGTATATTCTTCATATTTGTCTTATTTATCAAATCTAATATATCATTTGACGATAATTTATCAGGATTAGACGTTTTTCTTTCTAAATATAATTTTACTAATTTACATGACATTTTATTCATGCCCTCATAATATATATTATTTATAGTACCTCCTACATATTCTTTTGAACCATCTATTTTTTCTGATATCAATCCTTTTTTCTTAAACATATCTATAATATTAGTTAAAGAATTGTTTGAATATTTTTTCAAATCATTTTCTATATCTTTTATTTGTTCTTTTGTTATTTTTAACCCTTTTTTAAATTTACATGTTGATACCGGTGCATATAATGTTTTGTCTTTGTATTCTTCTTCCGAATCTTTATCCGAGTCTAAGTCAGAATCTTGTTCTGAATCTGAATCTTGTTCTGATTCTGATTCTTGTTCAAATTCTTCATATTCTTCTTCATCTATTTCTAATATTATATCTTCTTCGCTTGATTCTTCACTTGATTCTTCACTTGATTCTTCACTTGATTCTTCACTTGATTCTTCACCATTTTTATTACTTGAATCTTCTTCACTATCACTTTCAAGTGCATCCAATTCCTTCTTTTTTGAAAGTGCCACCTTTATCAAAGATTTTATCATTAATGGTGCGCCACCTAATACATTTACAGCTTTTTCTAATAAATTGATGTTTTCTCCATAAATTTCTGATAATTTTTCATCTTTTTTTTCTTCATCTTTTTGTTCAAAACTTTCTATTTGTATTAATCTATGTTTTTGCATAAATAACCAAATTATTATCACTAATAATGTGCATAATAATAATTTACACGTATCCTTGAAATTCATTATTATAATTTTACAATATTATAAAATTTTGTACTAATTATTTAGTAAATCCAGTACTTATACTATAGCTATCATCGTTTTCAATATTAAAAGGTAATACACCTTTTGGCTTGTATTTACTTATTATATTCAAAATCATTTTATGATCATTTCCTTCTTTTAATAAAGAATCACTATATAACATGTTACGTATTTCAATATAGCACCTGTCTTTATCATTATCATTTTTTGAATTAATAAGACAATCAAGCCAATCCATTATTTCTTCATTATTTGATATATTTTCTGATAAATATGGTACTTTTTTTTGTTCTGATTTCAATATTACAAAAGAAATTAACAATGCACACAAAAGAATTATATTATTTGAACTATTTCTCCTGTATAATATTAGTGTAAATACAATTATCCATAATATTCCTATTATTGAATACTTTTGTTCCATTATTATTTAGAAATGTAATTGATTATAAATTTTTTTTATCTCAAATTTGTAATGGTAAATTGGTTAGCTTTAATTATTTTAATTTTCTTGATAAGCAGTTATTTATGTGTTGCAAAACGTGCCATATTAGAGTCTTTTACTAATAATACTGGACATCTTGAATTCAAAGAAGATTTATGTTCTGATTCTGATTCGCCATCTGACTCCGAATCCTCATCCGATGGCGAATCTGAATCACAAGTAATGGTAGATAATAAAGATTCATCTGTTTCAAGTCATGAATCAAGAGTTGATGATACAATCATAATAAAGGATACTATCCGCAAAAATAGTAAAGTTGGGTCATCTTTAAATTTTACTTATATTGATGAAAATTGCGAAAAAGTTGTTGATTATGATACTAAACCCGAATTTCCAATTGAAGAAGTAAAATCTTCTCCAATTACACCAATTGTTAATGTTAATAATAATTTTCCTTCATGGGAAAAATCAGCATGTAAAGTTAGTGGACCTGCTGGAAAAACTCATAAATTTGCTAATGAAGAAAAATTCCATTCAGAAATGTTTGATGATACCGGATTAAAACCTAAACCAGAACTTGATTCACCATATGGTTTTGTATATTTTCCTAATAAATATTGGAAACAATGGCAATCTAAAGCACCTGTATGTACTCCTACAAGCAAATGTAAAGTATTACCAACATATACACAAGGTACACCAGTTGATGTTCTTGATTATACACAAATTGGTTCACTTATGCCTAAATTTGAATATCAAGAAGAATATGAAAAAAGCACTTGTCAATAAACTAAGTATTTACTACAATTATGAATAAAGCAATTGCATTTATTGTTCTATCAATTTTATTAATATTTGTTTTTTCTATTGTATTTCTAACTCTAAATATTAATCCAAATTTTGGAATTAATATTCAAAATACTAGTTCAGAATCAAACAACGCATTTTTAAAATGCAATAATCCTATTGATAATCAACTTGTAATAAAACCTTCACCTGAAAAATGTACAACTGAACCAGAACCTGAACCACAACCTGGACCAGAACCTGAACCACAACCTGGACCAGAACCTGAACCAGAAAATGGCCCATGTCCTAATTTAGACGATTATATACATAAATCTCAATTAAAACCAAATGTACAAATTAGACAAAATCCATATTATTTAACTCAAAAATGTCCAGAAATTAGTGGAAAAATTCCAGAGTGTCCTAAATGTCCTACATTTGGTAATCCAAGTCAATTACCAACTGATTTACCATCTATGTATCATTCTAATACAAAACTTGATAAATGGGTACCTGCTTTAGGTCCCGATTGTGATATGTAAAAATTTATTCTTGGTTACATTTAAATGGCAAAAGTATCTGTTTCTAAATTAGTCGCAAGCGGGACAAAAAAAGCGACTGGAGCCGCAAAAGCAGTTGTTGGAACAACTGGTAAAGTTGTAAAGGGTGTCGCATCTGGCAGTGCTAAGACTGTATCAGAAACTGCATCCAAAAGTTATAAAGCTGTCAACAAAGTTTCAAATAAGCTTGAAGGTTTATGTAATCCTGGTAATATTATACCATGTATTACTGCTATTACAATCATCGCTTATATTGTAATTGTTACACCAGCGACAGTTCTTGATCTTTTCTCAACCACCAAAGGTAAAACTGTATCAATGCTTGTTGTATTGATTGCTTTACTTTTTGATTTGAAAATGGGTGTACTTCTTGGTCTTGCGGTTATTCTTTCAATCAGTCTTTCAAGTGTAAATAGAGACCTGTATGAAAACTTCGCCGATCCAATTGGTGTATCATCAGATTCTTCAGGAGCACCTATTGATGCTTCAGGTGAATCTGTACCACCTACAGTCGCTACTGTACCCCAAGAACCGCCTTCAGTTGAAAAGGTTCAACCTAAATTACAAATGTTAACCGGACCTGATGACCATTTAGCAACATTTGCACCACTTGGTGCCGGAGATTCTTAAGATTATTATTTTTTATAAGCTTTTTAATTAATAATGAACTCTTTCGCAGATCGATTAAAATCAAAAACGAATAATATTCTACAAGATAGTGCTAAGAAAATTAGCGATAGCGCTTTAGAGGCTATTGAAGAAGTAGGCAATGCTACGGTTGATGCCGCAGAAGCTGTTGTTCAAAACACAGTACAAGCTACAGCAAATGCCACTAAAACAATTGCTAATAATGCCGCTAATTCTATTAAAACACAATCTAATACACAACAATATGCTAATAATTTATCTCAAGTATTAACATCTGGAGGAGGCAAATCATCTGATATAGATAATGCTGAAGAAATTACAGTTATTGCTAAACTTAAAGGTGGAACTATTCTTACAGTTACTACAAATAAAGGCTTTACTCTTAAAAAAGCTCCTAAAAAAGGAAAAAAAGTACTAAAAGCTAAAAAACCTAATAAAGTACTAAAAGCTAAAAAAACTAAAAAAACTAAAAAAACTAAAAAAAATAAAAAAGTAGTAAAACGTATACCTATTGAAACACCACAAAATTGGAAACCCAGCTCACGTTAAACACTTTCTTCTTAATTTTCATTAGTTAACTTAACCCAACAAGGTTTATTTTTATTTATAGGAAGATATCCTACTATAGTTTTTTTTATCTCAAAAAATGGTATCTTTATCTTTATATCTACTTCTTCTTGAATATATTTTTTCAATAATGTCATCAATTCAACTATTGGACTATATATTGTAGTCAAATGTAATTCAGTTAATTTTCTTATAATTATTCTTACCTCATTTTGTCTTTCCAATTTTGTCCTATTCATATTTTCTTTAACATTTCATTTTTCTTAAAGAAACGTAAAGAAACTTAATTACATAATTTGTAATTTTAATATATTGATATTCTTTAATAATGAATATTCAAGATCCAGAGCCACATTTAGTTCAACAACCAATTCCAGTAGCACCAAGAATTTCTATTGTAAATACAATAGAAGCCCAACATCTGAGAACACATAAAGAAGAAAATCCAGAATTATATGATATGTTAAATGA
>Ga0163110_10000068_pt1 | contig 44507 bp, 27 predicted proteins | sample CRUFie1St17metaG_FD_108703 | JGI IMG/M metagenome (GOLD analysis project Ga0163110, IMG submission 108703) | Marine microbial communities from the Costa Rica Dome - CRUD Field 142mm St17 metaG | ecosystem: Environmental > Aquatic > Marine > Oceanic > Photic zone | place: Costa Rica: the Eastern...
CGGTCATGTGCCATCGACGAAGACCAGGGTGACTTTCGGGAATGACCTCTGATGCAAACCGATGGACTATGTGGTCGGTAATGGGTCCTCGCTGGACGAGAGAGTGAGAGTGAGACAACCAACTGGCTGCACAGAAGCCCTGGCCCTGGGTCAAGCTCCCGAGGAGACGATGATAGGGGCTGTTACGGGTCGGGGCACACCTTTTCTTGCGATTCATTGAATAGCCATCCAAAGCCAGTAGTATACATGGCGAAGTTGGAGCGCTGCTTAGTTGGCGGCACTTTCGACAGGTTTCACAAAGGACACAAGGTCCTTCTTGAATCGGCATTAGATGCCGCTGAGTTCGTTGAAGTTTGGATCACAAACGATGAAATGTCAGCTGCAAAATCACCAATACTCCAATCATTCGAAGATAGGAGAGAAGCGATACTCGCTTGGGCTGATGAGAGAATTACAACTCATGAATTAGAGGATAATTATGGGCCTGCGCCAATGAGAAAGGATTGCGATAGCATAATTTGCACCCCCGAAACTTTAGGGAATTGCCAAAAAATAAATGAAATTAGATTGCAAAATGGCCTGTTCCCATTAGAAATAATCGAAGTGCAGCACAGTCTTGATGAATCGGGTGGAATAATTTCCAGTTCTAGAATTAGAGCGGGCCTCATAGATTGCGATGGCAAAGTATGGGTTCAAGGTTCTCAAAAAGAACAGACACATCATTTCCACATGGGATTAGATGAGGAACTCAAAAAGCCAAATGGTGAGTTATTCACCGGGCCTGAAGATTCCCCAGAGGTTGCAATGTCATCAGCGATGGAAAATTTAGCACCAGGTAGTATCATCGCAGTGGGTGATGTTTGCGCTGCTACTTTACTCGAGATGGGAGTAGTAGCTGATATCGCTGTAGTCGATGGAATGACGAAAAGAGTTGAACTTGACAATAAAGTAGATCTGTCAAGGTTCGAAATCCATCTAAACGCCCACAATCCACCAGGTCAAATCACGCCATCACTGTTCATGGCTGTCGCTAGAGCATTACACAATGACCAAACAACATGCATAGAAGTAGACGGCGAAGAAGATCTTGCCCCGATTGTAATTCACTTGCTAGCACCGATTGGAACCAACGTTGTCTATGGCCAACCAAACAAAGGTGTGGTCTTGAGGGTTACAACACTTGAGGCAAAGGAACAATGCAGAAGCCTGCTTTCTAAGTTTGAGGTGAGAGATTGACACTTGTTTCAATTGCAGTATGTGTTCGAAATGGTGTTGATTGGATAGACGGCTGTATGGAATCCTTGGTGAATCAAACTCATTCACCATTGGAAATTATTCTGGTCGACGATGGTTCTACTGATGGTGGTAAGCAAAAAGCCGAGGATTGGTCAAACCATGATTTAGTAACAGTCATCTCTCAAGATGCACTTGGCTTATCTGCGGGTAGAATGGCAGCATTGGAGGCTTCAAGTGGAGAATGGTTTGCGATAACTGACATTGATGTACGTCCCGAATCTGATTGGATTCAAAGATTATTAGAATCATCAGAATCTAGAGAGGGAGAGAATGTAGTCGCAGTAACTGGAAGGACTGTATTTGGACGTTCAGATGATGTTATCTCCAGAATCAGATCAATAGAAATAGAGTCTAAGTATCGTTCAAGGCCTCGAAGAACTAACTTAGCGAACGGGCCTTGTTCGATGTTCGAACGTGACAGTCTCCTTTCAATTGGCGGTTTCGATGCATCCTGGTACCATGCCGAAGACATGGAAGTTTCATTGAAATTGATACAGGATGGTGGAATAATTGTGTATACTCCGGATGCGGTTGTAAATCACGTCCCAGAAACAGGACTCAAGAGATTTCTGAATAAACGCAAGCGCGATGCCAGGGCTCACGTAAGGATACATCGCAGGTACAAAATCCTTCGAAGAGGCCACGATTTTATTGGTTCATCTTGGATAGTGCTTTGGATGATGCCATTGTTGGTCCTCGGAATAGTAGGCATCTCTCTTTACGTTAACCGATTGTTGAATTATAATGAGTTTAGTCTAGATTCGATTTACTACTCATTAACGAGAGAAGTCTTACTGATCATGATTTTACCTTTATTTTGGCTATTCTCATTTTCGAGAAGTAATTTACCTAAACGGGGAATATACTCTAGTTTCGTGCTAATAACTTGGTCTGCAGCATTATGGCAAGGAATCCTACTTGGATACCTAGATGCGTTATTAGGGCGAAATGGACACTGATCATTCGTCGTCTTCAACAGTTGAGAGCATTCTCATGACTAGGCCTGCTCCCATTAGAGCAATCGCAATTGAATATACTCCAGGGTCGATCCATGCTAGATGTATTATTCCCCAGTAAAAGTAGAACACGACACTAGCTAACATGCACCATGTGCCAAGTGCTAAATTCCAACCTGCTTCAACATTTAACAAGTCGTTATACCAATCGTTTCTAACCATTGACATGATCCATTCTCCAGGATCTCCATCACCGATTAGTGAGCGTGCACCCAAGAATGTCATTCCGGCAACTAGAGCAATGAATATTGCATCGCTAGCTACGAAAGCCGCTGCATCATCTTTGTCACCAAAAGCAGCATTAGAATACTCGAATGTTAGGAGTCCTCCCCATGATACTCGGTAAGTTGGGTGTATAATACCCATAATATTCAAAGCAGCAAGTAATAGACCAAGTAAACCTAGCCAAAAGTACCATGTTGCAAGAGTGTTGGATGGATTAAACAGAATCGAACCTAGCCCATTCTGTGGATTATCTCCGTCATCGCTCATGGGCTGTTCGACCTAAGTCGCGTTTAAGAGTCTTGGCATAGCCAAGTTAGGCTAGATTTTGTTCAAAGTCTAGATTGATGGCGGTATTTTGCAGAGAAAACTTCGTTCAGTGCAGGTTCTGCTTTTGCCATTACGTCTGATGGATTGATGTTCGTTGGTATGCAAGAATTGATCTCTTTGCTTCTACCATATCTGCCTCTGGAAATTGTCTTGGCGGTAATCAATCCAAGCATATCCAGATTTGAGATGATGCCGGAAATTCTTCTAGATGTAAGGAATTGTTGGCCGATGCTACTACAGGCTTGTTTGTAGATATGATATACTTCACCGGTTTGCATGTTTCGCAACCCATTGTTTTCGTTAATCAGGACGGCCGCTAAAACCAGTTTTTGTTGAGTTGGTAGTGTACGAATTACCGGTGTAACTTGGTCTGATTCAATTTGTGCTTGAGCAATACGAACATGGTTTTGCTCTACGATATCAAGACCTTCCTGTTCAGCCTTTTCGGTAGAAACTCGAAGCAAATCGAGAGCACATCTCGCATCTCCGTGTTCCTGAGCCGCTAATGCTGCGCATAATTCGATAACACCTGCTCCAATCGCATCTTGGTTAATTCCAACTTCTGCTCTTGAGCGAAGAATATCTTGAAGTTGCTCAGCATTGTATGGGTTGAATACTATATCTTGTTGGCCAAGTCTACTTCGAACTCTAGGGTCTAGGAAGTCGGTGAATTTCAAGTCGTTAGAAATACCGATTACACAAGCTCTGGCATCTTTTAATTCAGCATTTAGATTTGTGAGATTGTATAGTAGGTCATCCCCAGCCTTCTTTACCAAATGGTCAATTTCGTCTAATACAAGAACATAGACTCCACCGCGCTGATTCATTCTCTTGACTACTTCCGAGAACACTCTATCCGTTGGCCAACCTGTGAATGGAATTTCATCACGTTCGTAATCTTCTAGCAAGGCATTGCCAAGATGCGATAAAACTCTGTACTGGGTGTCAATTTGTCTACAATTGACCATTACCGGATGGACCTCCCTTCCAATCGCTTCTCCTTTTGCTTGAAGTTGGTCGCAAACATACCTAGTTACAGCAGTTTTTCCAGCGCCAGTGACGCCATAGAGAATCATGTTTGAAGGAATGTGCCCCTTTAGTGCTTCAACCAAGTTGAATGACAATTGATCTCTTTCATAATCTCGGTGAGGAAGGGTTTCGGGTTGATACGTGTGTCGCAGTACTTCCTTTTCAACGAAGAGAGTTTTCTGGTTTAGAATACCATCGAAAATATTTCTCGTCAAAAACTTTCACCTCGTATTTTTCATCATCTAGTTGTTGGCCCATCTCACACCATGCGTGATGCCTCCGGGGAGTCCGAGTCCACCATATAAGGATAATCCCAAACAAGAACTGTGAGAGGTAGTTTTGTCCACAAGTTGCAATCCAATTGGGGGTATAAAAAGGGGGTCTTTTTTTTGCACATTTAGTTAATAAATGAACACTATTAGAACTAATTTTTTACATATTTAGCCGGAACGATAATTTTCTTTGCCGAGCAAAATTTTTCTCATTATCGACTCGACAAATTTCGTGAATTTTCTTCGATTATAATTGAAATTATCTCGAAATTCAAAATAAAATAAACTAATATGAAATTAGTAAAGCAAATTCAAGAAAGTAATGCAATTTAATTAAGATTAATTTAAACAAACCATTCCGTTTTCATTCAATTTGAAATTCATGCCGTCCTCTCCGTGAATTACATTCTCTGGTAAACTAGGATATTCCTTAGTCAGGATTAGGTATTCTGAATCGATGTATGTGTGCGTTAGAACAATTGTTGTATTGGGACATAACTCTGCCAACTTTTGGATATCGCTTGGTTTGTGATGTTCATCCGTGTTAACCCATTCAGGTACACCCATCTCAACAACTGCAAAAGTGCACTTTTCAACACGCCCCCATAATTCCTTACAAGGTCCAGAGTCGCCCGAATGAAGCATAGACCACCCCTCTTCGTGAGATAGCATCCAACCATGAGGCTCGACACTCGGTTCATGATAGACTTCGAATCTTTCCATTTTCCATCCCTCTATTTCTGGAACATCAACCCAATTTATCTGGTTTAACATATCTTCAAGAGAACCAGGATAAGCAAGTTTACACAACTCTATGAGTCTGTCCTTTACAATTGCTGAGCCAGCTACTGTCAGGGGTTTCAATCCGTCTCTATCAGAAATGTACTTTCTTTCGAGCAAGAAAAATGGGAAACCAAAGACGTGGTCACCGTGCACGTGTGTAATCAATATTGTATCTATATCTGCAGGGCTAATCCCTACTCTTCTTAAGCTGGCTAACGCAGTTGGAGGGCAATCAATAAGGATGTGTTTGTCTATCATTAGAAACGAATGAAGCCGGCCTGAAGGCAGGAAAGCATTGCCACTTCCGAGTAAATCTACCTCGACCATTGAACGGTGGAGGCGCTTCCACTCTAAGACACCATCGCACCTAACATTCATCTATATCTTGCAAGTGGCGCAAGTCGAGGGTCAATCCCTGTTACTCTGGAGGTCTTACAATTTCTTCGAAAAACGATAACAGTATTGCAATATTTTTTGGCTCACAAACAGGTAATGCCGAAGATTTGGCGAACGAGACCAAAAAATTAGCAGAAAAGGGTGGATTACAGGCAAGTGTAATCGACATGGAGGGATATTCTGCGGCTGATTTATCTCGCCACAAGAGAATCCTAATCATAACTTCTACTTGGGGCGAAGGAGAAATGCCTGATAATGCTGAAGGCCTATGGGATGAAACCTGTTCAACAAGCCCCTCATTATCTGGAGTTAATTATTCGGTTTGTGCAATTGGAGATACTTCATATGACGAATATTGTCAAGCGGGAATTGACTGGGATAACAAATTTCAAGAATTAGGCGCAACAAAAGTCGTAGATTTACAGACTTGCGATGTAGATTTTGAACCCGAATGGAAGTTATGGGTTGACAAGGTGATACCAGCAATGTCTGCTCTTCAAATATCGCTACCTGAAGAAGAATCGGAGGCCCCAGTAATAGAAGAAAAGCCTGCTGCTGTTGAAAAGCCTGCAGCAAAGAGCGGTTGGAGTGCAAAGAATCCATACCCTACCAAGATCACAGAGTGCTACGTCCTAAATGGCGAGGGTTCAAAGAAAGAAACCAGACACATCGTCTTTGCACTTGGAGATTCTGGAATGGATTACAAAGTCGGAGATGCGTTAGGTGTAATTCCTGAAAATCCTCCGTTGACTGTTGATATGCTTATTGAAAAAGCCGGTTGGGATCAAGATCACATTGTTCATACACACAATGGTGAGAGAACATTATGGGAAGCTCTAAAGAAGGATTTCGAGATCCACAGGGTTAACAAAAAATTCGTAAAATCATTACAAGATAAAGTAAATTCGAGCGGTATTAGAATAAAGGTCAGTTTGGTCGAAAGATTCCGCGAATCTGTTTCTAGTAACGGTTCCTTATTATCTAGCGGCGATTCAGTAATTGAGACCGAGTTGTTACCTTCCATTCCGGGAGATGATCCACTAGAGAGAGCCGAGAATTTGGCTAACGATGCAGATGCATTGGAAGATTACATCTGGTCTAGAGATTATATCGACGTCTTCAATGATTTCTCTGTAGATTATACTCCTGAGGAATTTATTGATTTACTTGACAAATTGAAACCCAGATTGTATTCTATTGCGAGTAGTCATGATGCCCACCCAGGGTATGTTGAGTTGACGGTTGGAATTGTTAGATATTCTCACCACGGAAGAGATCGTGGAGGTCTTACTACCGTCTACATGGCTGACGAAGTTGAAGTCAACAAAACAGATGTCGGAGTATTCATGTCTCCCACCAAATCCTTTGTTCTTCCAGAAGACAAGTCAACTGATATTATCATGGTAGGGCCCGGAACTGGAATCGCTCCATTCCGTGCGTTCATGGAACAAAGAGTCCATGATGGTGGCTCGGGAAAGAACTGGCTATTCTTTGGTGACCAATCCTCCAAGACAGAGTTCTATTACAAGGACGAAATCGAGAACTGGCTTGACGAGGGTCATATGTATAGATTTACGACCGCTTGGTCACGTGACCAAGAAGAGAAAATCTACGTTCAGCACAGACTAAAGGAGCATGGTGCCGAAGTATGGGAATGGTTTGAGCGTGGAGCTTACTTCTACATTTGTGGCGATAAACAGTACATGGCAAAAGACGTACACCGTGCATTAATTGATATTGCAATTGAGCACGGTGGAATGTCTGAAGCGGACGCAACTCACTTCATTGAGAAAACAATGATGAAAGAACAGAAGCGTTACCTACGTGACGTTTATTGATTCCATTAGCCCTCAGGTGGCGTTGGTATGGATATCGCAGGTATTCCTTTTTGTTTCGCCATTTCAACCATTACAGTGGTCCACTTTGAATTTGGTCCGGGAAATGCGATTAGATGTGTCGCACTTTCCAGCATCTTTTCTCCAAGCGTAGGCTGTGCTTCTGGCCTGCCAGAATCTTCAAGTCCTTGTCTTGGTTGATTCCAAGCCTCAGTGAAAATTGCCAATGGGATCGCTTGATTATCTGCCCACCTTTCGGCTAGATAATCAACCCCACTAGCACCTCCGATTATTATTAAATCAGGATAATCATTCCACTTTATCCATTCTTCTAATTGTTCTTCTATCCATTCATAATTGTAGTATCTTGAGTACCCGCAAATTACCAAATTGATTACTTTACCATCTTGATTTAGGTCCCTACCAGCCAATCTCTCGATTGTGGAAGCGCCCGTTGCTGCATTGTCGGTCATGAGAGTCAATCGGCCAAGTGTCGTATAAAAACAGCGGAAATTTCGGCCCTTATTTGCCATAACCAAGCAAATTCTTTCCGTAAATCGGGGGATTATACCTGCATTTCAGGACCGGATTTGACCGCTTTCATCATAGATTAGTTTGGTTTGGACCATAATATGGGATTCAAACGCGTCCTGATTGCGAACCGTGGAGAAATCGCATTGAGGATTCTAAGAACACTTCGAGATATGGGTATTGAGGCTGCGATTATTCATGGAAGAGAGGATAGGCTATCTTTACCAGTGAAATTAGCCGATGTTGCCTATCCAATAATGCGTGCAAATCCTTTGGATTCCTACCTTGACATAGAAGCAGTAGTTCAAGCAGCTAAGGATTTAGAATGTGATGCTGTTCATCCAGGTTACGGATTCCTTGCTGAGAATGCAAATTTTGTCAAACGTTTGGAAGAAGAAGGAATAACCTTCATCGGGCCTGCTTCACATGTCATTACTTTACTCGGTGATAAGATAGAAGCTCGAGCAGCGATGGAAGCGGCAGGACTACCTACTGCAAAGGGTAGTAGCGAGCCGATTTCATCAGCAGAGGTTGCCAGTGAATTGGCTGATGAAATCGGTTATCCAGTGATCATCAAGGCTGCAGCAGGAGGCGGCGGTATTGGAATGCAAATCGTTCATGCTGCAAATGAATTTGAAGGAGCATTGAAACTCTGCCAAGGACGTGCAAAATCCGCATTTGGCGATGACAGAGTTTTCGTAGAGAAATACATCGAAGGTGCGCAGCACGTAGAATTCCAAGTACTTGCTGATGGAGAAAAAGCAATCCACTTTGGAGAGAGATTCTGTTCAATCCAGCGCCGCCATCAAAAATTGATAGAAGAAGGTCCTTGGCTGACAGATGAGAAAAGAGCAGAAGTTGGTGCATTGGTTTGTGCTGGTGCGGAATCGGTTGGTTACAAAGGGCTTGCAACCTTTGAATTCCTGAGGGATAAGAACGGAGATTTTTACTTCTTAGAAGTCAATCCTAGAGTTCAAGTTGAACATACAGTTACAGAATTAATTACGGGATACAATCTTGTTGAATTAGGAGTCAGGGTTGCCCAAGGGGAAAGTCTTCCTCTTACACAAGATGATATCAGAATCAGAGGGCATGCTATACAATGCCGATTAAATGCTGAAGACACAACAAATTTCGTGCCTTCTCCCGGAAGGCTTTGGGAATGCCATTTCCCATCAGGATTTGGAATTCGATGTGATACACATGCACATCCTGGCTACGAAATGCCGGGTTGTTTTGATAGTCTACTTGCGAAATTACTGACATGGGGGCCAGATCGAGATTCAGCCATACGTAGGATGCGTACTGCTCTAGATGAAACATTAATCACAGGTGTTGATCATCTAATTCCTCTACATCGAAGGATAATGGATGAGAAAGATTTCCTTAGTGGAGACATTACTATCGCATATATCGATGAGCATCAAGACCTTTTGGGGTGATATAAATGGATGTCTTAATCGTCGGCAGTCTAGCCTACGATTCTCTTGAGACTCCATTGGGTTCACGAGAAGATGAACTTGGTGGTTCTGCGTCTTACGGGGGATTCTCAGCGGCGTTCCATAATCGGAAAAATGGCGGCAATGGAGTTGCATTGGTCGGAGTGATTGGTCAAGATTTCAAAGCAGAGCATCTTGAGTGGTATCGCAAATCAGGTTTGGAGATTAGCGGCATTGAAGAAAACGAAGGGAAAACATTTCGCTGGAAAGGCTCCTATCATGGGAATATGGCTGACGCAGTGACACATGAAACCCACCTCAATGTTTTTGAGAACTTCCAACCTAAAGTTCCTGAAAGCCAAACATCTCCCAAAGTGTTGATGTGTGCGAACTTACCACCAAGCCTGCAATCATCAGTTATTGCTCAAACCGAGGTGGAGAGAGTTTCGATTTTGGACTCCATGAATCTTTGGATAGAAATCGCAAATCAAGAGTTGCGAGATGTAATAACAAAAGTTGACATCCTAATTTTGAACGATGCTGAAGTAAAAATGTTGGCGAGTGATGAAAACCTGATTAGAGCAGCAGAGAGTGTTCTAGAAATGAAGCAGGGGGGGATATTAGTCGTGAAGCGCGGCGAACATGGTGTTTTAGCACTGCACCCAGAAGGCATTATTTCAATGCCATCCTTTCCTACTAGACAACTAACAGACCCAACTGGTTGTGGTGACTCTTTTGCTGGAGCAATGGCCCAGTATCTAACACAAGAAACAGGCGAAATAAGCCGTAGAGAACTTGCAGAATCATTAGTTCATGCAACAGTAACTGCCTCATTTACCATAGAGAATTTCGGTACCGAAAGAATTCGCAATCTCTCAAGCGAAGAATATGAAAAGCGACTTTCGGAATACAGACGCATTACAAACACCTCTTGATTGCAGTATGCTCAAGAACACCCCCTAACTCGGGTCACCATGACCGTCTTGAACATTGCAATGATCGGAAGCGACGATTTGGCTAAAGCCATCGCCAAATCAACAGATCAAAGGGATGTTCACACCTATGTTCACAAGGAATCTGGAGCGGATGGTCCAAGGATTCTTTCGATAATTAGGCCAGCAAAAATGCCCGAAAGAATCCGTCCATTTTTCAATTCATTATGCGCAGCAAGGGTTGGACTGATCGAAGTTAGTGCGATTGATGCAACATTTGGTGAGGTTCTAGTTGGATTTTCAGCTGCTGGAATAAGCAAGGGAATTTACGTAATCAATCCCCCTCAAGGAGAATGGATCGATGAAGACCAAGTAAAGGCATTTATCGCCCAAGCAGGTCTATCATCTTGGAAGCAGGGTAGCACTGACGGCATCGAATTAAGGAATGCATTGTATGGTTTGATGGATGAAATCTCTGGTGATTTGGAGTCTGCAAAGCAAGAGCCATTGGTTGTGCCGATAGACCAACATTTCAATGTCAAAGGGATTGGCTTAGTAGCGATTGGTTACGTTCAATCCGGTTCTGTCTCTGTTCACGATGAATTGCATCTTCTTCCAGCAGAAGGTCCTGGAACCGTCAAGAGTTTACAGGTCATGGATGATGATGTAGAGCAAGCAGTTGCCGGAGATAGAGTTGGAATTGCTCTACGAAATACCAAGGAGGAGCATCTAACGGGGGGGTCTCTAGTAATTCATCCAGCTGTTGAAGATAAGAACAAAGGAATCTCAATACCTCTGTGTCTTGACAAGCATGAGAAAAGTTCTGTTGAAATTAGTATCTCTCCATTCCAGAAGAGAGTTCTTGCAGTAGGAGATGTTGTCCACGCTAGTGTCGATTTACAATTTGTAGTAGGAAGAGTAGAATCGATTGGTTCAGGACTTGAAGTTACTTGGGAATCGCCTCTATTTATTCGCAAGGAAAACCCGCCAGTCGTCATTCTTGCTCAACTCGATTCAAAACCTAGAATCATGGGAAGCGCGAAGTTAACTCGGCTTTCCTAAACTACCTCCAAGAACGGCCCCTCCTAAGGAGGGGAAAACGGTGGGTTCATAACCTCGAGATTAACTTCGGCAGTTCGGGATGCGTATGGACACGAGGCCAGAGGGGCTCGGTGTCAATGGAGCGGGGATAAAATTCCGCTCGTTGTCGCTGGGTGGAGTTCGCGGCAAGGTCAGGGCGACCTTGAACGAGAACCAGGTCTCATTTGAGTCACGTAATGGGCATGCTCTAGATATTAGGTTGAATGCGATTAAACGAGTTCATCACCATGATACCAATCTTGTCCCTGGTTGGCTTGCAGTTGTTGGATTAATCTGCGTATGGGTTGCATGGAGAGGAGTGACTGGTAAAGTTCAAGCATTACTTGGGGCGGCAGGAATTGTTCTATCAGCAGCACATTACTTTACAAAGCAACCAACTCTAATTATTGACACAAATGCAGACGATTGCCACGTTGTGTTTGGCCCCGATCTATCGATTATGAGGATGTGTGCCCTCATTCAAAGATTGCAGAATGGGATGTCTTTAGAGGATGCTAAATCGAGTGTTGATAGCATAGTTAGCGATTCAGATTATCCACGTTCACTAAACAGTGACGAATTAGATAATATTCAGGAGCCGGTTGAATTATTCCCATCTGCTGTAATCAACCACTTTATCGATTCCATGGAAATGGATGAAGATATACTAGAAGCAGAAATCGTAAGCCCTGCAACTGTGATTGAAGATTTGGATATCCCTGGTTGGGAAGAGGAAGAGATTGTTGAGCCTCAGATTTCTGAAGGGCTTCTTGCACGGTCCAAGAGCAACTTGTTTACACAAAGAAATCAAGTAATGCAAAATGGCTGGCAGGAACCAATACAACAACCGGTTTACAATCAAGTTCATCGCTCGCAACCAACTGGTTTGCCGTCTTATGAAATGTTGAATCAACACGTAGCAATTCCCGGGCATCCTGGCCACGCACAGCCCCAATCTACACCAATTCCTACAGAATTTTTGCCATCATTCATAGGCGCTAGTGGTGCTCACGTTCCTCATGCCACTCCAGAGATGTTTTCATCACCAGATACTCCATTACAGCCTCAAGAGGAACCTGAAGAGATCCAATCTTTGGTGGCTTCAGCACGTAGGGACATTCCAATTGAGGCGGAAGTTATACCTGAAGAAGTTGAAAGTCCTAGAGACCGTTATCCAAAGATGAGTAAATTGGTTTCTAAGCCGAAAACTAGGAGGTTGAAAGTTCGTAAATCAACCAAAGGTACGTTACGAGGACGTTCGGTAATTGCTGAATTGGTAAGTCCAACACTTGGCAGAGCGAGTAGAATTTCGAAGAAATTATTCAGAGGGCGTTCAAAGACAACAGATTCATTAAGAATTAACTCTGAAAATAATCGTCAATCACAAGTTGCTGAATCAATTCAGAATCTAGCTAAGAGCAAAGGGGGTAATGTGAGCGACGAAGAAGTTAGTAATATGCTGTCTCATATCGAACCAAAGCCAGAAATTCCCTCTAGTTTTTCAGACTTGGTAAGTTCTGGGAAAAAGAGGAATGAAAATGTAGAATCTATTCCAAGGATAGATGAATGATCACTTCTTCTTTTGATGAATCATGTGGTCTCTAATCGCCTTTGCAGATTCCCAATCTTCCTTTTCTTCTTCGGTTGAAGGTGTAAACTGTGGTATAGGTATAGGGCGCATCATTGAGTCAATTGCAACCATGAAAAAGTAACCATCACAGATTTCAGTTTTCGTCCAATCGGATTTATTCATTGCCCACGCAGTGACTCTAGCACAAGCAGTTCTATTAGATGTGAAAACTATTTTTGCAGTGACTTCGATTAAGTCCCCCTGTCTTGCCGGTGCTTTGAATTCGAGAGTGTCAATAGAAATTGTAACAAATTCTCTGTGGGCAAATTTTGCACAAACAATTCCTGCCGCTTTATCCATTAATGATAGCAATCTTCCTCCAAAAAGGGTATTGTAAGCATTGGTGTCCTGAGGAAAAACTTCCTCGATAAGAGTCACAGGCTCAGTACTGAAAGGCTCCATGTATAAGGCCAGACACATCTACTCCTTCAATTCATGTACTGTTTACCCCTCCTATCCTATGTATTGATGTGTTGTAATTGTCGCCGATGTATTATGCCGGGTGTGTGTGTTGCTTTGGTTAGCGGGGGCATAGATTCACCCGTGGCAGTAGCACGTATGCTTATGCAAGGTTGGAAGATATTTCCAGTCCATGCTTCACAAGAGCCAGTTACAGGGCCTGTGGCCGAACAAAAGACAGTAAAATTACTGAAATATTTACTCGAATTAGAAGGTCCGCTTGGTAATGCTGCTAGAGAGAACTTATCTCGCGAGTTATATGTTGTTCCTGTTGCAGAAAAACTAGCATTATTCACCGAGAAATGGAATCATACAGAATACTTCATTCACATGAAAAGATTGTTCAGTTCTATCGCCACAATTCGAGGGCAAGAGATCAACGCAACCCACTTATTGACTGGCGAAAATTTAGGGCAAGTATCAAGCCAAACTTTGGGCAATCTTGGCGGGATTGAAATAGCCTCGAATTTACTGCCACTAAGGCCATTACTAGCATTCGATAAAGTCGATATTATGAACATGGCAAGGATGTTAGGTACGCTCGAAATTAGCGAAGGGTCAGAGGTTTGTGATGCATTGGGTCCAAATAAACCAACAACCGTCGCAAACAAAGAGTGGCTCGAGAAATCAGAAGATAGGGTGGGGGGCTTGCAGCACCTCGCTTCTGACTGTTATTCAAAGTTGAGAATTATTAATCTCTGAGACTTAGCGGGTCCCCCCCTAAAGGGGGGTACCCGTTGGCTCACTTCCCCGTCGGTATTTTATGCCTAACTTGTGTGGCCGAAGAGAGAGGGTGGCCAAATGAACGACAATAAGACTACAATTACCGCTTTGGTATTTTCCTTTTTGATGATTATATCACCGATGGCTGGAGCAGCGAATGTCAACACATTCGGCAATGGAGATAGCGAGGTAACCGTCGAAGTTAGAGACGGTCCAAATTATCAAAACATTCAGGACGGAGAAGTTACGCTTCCAGCAGGCGATACAGTAACTAGTGCCTCAATGACCATATCAACCGATATGGCGACACATCAAACATACAATACCATAGATGCAAGTTTAGGACAATATGTATGGGATCCCTTATACAATAATTATCAAACAGAGTATTCAAACAAAAGTTTGTTCACCTACAGTGAGGATTCAGTAAAGTTAGTCAGTGGAGGCTTTTCCACAGATTTTGAAGGTACAACTGCCGGTTTCGCCGATACTACTGACAATGCCTATCAACCCGGATGGGAGCACGGGATTCTTGATTCAGGTTTAGTCTTGAATTCCAATTGTAATACGGGTGATGAGTGCTGGGGCACGAATATATATGATTTTGATAACGATTACACCTCTGATGAAACCTCACCTTTCTCTAGAAGCATGATTTCACCAGCCATGGAAGTCAGCCCTCAAGCATTCACTGCTAAATTTTCAAGTTGGCATGGTTTCCATTACAATGTTTCAGGGCTTAACAATTATTACTATGATTGTGGTTATGTAATGGTAAGAAACTCCTCTACAACAAGTTTCCCGCCACCAGATATAGATGCTAGTTGGAGTTACATTCCATTTGACAAGGTAAATTCTACCGGTATAGATTATTCAAACGGATTATATCCCGTTGGAATAGGCAATGGAAGAGTCCAAACTTGTGATTCTTTAACTGGTGTTGATTATGTCCTAGGTGGGGAATCAACGCACCCAACATTGAATCCAACCGGCTGGGCTGAGATTGCAATCAATCTTGAAAAGCATGCAGGAAAGTATGTTCAACTGAAGTTTGTCATGAAACACAATGCTCGATCTGAAACTCCAGAAAACATTACTATGCCAGGTTGGTTTATTGATGACTTCCGCATAGGAAATCCGCTTCCCCAATCAGGTTGGATGACTGTCAAAGGATTCACGCCAAAACAGTCTCCAAACCCTGGGTTCCCTGACGGATATGGCCTCCTTTATTTAGAACAAGAAACATCACCAACAAATTCCTTGACAGCAACGGTTCTAAACGCTGGCACTACGGAAATAGTTGTTGATATCCATGGCAACCAAATGTCTGGACTTGAAGGCCCAATTATAGAATTGTGGGATATTGACTCTGATACATATCCTATTATCGACATCCGTTTGGAATTTGATACGGGTCAATATCGCTTGTCAACCTCTACCCTACATGGAATTACCATCGGCACGAGAGTTGGAACAGGATTCAGTGACGATATAGGAGCAAATCAATACATCTCCGATGGATTATGGAGCACACCAGGAAATGGAGATTTATTCGTTTACCAGCCGATCTTGAGTCAATCCATTTATGATGAGAGTATATCCAAAACTAAATTCTCTAAACCCATAGTTTCAATTACACCCGTGGTAGTTGACAATTGTAATGAAGACCCTACAATTAGTTTGATTGACCAGGATCAAGGGCCATTAAATCTGACTGTAGGGCAAAAATGGATGCCAGCAAGCCCGATTTTTAGATTTTCAATTTTCGCATCTTATACAAATTATTGTGAGGTTTCTGATTTATTGTTTGATTTAGAATTTGGACATAATGCTGAAGCGGTTTCCTTAGATATCGCCAACGATGGGGATTTGGAATGGGCAATGAACGAACCAGCCTTCGGTCATTTTGGACTTCAAACTAAGTTTTGGGCAGGCGCTAATGACGGAATCAATTATGCAATGGATAGCTCTAATGCTGTAATTAACCTCAATGGCGAAGCCACAGGTGGAAGCTTCATGCTGCCAGTTGGTGCTGAAATTCAATTTGCAGAAGTTATAATGAAAAATAATACAATTGGTGAATTTGATATCAGTCTACGCTCAGGTAGCCAAGAATATAGCATGGGTAAGATGTCAAATCAATCACTGCTTGTATATGAAAACATGTTACCGCAGCTACCTTTCAAGGATGCATTGACCTCTTTGTTGGCCAATCCTCTAGTCACTTATTTTCACGAGGATGATTTTGGAAATAAATGGGTAAAATTTGATTTCAAGATATCTAACCAAAATGCTTCAACTAATTCTGATGTAACATTCAGCGACTTAGTTGTATTATACAATTGGGAGACAACACTCAACGAGAATCAATTCCTTGATAGAGAATTGAATCAAGGGATATCCTTGGGCACTGGTAATCAAGTCTCAGTCCCAATAGCATTGTCTGCCGGTTCGGGTGGTGCAATCAATCTTTCCGATCTCCAAATAACAACTTCCTCAGGATATGATTCCTCACTAACCCTAGTGGGAAATCCAGTGGGTTTTTATCCAAATGGTGACATTATCGAGGCAGTGTCAATACACAGTGTGGCACAATCAACTGGAGCAGCATTCGCTGAAGCAAGATTAAGAATGGAGTCAACAAGCGGTTTAGTAGAATTATCGTTCTCTGAATTATCCTTATTCAATGAAGTCTATGATCCAAATAACCTAGTAACGTTAGAATCATCTTCATACAGCAATGTTGGTGATGAAGTTCACGTAACCTGGAGGTTTAAGATAAATCCAGCTTGGGAAGACTCGGCTCAGTTGCGTATTTATGCAAGTTTGATTGCAGATGATGGGGTAAAAGGACTGCCTGGTTCGGTTGTTCTAGCACCTGCCAATGGAAACGCAATAGAGAATGACGCAATGATTGCATCCTTTGAACTTAGAAACAATGGTGGAGAATTGCAAAATCTTACCTCTGCAACATCGAACCCCAATTTCAATCTAATGGGAACCATACGCTTGGAAGGTCTTGATGTTGCACCTGACCCAACTTTGTATAATCTGTCGCTACAGCGCTGGGACGTACAAAACGTAAATGGAACTGTAACCACAGAATGGGTAGAAGTTAGTAATATGTCCGGTGTAATTGGTGGCAACTTTGATTGGGATATCGATTTGGGCTTTACTGCAGTAGCCCAAGCTACCTACCGATTCTTAATGGAAGGATATGATGGTGGAGATACGCTGTGCCCGCCCTCTCCGATTATTTCGGATGATGATTGTGCCATTCCATTCAATCTGACTCTAGATATTTATTCTCCAACGTTGGTAAACATATCCATGCTGAAAAATGTTGGAAATGATGGTTCGAATAATTGGGATAACTGGAGAAATTTAGTAGATGATACATGGGTAAAACCTAGTTCTTTTCAGGAAGTAAGATTGGTTGCGCAAGATATACCAGAGCCACCTAGTTCACTAGATCTCTATTATTGGGTCGAGTATGATCATGACACAGACCTCGACGGTGTAGCAGATCCTGACGAATATGTTATGATGACACTGCAAAGCGATGGCCAATTGCCAATTGCATATTATGACGGCACTTTTAGCGACGATGCAAACAAAGGACAAACTCCGCCTGGGAAAGTAAGTATATACGTAGATGGCGCTGATATTGGTGGTAATCCTATAAACGGAGGAATGCCAGGTTTCGATAACGATTTAGTGACTTATGTTTCAATGGATGCAAAGAGTCCGAGTATCAGAAATTTCTTCATAGAGGATTCTGATGGAAACCGATTACACAATCCAGCCGAAGGAGCACCATTCTACCAAGGTCCTTGGAATATGACTATGTATGCTGGGAATCAATATCATCTAATCGTTGAGGCGACTGATGAAAACGGCTGGAGAGATATCGAATGGTTCGAGATAGGCTTAGGGGTACAGGATATGGTGATTTATTACTCTCCAAGAAATGAAACCGCCTGGACTAACTCAACCGATTTAGAAATTATAGAGGCTGGCAATGAAAGCGATGGTCCACAAATACTACGAATGGACGGTGGTCGCTTAGTCGATGCATTTGAAGATGAATTTTATCTCGATTTGCCAATAAGAATGAATTGGGATATCATCGGTATTGGTGGAGGAACGATGATTCCAGCCTTAAGGATCAAAGATGAAGGAGAAAGCAGAATTCCAACCACTATGTCCGAAAGCGGTGGCAGGCACAAGCAGAGATGGGTTTACAGTGATGGAATCCAACTAGATTTCAGAAGTGGAATAACTCCAACATTTACCGATATGGTTTCCCCATATACAGATGACCTGAATGTTGGTTTCGTATTCCCCGGTGATATCGTCCAAATGGAAGGTCAATACGCATATGTAGATGGAATCAACTTTGAGGTATACGTGCTTCCTGAAGATGAATTCACAATCGAAGTCACACGCGAAGAAGCATTAATGAATACAGACTTAGGTTACTTCGCTTACCCTGCAGGTGGTGCAGATGGTTCAAAGACAGATGGGCCAACATTACACAAAATCAACGGTGGTGCTTTCAGTATCAATATAACAGCACCAATAAATACGAATGAATACACTTACACATTTAGGTTGGTTGACTTACCAACTGGTGCTGTAGATTACACTGCAGCTATATGCGATGGTAACAATGTAAACGGATGTAGTTCATTCAAGATTAAAGTGGATGGAATACAACCAGAGGTTGAGGATGACAAATGGGAAGCGAGTTCCGGTCTTAATGGAGATGTCTTTGGAAATACTATGCCTTCATCATCACTTCATTGCGTAGATGTTAAAGCTGTGATCGAAGAAAACGCTGCATTGATTGCTGGTGAAGTAAACCTGTTCTGGTCTTTCTATCTCGACGCAGAAAAGAACCAAACATGGCCAGTTTATGTCCAAAAGTTTGGTACTGAACCACAAACTTATCCACTGGATGTGAAGATTGAAGGTGGAGATTACACAGTCAGTGCAGGTTGCGTTGATTTGTGGCCAGACCCAGTAGACCCAACTCAAACCCAATTGTTAGGAGTTGACGTTATTTTATGGATTGAAGGAAGAGATTCCGCAGGATGGGGGATTAAGGCAGGAGGACCATACACTTACCTCTCTCCCACAGGGGAACGATTGGATGGGGTAAGTGGAATTTATTCAAGCGACCCAATTCACAATTCAGAGTATCGTCTAGTTTACGAACAGGCATCATTCAAGGTCATTGATGTTAGAATGACACCAAAGAATCCAGAGGTTGGACAAACTCCTGAGCTTGAAATTACTTTGAAGAATGATGGAACAAAAGATGGAAACATCACTCTTGAAATACAATCTGTAAAAGAGGGTGGTTTCCCTACCACTGAACTAACGTTTACTACAGAAGACATTTCAGTGGGAACAACAGAGAACATCTTCGTCACAGACTTGGAAGTCTTTGGAACACCGACAAGTGGAATGTATTTCATTATTGTAGATGCGGATTCCAATATTCCATTATGGAATGGTTCAAATTTCTCTAAATCGTTCAATGTTGCAGAGGCATCAAACGATGATGGCTTCTTATCAGGCACAGGCATGCTGATAGTAATAGGGCTGAGTGCTTTAATTCTAATTCTGTTGCTGGCAGTTGTGGTCCTTGCAAGAAGAGGATCAGAAGACGGGACTTACGAATATGAGTATGAATATGAAAATGAGGTTGACAATTCTGTAGTTGATTTGCCAAGAGCAGGCCCGCCTTCGGCAGGACCTCCTCCACCGAGCATAGATCCGGTAATGGCCGCAGCGATGGCTGAATTCCCACAGTGGGACCAAGCAACAATCCAAGGTTACTTTGACCAAGGTTGGGACATAGATAGTCTACGAGATTGGGTTAACAACAATCAGTGATTCACTATGAATCTAGACTGGGAAGATATCCACTGGAAAGACCCCGATGGCGGCACTATTGTGCTCCATGGTGTCCTGCCTACGGTGGTTTTGCCAAATGCTATGAGGCCTCGATTTACTTGGCATGGTCTAGGAATAATGGGCTCAAGTGAAGAGATTGAGGTTTGGATGGAGGAAGAAAAAGCAGAGGCTGAAGATTCTGGCATCAACCTTGACAGTGCAATCCTCAATGGCGGTCTCGATGGACTGTATTTGGAAATGCTATCATTCGGTGTGGAAGGATTACAAGTTGGAAGATTTCCTGACCCTGAACCTAGGAGACTTCACAAAGCAGCAATTAATCATGACCGTTCAGTGTTTTTTATTGAGCCTGACATGGATGATGAGGATTGGGCTGAATTCTTGGGTAAAGAAGCTAAAGCGATGACACGCCCTCTAAAACTTGCCAGAATTATTTTTACATCTCGCCGTTGGAGAAAAGGAATCAAAAGAATGCGAAAACATGTTGTTGAACAACCGCCAAGAGAACCAGACGGTTTGCAAGCAGCAAGCGCTTTAGCAGCAACTTGGTGGACATTGAATCGTGAAAATTCAGTAGAGGAGTTAAACCGGGAAAAAGATTTGAGATTCGCATCTAGGTTGCGTGGTGCTTTGTCAAATCTAAGAGAGAACTTTGGTGACGAAGCGGTTTTATTGGTTCCAATTCAACAGGCTTGGAGAAGTTCGATGTTATCTGCACTAGAGACTATGCCCGATGCAGAGACTTCATCACTTGGAGCCTCATCGCAGCAAGAGGAGGAGTGACTATGGTGGGAGCAAACAAAATCGAAGTTCGTGTCGAAAATCTGCTTGCAAGATTCACTCCTACGCCTAGAGTTGATCTTGAAGAGGCAGTTGAAAGATTGGGCGGAGTAATCAATGGTAATGTAATTATCAAGATGCTTGACAAGCCACGTGCAACCTTGATCATTGATGGTGAAGGTCGAATTGTTGTTCATGGGACACATCGTATCGAAGCAGCGAGAGCTGCAGCAAAAGAGATGTTATTGCGCATGGGAAGGGACGATTCTGGATTGGTTACAGAACTGGGTCCAATTGTTGCGTCGTTTAATTTTGGCGAACCTATTGATATTGAAAACGTTAGAATGAACTTAGGTAGCGGAACCTCTTCGATGGATGAAAGGCTTGGATGCCTTCGCCTAAACGATACTAGGCACGATTTGGAATTGCTAATCTGGCCAACTGGTAGGACTGTCGCACTAAATGCTCGACACCCAAATATGGTCGCAATGTCTGCGGTTCATTGGAAGTCAAAATTTTCAGATAAGAAATCCTTCAAGGTGTAATCATATGGATTGGAAAGGGCCAATCCTAGACGACCATTTCCACCTCAACCGTAATGGCCGTTTTTTAGACGCTGCGAAAGATTTTCTTCGGGTTGGTGGAACCGATTTAGTTCTAGTTCATTGTCCTGATTTCTCTTCACCTCCTGTGACACGAGAAGGGCACTCGGAAACATACGCAGATACGATTGCAATGGCAGAACAAGTTCGCGAGTTGGGCATTGGAGTTAGAGTAATTCTGGGGCCCCACCCTGCAGCATTTGCACACCAATTTGAATCGCTTGGCGACAGAGCAGAAGAAAACTACTGGGATAGTATTGAGACAGCGCTTCATTATGTCCATGAGGGTGTTGCTCATGGTATCGGCGAGGTAGGAAGGCCACACTGGCCAGTTTCAGATGAAATCTGGCAGCGTTCAAACACTTTGCTACTTGAAACGATGGAGTTGGCTGCCAGAGAAGGAATACCATTGCAACTACATGTTGAGGGCGAATCTGACTCGACATATGGTGAATTAGCACAAATGGCTGACAAAGCCGGTCTTGCGAGAGAGAAATTAGTGCGCCATTATGCTCCACCGAGAGTTGACGAATCATACACTCATGGATTGACTCCAAGCGTTTTGGCAGGTAGTGGCTCAATCGATGAACTAATGAGAACATTTGAATCCTCTTCACATGGCTTCATGTTAGAAACAGATTACATGGATGACCCAAAAAGACCTGGTGCTGTTCTTGGTCCAAAGACGGTTCCTAAGCGAACTAGACAATTGTTAGAGGCTGGATTAGATGAAGAAATCTTATACAATTGTCACAGAGACTTACCTGACCGTATTTATGGTGTTCAATAGGACTCTTTCCCAAAGACTTCATGACCTTGAATCATTTCGGAGGAAACGGTGAAACAATGAAGAGAGTATTATTAATCTCACTTCTGTTAATTTGTTTATTTGCACCAATTAACGCTCATGCACAGGCTGCGCCTATTGGAGTAGACATAGACTGCGACCAACAAACAGTCGAAATAAACGTCCACCCAGAACAAAATGCTCCTGTTGAAATGACATGTGTGGTGTCCAACACTGGCTCACTCAATCAGAAAATTAATGTCGACGGAAATGTCGATGGAAACAGTTTTTCATTGATTCTTTCCGAGTCTTCATTTGATTTAGCGGCCGGTGAGGAAGCAAGTTTCGTTGCTACGTTTACTGCATCTCCAAGGTCTGAGGTTGTAACTGAAGATTACAACATTACTGCAACTATTGAAAGCGTCGGTCAGGACCCAATACAGATACCGCTAGGCCAATTCGGTTCTAGTTCAGAGGCCAGTGGACAAGTAAAATCAATGCCGTATTCTAGAATGTCATTCCAAGTTCAAGACAAAAGTACCATAGTCGTTGAAGAAAAAATTGATGATGATGAAGGCTTTTATGAAGTTCAATTGACTTTATTCAATGATGGTAATGTTGATGATGACATTGTTGTAGAAATAGTGAATCTTCAGGAACTTAGTGACCTTGGCATCTCACATTCGTTTTACAGTGTATCTCCAATCTATGTCGGTATTGATTTCTACAGGGAAGTCGTAACATCTGGTTCAACTTCCAATGCAGGATTTATGCTGTTTGGAATTGATGAACTCCCTGCTGAGAGTTTTACTTTTGAGATAGAGTTGAGAGCTTTTTCATTGACTGACGAAACCGCACCATCAATCGATGTTGTAGTTGATGCTCAGGTTGCAGGAAGTGATTCTTCCGGTGGCGCTTTTGGTTTGGAAACAGTTTCAAATGATGATCTACAAATTATCGGAATAGCCGGTGGCGGTTTAATCGGAGTCATAGTTCTTCTAGTTCTAATTTCAAAATTAACTAAGAAGGCTGGCAAGCAGAAAATAGCAGCAAAGGAAGCAAAGAGGGCTGCTAAAGCCGATAAGAGGGCGAATAAGGCTGCAAGAAAGTCGATGAAGAAAGCGGGGATTCCAAAAGAACAAATCGAACAAAATTTCGAAGACGACCTCGATGATTTGGACGATTTAGATGATGAATTTGATTTTGAGGATCTTTAGTCCCAAAAACGAATATTCGAAAACACTCCTCCAATAGTCTCTGTACCCTGTTTTTTGATGACAACAGTCATAGACGTAATGGCAAGGGAAACACCTACCCTAAGGGTAGGTGTCAAAGATGCTTGGTTTACAAGGTAAAGTTGCATTTGTTTTTGGAGTGGCGAGCGAAGACTCAATCGCATGGGCGATTTGCAAGAGTCTTGCAGAGGCAGGGGTGACGTTGTACCTCGGTTATCAAAAGAGATTCATGTCTAGAGTTTTCCAACTGAAGGACAAACTTCCGGCTATTGCTGGCTTCTATCCCCTCGATGTTGCATCTGACGCAGATACAAAGGAATTCTTCGATGCATTCAGCAAAGAAAACCCGGGTCTGAAGGCAGATATTTTGATTCATGCAATTGGATTTGCACCGAGGGAGTGCTTCGATAGGCCAATTCTATTCGTCGATGATGAAAGTATCAACACCGCATTTACGATTTCTGCAAACTCATTGCAACGCTGTCTGAAATTTGCATTGCCACACCTTAATCCTGGATCCTCTACTATCACGCTAACTTACGCAGCCTCGACTAGGCATGTTCCGTCTTATGGAATCATGAGTATGGCAAAAGCCGCTCTTGAGTGCTGGACAAGGGAATTGGCATGCCATCTTGGTCCAGAAGGTCATCGTGTAAACTCTATTTCAAGCGGCCCAATTAGAACAATCGCAGCCAGTGGAATTCCCGGTTTCGACAATATTCTAGATCACGTTGCAGCTAACTCACCACTACGCAGAAACGTAACACAATCTGATGTGGCAGGGTGTACAACATGGTTAGCAAGCCCTCTTTCTGCAGGTGTTACTGGGCAGTGCATTCATGTTGATGCAGGGTATTCGATTACTATGGTTCCTTCAAGCATAATGGGGGAGTGACAAATGTCGGTTACTACAGCAGACGGAAAGCAAGTAGATGGCCTCAATCAGGCACCTTTCGAGCCGATTGCAGTTATCGGTATGGCTGCACTAATGCCTGATGCAATCTCGATAGACGAATTTTGGCAGAACATTATCGATGCTCATGTTTCGATTAAAGAGGTCTCAAAAGACCGCTGGGACCCCGACATCTACTGGGAGAATGGTGCTCCCGGGAATGTTACTGAAGGTAAAACGTATTCAAAAATCGGAGGTTTTGTCGAAGGTTACGAATTCGATTGGCGCCGTTGGAGGCAACCGCCAGGCACACTCCCTCAAATCGACCCATGCCAACTTTGGGCGGTAACCGTTTCAGCAGATGCAATCGATAACGCGGGCTATGGTGAGGGTGGAAAAACGCTAGACAGGGCGCGAACTGGAGTTATTTTCGCTAATGCCCTTGGCGGAGAAAATCGCTCTGAATCGAATATCAGAGTTTACAGCGCTGAGATGAGGCAAATTGCAATCGATAATGGCGCCACTCCTGAACAGGCTGATGCTATGGTTGAGAAAATGTGCGAAGGAACTCCGCGCATCGACGAGGATACGATGCCGGGAGAATTGGCCAATGTTGTAAGCGGCAGAGTTGCTAATCTACTCGACCTTCAAGGTCCAAATTACTCTACAGATGCTGCATGTGCATCTTCAATGGCTGCCTTACTAGATGCTTGCCGCTTATTGCAAACAAGGCAAGTCGACACAATGCTTGCTGGTGCAACCGACCGCTGCATGGAGGCTCCAACCTACGCAAAGTTCAGTGCAATCGGCGCCCTGTCTCCTTCACACTCTACACCATTCGATGCTCGAGCAAACGGTTTCGTTATGGGTGAAGGAGCAGGTGTTCTACTGCTCAAACGTTTATCGGATGCAATTGGTGATGGCGATGACATCAAAGCGGTAATCAGAGGAGTTGGCGGTTCATCTGATGGTAGAGGAAAAGGGATCACTGCCCCTAGTCAAAGAGGGCAAGTCCAAGCGGTTAGCAGAGCATATGCGCAGGCGGGCTATGACCCTTCAACAGTTGAATTAGTTGAAGCTCACGGAACATCAACAAAGGTTGGAGATGCGACTGAATTGTCCACCCTGTCTTTGCTGTGGAAAGGTCTAGACGGCGGCGACCATATCGCAGTTGGTTCTGTAAAGAGCCAAATTGGCCACCTAAAGGCGGCTGCTGGCATTGCAGGTATAATGAAAGCATGTAACGCTGTTTACCACGCAACCATACCTCCAAGCGCAGGTTTCGTAACCCCCAATCCAACAGTTGAATGGGACCAAATTCCATTCTTTGTTCCAACAGAGGCTCTAGATTGGGCAAAACCAGAATCAAATCCTCGAAGAGCGGGAATTTCTGCCTTCGGATTTGGTGGAACAAATTTCCACGTAACTCTCGAGGAATACTTGCCCGACTATCACGCTGGAATCGTCAAGGAATGGAGCGGTAGATGGGAGGCATATGCCGGAATTGAAACCTCAACATCTTCCAAGCCATCTATGACACATGATGAATTGAAAGCAATAGAAGGAGGACTACTGCTATTATCAGGAGACTCCATTGATTCAATAAAATCTAAATTATCTAAAATCTCGTTCACTGGCTCTAACTTTGATGATGATCCTAAGGGAATTCGTCTTTCATTCACACTGCCTGAACACTGGTCTTTCGATGCGAAGGATTCTGTAAGAATGGCGATTAGTGCAACCTCTTGGGCCGAATTCAACAAGCGAAAAGACCTCGCTCTCAAAGCGATGGACGATGCTGAAAAATGGGGATTCCTGATGAGTCAGGGCATTCTAATCAGCGATGAGCCAGCAATGCCCTCAGAAGCAAAAGTAGCTCACATGTATCCAGGTCAAGGCAGCCAATATGTCGGGATGACAAACGACCTGTCCGGCAGATTTACTGGAGTCGGAAAGGTTTGGGAAAAAGCGGACATAACGATGGTCGATGTTCTAGATGGCGAGACACTTTCATCATTCGTTCTTCGAGAAAATTTGTCTGATGAAGAGAAGAAAGAAGCAGAGCACAAACTCAAGCAAACCGAATACACTCAACCAGCAATGCTTACTGCAGACCTTGCGATTGAAGCAGCACTCAATGCTCATGGGCATAAGCCCGACATGGTTGCAGGTCACAGTCTTGGAGAATATGCTGCCCTGATGAGTGCAGGAATTTTGGATATGGACGGCGCTCTGAGAGCAGCCGCTGCACGTGGAACTGAAATGGGGAGCGTTGAAATTGAAGACAAAGGGCTGATGGCAAGCGTAACGGCTCCGTACGAAATAATTGCAGAAATCATCGAAGAAGTAGACGGATATGTCATCGCAGCGAACAAGAACTCTCCAAAGATGACCGTAATCGCTGGAGAAACAGAACCGGTCAAGGCAGCTATGTCTAGGTTTGAAGCAGAAGGGTTTCAAACCGTAGCACTAGCAACAAGCCATGCGTTCCACTCAAGAATAGTCGCTCCAGCAAACGAGCCATTGAGGAGATTCCTAGAGGGTCTTGAAATCAATTGGCCAAAGATTCCAATCACTAGCAACGTCGATGGCGGTTGGTATCCGATGGACGACGGTGGAGATTCAAAGGCTGCTGTATTGTCCAAATTAGCACCTCAGATGGCGTCAAGTGTCGAATGGACTTCGCAAATCAATTCAATGTATGATGCTGGAGCGAGGATCTTCTTGGAAGTGGGTCCAAAACGCGCACTGACTGTATTCGCATCACAAATATTGGAAGGTAAGCCAGCGGTTCCAATAATGACTAATCATCCTAAAGCTGGAGGAATTGCAACCTTCCTTGTCGCACTAGGGACACTTGCACTAGCGGGCCGCCCGCCAAATTGGCCTGGGCGAGATAGCCCACACCTAACAGAAGCATTCCGTGCTGGGCCTATCGAGGCTCAAGGCGGTTCTAGCAAATCAGCAACCCCGCTTAGAGAGAGGAGTAGGCCGCTGCCATCAAAGGGCGGTGAAGTAGTCACTCAAACAGTAGTCAAATCAACCGATTCATACGTTGACCCGGATGCAGCCAAGAAGGCGCTCGTGGGAGAGTTGATCTCAGCGCATACCGGCTATCCTGCAAAGTTCTGCCAAGGTAATGTCGACATGCGTGGGGTTCTAGGGATGAGTGACGACCAAATTCAAGATGTAATCACTACGGTTCACGCTCGTTGTAGTACGGATGCTGATTGGGATATAACTCTAGCAACAACTCCTGGGGATATCACTAGATGGATAACTGCCGCTCCGATAACTCAAATTAATTCACGAGTTGCGAAAATGGACGATAGAGGAGATGAACCTTACGTCGTAACAGGAATTTCACTTGGCCTGCCAGGGGGCGAGAGAGTATTCGATGAAGGTAACTTTGAGAAATTAGTAAGAGGCGAAACTTGTATTTCTGAAGTGAGTGATGATTACAAGCAGAGATTGCTCGACAAGAACATTGTTCGATTAATCAAAGGTAGAGACGGCAGTGTTGGAATGGAGGCTGCTAAAGAATTCGGCGACATTCCGCAATTGGCGGGAACAAAGTCTGCATTCGATCCCGAGGAAGAATTTGGAATCGAGGCCAAGATCGCAGCGGCATGGGATATTACAACCCAATTAGCGTGTGCTGCTGGATTAATCGCTCTCAAAGACGCAGGAATTCCACTAACTCCAGTTGAGCAGGTAGGAAAAGGCGGTCTGAGGTTAATCCGGTCTTGGCAAATGCCGTCAGCATACAGAGACAGAACTGGGATTGTGTTTTCATCTTGTTTCGCAGGCCATCAGATGGCTGCTAAGCATGCAAAAATGAATGGAGATGATGGAGAAGGCAGATTCGATAGGAGATACCTGTTTCAAATTCTAAACATGGGCCATTCTCAATTTGCGCAACATGTTGGAATTAGAGGTCCTAATACTACAATCAATCTAGCATGCGCATCAGCGACAGCTGCCTTTGGTGTTGCTGAGGATTGGTTGGTTAACGATAGATGTGACAGAGTTGTAATCATCTCTGCAGACGACGTCACAGGCGATGATTTGTGGGAATGGATTGGTTCAGGGTTCGCTGCTAGCGGTGCCGCATCGACCAACAATGTGCTTGAAGAAACAGCTTTGCCGTTCGACAAGAGAAGAAACGGACTGATCTTAGGAATGGGTGCTGCTGCATTCGTAGTCGAAAGAAAATCGGAGTCAGACGCAAGAGGCGTCCAACCAATTGCCGAAATTCTTGGAACAAAGATTTCTAATTCCGCCTATCACGGAACACGCCTAGATGTTGATCACGTCGCTGAAACGGTGAATGAATTCGTAACTGAAATGGAGGGTAAGTGGGGTCTTGATAGGCATCAAATGGCGCCGAATACAGTATTCTATTCTCATGAGACATACACTCCAGCAAGGGGTGGTTCTGCACAGGCAGAAGTTAAAGCACTGCGTGAAACATTTGGACAAAGTACCGATTCAATAGTGATTGCAAACACAAAAGGATTCACTGGACATCCTATGGGTGTTGGAATAGAAGATGCATCTATGTTCTATGGATTGTTGACTGGAAGAATTCCTCCAATTGCGAACCACAAAGAGATTGACCCTGAACTTGGAAATCTTAACCTTTCCAAGGGCGGAGATTATTCTAATCTAAAGTATGGAATGAGATTTGCCGCAGGTTTCGGTAGCCAGATTGGCCTTTCGCTCGTAAGAAAGTACGAATACTCTGGAGACAGAATTGACACGAATAAACTGCTAGCATGGAACCAATCTCAAGCGGGAACATCAAATCTAGAGTTGCGTGTCCTGAAGAATAAACTCGTCGCTTACGTAGATGGTGAGAATAATCTTCACGGCGGGATTCAAGGAGATGAATATGCAATTTCATCAGTAGAACCAGTTCCTGCAGCACCAGTTATTGCCAAACAAGAACCAGCCCCGGTTGTAGAACAACCGAGCCCTACACCTCAAGTTGCTCCAACGCCAACTCCGCCATCCGTGCCCGAGGGAGATACGACTCAAATTGTGATTGAAGTGGTGGTAAACCACACTGGATACCCAGCCGACTTTGTTGAGTTGGACCAAGATTTGGAAGGCGAGTTAGGTATTGATACAGTCAAGCAAGCCGAAATTATGGCGGACATCCGTGCTAAGTTTGGTTTGCCTGTGGATGAGGACTTCGTACTTTCAGACTATCCTACACTGAATCACATGATTGCATACATCCACAAAATGCAGGGAGGAGAGGTAACTGCTGTCGCTGCGCCAGCGAAGGTTGAGGAGCCTATGCCTACAGTGCAGCCAGTAATGCAACCACCTGTTGCAAAGCCCAAAGCAGTAGAATCGCCGGCTGTTGCACAAAGTTCAGGAGATGTATCAGACATTCAACCGAAATTGATTGCAGTAGTTGTCAAACATACTGGATATCCTGAAGATTTCATTGAAATGGACCAGGATCTAGAAGGCGAATTGGGAATTGATACAGTAAAGCAAGCCGAAATCATGGGTGATGTGAGAGAAATTTTCTCTTTACCTGTGGACGAGGATTTCGTTCTATCCGAACATCCAACTCTCAATCACTTCGTTGATTACATTGTGAAAATGATCGGAGGCACTCCAACCCCTTCATCTGCGCCGGCAGTTGTAAACACACCTGCAGAGCCTGAACCTGTGGCAGTTAAGCAAGCCTCAGTAGCGCAAGCGCCAGTAAGTTCAGCATCCAGTATAGGCGATACAGGAGATATTCAACCCAAACTAATCGCAGTAGTTGTGAAGCATACAGGATATCCTGAAGACTTCATTGAGATGGACCAAGATTTGGAAGGCGAGTTAGGCATTGATACTGTCAAGCAAGCAGAGATCATGGGTGATGTGAGAGAAATATTCTCTCTACCTGTCGATGAAGACTTTGTTTTGTCAGACCATCCTACACTGAACCATTTCGTTTCATACATTGTCAAAATGAAAGGTGGAAGTGAGGTTACACAACCTCAGACGCCCGAGGTTACGCCTGCACCACAAGAGTCGACCCCTGCGGTTCAAACTACCTCCTTGGAACCAGTCGCAACGGTAACCGCTTCGAAAACTCGAAGATGGCAAGTCGAAGTTGAACCGTGCCCTGCAGTTGCTGAAGGACTTCCAATAGGCGGAACAATTGTTCTCACCCAGGATAACTGGGGAGTAGCAGACGCCTTAGCATCTCGCCTCTCAGCGAAAGGCCTCTCGGTTGCTAAAGTCGGATTTGAATTTGGAGCTAAGTCAGTGACTGAACAAGAAGAGTTGTCCGGGCACACCTACAGAGCAGACCCTGGTAGCGAAGAACAAATTGCAGAAATTTGCTCTAGAATCTCAGACGTTGGTGGAATCATTCACCTTGCACCACTTTCCCTAACAGGCAGTTCATGGGAGAGCGAGGGGGCATCCAACCAAGTTAACTTGGCAGCTCAGTCATGGTTTGGTCTATTGAAGGGCCTAGATTCCCAATTAGGCGTTCTTTCGTCAGGAATTGTTGGCAGCGTATCTGCTTTGGATGGCAGGCACGGAAACAGAGGAGAGAGATTCAATTCTCTTGCCTGTGGTGCTAGTGGTGTAACCAAGTCATACGCATTTGAAAGGGAGAACCTCCGCTGCCGCGCACTCGACCTACACCCAGAGTTGATTATCGATGCCGATGCTGCTGCTGAGATTATCGAGAATGATATGCTCAATGCAGGTGGCGAGGTAGAGATTGGAATCGATAGGGATTTGCGAAGGTGGACGCTTGTCTGCTTTGCAGAAGATCTTGTGGAGGAAGTAAAGTCACTCCAATCTGATGATATTTGGCTGGTTAGTGGCGGCGGTTCAGGTGTAACCGCTGCATCGATTATTGGTGTTGCAAATGCAAGCAAGAACGCTGGAGCAACTTTCCTATTGCTTGGACGTAGTGGCCTTGTCGAAGAAACCTCACAATGGCTTGACTGGTCAGATGAAGAACTTAACACACGGAAGATGGCACTTAGAGAGTCATTGATTGCTGAATCAGAAAACGGTAAGGTCACAATGGTTGAATGGAATAATGCATGGATGAAATTAACTAGAAGTATGGACATTTACCGTACCATCAGCGAAATAGAATCAACAGGAAACAAGGCTGAATATCACTCCGCAGATGTAACCGATTCAAACGCAATTAGCGCTGCGGTTGGCGGCAGAGTAGTAACAGGAATCGTTCATGGCGCAGGCTTAGAAGAATCCAAACTTGTTGCAGATAAGGCTTGGTCAAGATTTGATTTGATTGTCAGAGTAAAGATAGATGGTTGGAAGGCACTGGCTTCATGCGCTGGTGATTCATTGCGATTTGCATGTGCATTCACCAGTGTTGCTGGAAGGTTTGGAAATGGCGGCCAGACAGACTATGCCGCAGCAAATTCGATTCTAGATGCTGAGATGGCACGACTTACAGCGAATTCAGAATGCAGAGCAGTGGCGATTGGTTGGACTGGTTGGCGTGATGTTGGAATGGCAACTCGTGGCTCGATTGAAGCGGTTTTCGAATCAGCAGGAATTGAAACATTGGCTGTTGATGATGGAGTCGAGATATTTGTTGGCGAAGCACTAGCTGGTGGAAAGCGAAGAGTTCTCGGTTGTGGCTCTCTTGGATTGATGGACCGCTATGATTCATTCAGAGATGCTCCATTGAAACTTCCAGCAGAGATGGCAGCATCAATTGCAGACCCACGAAGATTCCCCTTAATTGACAAATTAATCACATTAGATGAAGGCAAATCCTTGACTTCCCAATGCACACTTTCGGTGAAGGACCACCCCTTCCTAAGCGACCACGCTATCGATGGAGTCCCATATCACCCTGGTGTGATGGCAATGGAGATGTTTGCAGAAAACTCTCTACTATTGCTTCCTAACAATCATTTAGCTGGATTCGAAGAAGTAACATTTGGTCTACCAATCAAGATAATGAAAGGCTCAATGACGGTTCGTGTTGAGGCCGAATTAGTCGCAAGTGATGGCGACTTGAGTTGGGTAAAGTGCAGACTAGTTTCAGACTTAGTCAATTCAAAGGGCGAGGTATTCGGCGAGCCGAGGCTACATCATGAAGCAAAGGTGAGATTGGTTGCAAGCAGTGATGACATGACTTCATTCCTCAATAGTGAGGTTGACTCACTGCCTGAAATTGGGACTCCTCCAGACGGTGAACTCCAACATCATTCAAGTTTCATTTACTTGAGATACTTCCACGGGCCTCGATTCCAATCTCATGGAGGCGTATTGCGAGGAATAGAAGGCGGTGTCGATGGAATTGCTTTGATGAGACACCAATTACCCTCTACCGATCAATTCGCCCTTGAAAGTCAGGGCGAAGAGGTTCTCCTTGATGCCTTACCGATGCTTATCGAGGCTGGTTTCCAAAACGCAGGTTTGGCTGCTATGGAAAGCGATGGTTTCTCCAGCTTACCTATTGGAATTGAATGGTCTACTATGCTTAGAGTTCCTGAAGCCGAAGAAAGGCTCCGGGTGCGCTCAGTTAAGGTTGCAACAGAAGATGCAGGCGTAACCGTGCATGACGTCGTCGTAGTCGGCGATGATGATGCACCTGTTCTTTCTTTGAAGGGATTGAGGCTCAAAGCGATGGGAGAAGTTCCCGAAGACCAAAGATTCACTCTATCGAGGTGAAATGATGGAAATTATGGGTCCTGTTGCGGGTCCAAAGATGTTGCTTGCTAGAATGCCAATTCAAGAGTGTAACAGCATATTTTCTGAAGATATTCCTCGAGCAACACAAAAACGCCTGAACGATCACAACTCTGGTAGACTCCTTCTCGAAAAATGTGTTCAGGCATGGGGCTTACCTTTGGATTCTCTAGAAGTGCTTCGAACTGAACATCGGGCCCCATATTTGTCATGGATAAATGGGGTGTGGAGAAATGAGCCTCTTCCAGGAATTAGCATAGGTCATTGTGAGGGCTGGGCGGTCTGCGCATTGGTTGAAGCCGGGTATTGGATCGGAATTGATGCAGAGCCCAAAGACCGACAAATTCAGGAAAACGCTTTCGACATGATGGCGAAAGGAGACGAGTTAAATTTTCTAATTGAAAATTCAAAAATGGCAATTGAAACTTGGACCGCAAAAGAAGCGGTTCAAAAGGCGGAAAAACTTGGAATGCACCTAAACCCTCGAGACATAAATTTGGAGAATTATCAGGTCGAATCTTTTGTTCACGACGAGTTATTTGTTTCAGTCTCGTGGCGCAAGGCTGGAGGAAATCCACGAACTGCAGAAGATGACTTATTGGAGAAAACCGCACAAGCGATGAAAGATAATCCAGACTTCAGTGTTGGATGTAAAACAGTAAGAAATAATGTCTAACGGGGTATACATTGTTTGATTAATGATAAGTTTGGTGGTTACAGTATGGACAAAGGCCTTTGGAAGTGGATTTCATCCTCGGCCATTGTTGCTTCGATGTGCTGCCTCCCATCAGTTGTCATGGTCATGCTTGGCCTAGCATCTGTGTCTACAGCTGCTGCTTTGTCGGACACTCTGTATTGGGGTAAAGATGGATACTGGTGGTTCAGACCAACAATGTTGGGCATTGCTGGTATTTTGGTAGCAGTAGGGCTCGTATCATATTTCAGAAACCAAGGAGTTTGCACCCTTGATGATGTGAAAAGAGAGAGAAGGAAAGTGATCAACACCTCGCTCCTTGCATTTACAATCGCAGTATTGGGATACCTTTTCTTCAATTATGTCGTTCTAGAAATCCTCGGGATTGCTGTAGGCCTACCGTGGGAAGAGGATGCCTTCTGGAATTAATATTACTTCAAGGATTTTTGGTCAAAATCTCTTGTAACCATATCGAATCAAAGTGCAATAAATCACTCAGCAAAGAGAGGCCTAATCTCGTAGGCGACAATATTATCTGCCATATTTTCTTCTTTACCGTTCGATGGAGGATTACGAAGTAGTCTGCCCTAATTGCGGAGAGGCCATTCTATTACCAAGAGGTGATTCAAATGTTTTTGAGTGTCCAGAATGTAGTGCTGGAATCGATTGGAACGGCAGACACATCGTGGGCCTAAGAACCGATAGAAGCTACATATTTCCAGGAAGTAGCGAATACGAGACATTCTTCGATGCTGATTACCTCCATGAAGCCGTAAAATTCGCAAATGATGTAATGGATAATGATTTTAGCACAGAAGGATTAATCGGTAGCGGCGGTGGAAACGAAGTTGTAACGATAGAGGACATTCAAGCAGATTTTGAATTTGATCGGAATCTCACTGGTTTTGCTATTCTTTCATTCATTCCAGCAATTTTTGTTGCGGTTGCGATACTCTCCGAACCAGATGGGTTAATTGGAGCGATTTGTTGCTTAGGTTTCCCGACGCTTTTTCTGATGTTTGCGCTTGCTCCTTCCGGTTACAGACAGGAAGATGCTGTCTTAGCAACCAAAGAAGGTGGCTCTTATGCTAAAGGAAGAGGGTCAGGATTGACCCCCGATGGACGTTTCTTGGCTGGATACGAATGGAAAAATGATACATTCAAGTTCTCCAAATTTAAGAAAATCTCACCAAAACATCGGATAGAAGCTCGCTCATTTTACCATTCAGGCGGAGATTATTCTTCTCCAAGTCAGGGCTATTCTTTGAGTTATTTTATCGGTGGGAAACTAGTTGTAGGGGATACGATTTTTACCACGTGCCATGATTATTCTAGAGAAAAATTCCTGTCCGATCTCAATCAGATTCTATCCTTCAAAAATAAGTTGAAACGGAAAACAGGGTTTTCATTCGAAATCAAAATTGTGTTTGATTTCTTTTCAAAACCAACACTATCCTTTAGAAAGTCGCGAAACAAAAAATCAGAAATCGCAGATTGGATCAATAATGACCCTGAGATTAGTTCCGTTTGGAATAAAATTACTGGGGGCTAGTTGCTGATTACCCAGAAATAAATCCCAGTGAGAATCGCCATGGGGATTACGTAGGATAAAACCCGAATTAGGATAGATTTATTCTTACTCTTTTCTTTGAGGAACTCACTCTCTTCGGCTATTGCATGGCCTGCAGAGGCAAGTAATTCTCCAATTGCATCTACCATAGTATCACAGTTCGTTCATGTTGCGAATTTCTGGCGTTTGGTCTGCAATGATAAACTCAATCATTGCAGCCCACATTACGAATTCCATACTCCTCTCTAACTCTTCTTGACCACCAACTTCCTCAATCATGTTGTCTAATGTGTCAGTAGGTGAGTGGTATGCTGAATAGTCTTCATCATACGCCCCAAGGTGGAAGATTGTCTGAGCTCCTAGGTTGCGGAAGGTAACGTGGTCAGAGCGACCAAATGTGTCCTCGTGCACATCGAATACCAAGTCTTCATGCTCGTCCCAATGCTGGTCACATCCAGCGCCGTATGTCCCATCGATTCTCAAGTTCATTGGTGCTTTCATTACATTGCGATGAACATGGTCTAGAACCGTTGTAATTGCAACATCTTGCACATCAGGATTCAAGTCAGGTCCAGACCATGCGTGGTAGGGGAATGGGTCTCCCACTCCGTTTTTCTTAGCAGGCCATGACATGCCCATCATGTCCATGTTGATGTAGAACTCCAACTCCTTGTCGTGCGGCAAGCAGTAATCGCACTGATTGTTTGCGAATGCGTTTGAGCCGCGCAGCCCTTCTTCTTCGCTAGACCATAATGCCAAGAAAGTGTCACACTCGAATGTTAGGTCTGCAAATGCTCTAGCATAGAGCAACATTGCAACAGTGCCTGCTGTGTTGTCATATGCACCTTCGTAGGTGCCACCACCAGGAGGTCCGCCAGGTGGAGCAATATCCATGTGGCCGCCCATTCCTTGAACACAGTTGTCGTTTCTTCCTTGTTTCCAAGCGATGACGTTCAGGCTTTCAGGCTGGGCTAGATTGCCGTGATCTGTGACTCTGAGGAGGTATGTTTCATATCCCAATCCTTCAAATTGGCCTTTGAAATATTCAGCGGCTCTCTCAAAGAAACCATTGCCTGCGCCCATCCAGCGGTTGACATATCCTCCACATTTTGTTGTGTCAGTACAAACGCTGGTGATGAAATCGATTTTTCTAAACCATTCCTCACCGTTTACGATAGGAGTTCCTTCAGTGGTTGATACCTTTACGATTTCAGATTGGCCATCATCAGACATGAAAGTAATGTTCACTTCAGTGACGTAAGGCGTTGTTAGAAATTGACCGTAGACAGTATTATCCTCAACCATCACGCTGTGGCTAACAACATAGGTTCCATTGATGAAAATCATAACATCCGGCTCAGTAGAGATTGCATTTCCTTTTCCTTCGAGTGTAAAGTCATGGAATTCACCCGAGCGCATAACCGCATCTTGCGGGTCAACGAAATCAATCTGGAATGAATCAGCAGGAATAACTTCCTTCACTTCTTCATCGCCAAAGCATCCAGCTAGAGGTGCGATAACGAAAAGTGTGGTCAAGATGAGTGCCGATATCCTACGACTCATGCGCTTCGCGCATATTCAGAACTTCTTCAACATATGGGATTCGTGAAGTGAAATCATTGGAAATAGTCCATTGCTCAATTTTGTGGAGGCAATTATTTCATTTGAAGGGTTTCTTGATTTAGCCGGATAAAGACAATCAATACTCGAATCTACTTTAGATTGTAAAGTGTTAATTTTGGTGAAAAAAAACATTCGCTTATAACCCCACCTTCATGTGATAAGATTATGAATAGAGTTCTAACATTCATAATGATGACTGTGCTAGTCGCTTCTGCATTTCCTCTAAATGTGACAGCGGACGCCAATGACGATATACCAACAAACGCTTCAAACACTGGGGAACATGATTCCCTTGTTGCAGCGCTCCAGCACGTAGACCTGGTTACAACACTTCAGGGAGCGGGCCCATTTACTGTGTTTGCACCTACAGATCAAGCATTTACTGATGCAGGAATAGACCTGGCTGATTATCAAACTCAAGAGGAAAAAGATACTCTTGCCGACATTCTGCTGTATCACGTGGTTTCAGGTTCTGTTTCGTCAAGTGCTCTATCTGACGGCATGGTTGTTGAGATGGTCAACGGTAACAACGCTAAGTTTAGTGTAACATCAAATTCCGTAAAGATAAATGGAGCAAACGTTACACAAGCTGACGTAACTTCTTCGAATGGCATAATCCACGTTATTGACAAGGTCTTGATCCCACCATACAACATACCTGGAATTGCATATGATACTGATATTCACTACACTCTTTACGACGCACTGAGACAAACCGGCCTTGATGTTACACTCGAAGGCTCAGGTCCATTCACGTTATTCGCACCCACAGACCTAGCGTTTGCGGATGCGCAAATCGACATTGCGGCCTTAGACACTCCATCTGGAAACGCATTGTTAGAGGAAATATTACTCTACCACGTAGTCCCAACTGAGTTACTCTCTGCAGATATTTCTGATTGCCAAACAGAAAGTTCCGCTGGAGGCCAGCCTCTCTCTTTCAGTATAGGAAATGGCGCAATGGTAAACGACGCAAATATTACAATGACTGATGTAATTGCAAGCAATGGAATAATTCATGTCATCGATAAAGTCCTATCTCCAACTGATTTTCTAAATAATTTAACTAGAACAGCACAATGTAGTGGGGACCACGATTCATTGGTTTCAGCATTAATTCAAACAGACTTGCTTAAGACTTTGCAAAGCCCTGGACCCTTCACTGTATTTGCTCCGAACGATCAAGCCTTTGCCGATGCAGGAATCGATCCTGCAGCCTACACCACAGATTCTGATAAAGATAATTTATCCAAAATTTTGCTAAATCACGTCGTATTTGGTGAAGTGCCTTCAAGCAATGTAACAGAATGTATGTCTGTAAATATAGGACCAGATGCCACTCTTTCGTTTACAGTTGGGGATGGAGTAATGGTAAATGGTGCTAATGTTACCAATGCAGACATTAACACTAGCAATGGTATAATCCACGTCATCGATAAGGTTCTGATGCCGACTTCAACTCCTAGGGATATTCCAAGGACAGCACAGTGCACAGAAAATCATGACTCTCTAGTCGCAGCAGTTATTCAAGCGGAGCTGCTAGAAACTCTGCAAGGAGATGGCCCGTTCACGGTGTTTGCACCGACAGACCAAGCATTCGCTGATGCAGGAATCAACCTTACTGCTCTTGATAATGCTGAAGGAAAGCAAGCCCTGGAGGATATCCTTCTTTACCACGTTGTGTCGGGAAGTGTACCGTCCAGTGCACTTTCAGATTGTATGGCTGTTGATGCCCTAAATGAACAACCACTTTCGTTTAGCGTGGGTTCAGATGTTATGGTTAACGGAGCCACAGTTACATCGCCTGATGTAGCTACAAGTAACGGAATAATCCATGTAATTGACAAGGTATTATTCCCAACAGATACTCCAAACGACATACCAAGAACAGCAGAATGTGACGGGAATTACACTTCTCTAGTGTCTAGTATATTACAAGCTGAGTTATTGGAAACCTTACAGGGTGATGGACCATTCACGGTATTTGCTCCAACCGATCAAGCATTCGCTGATGCAGGAATCAATCTTACTGCTCTTGATAATGCTGAAGGAAAGCAAGCCCTAGAGGATATCCTTCTCTACCATGTTTTGGATGGACACATTCCAGCAGCTAACGTAACAGATTGTATGTCTGGAAATACAATAAACGGAAATCCACTTTCATTTACAGTTGGAAGTACGGTTATGGTTAACGGTGCCAATATTACTGCAACAGACATTGCAGCAAGTAACGGAATTATCCACGTTATCGATAAGGTGCTGATGCCTACTGCCACACCAAAAGACATTCCGCGAACAGCACAGTGCACCGAAGCTCACGACTCTCTAGTTGCAGCAGTCATACAAGCAGACCTGCTAGAAACTTTGCAAGGAGATGGCCCGTTCACGGTGTTTGCACCAACAGACCAAGCATTCGCTGATGCAGGAATCGATCTAGCCTCTCTAGATAATCCTGAAGGAAAGCAGACTTTAACTGATATTCTTCTCTACCACGTTGTAGCAGGAAGTGTAGAATCCAGCGACCTTTCAGACTGTATGACTGTCAATGCGCTAAATGAACAACCGCTTTCGTTTACTGTCGGCTCAGGTGTTCTGGTTAATGAGGCAAATGTCACCACGCCTAACGTAGCAACTAGCAATGGTATAATCCACGTAATTGACAAGGTCCTGATGCCAACTTCGACGCCTAGGGATATTGTTAGAACCGCACAATGCAGTACAGAACACACTTCCTTGGTTGCGGCTTTAGTACAAGCAGAACTAGTTGAGGCACTACAAGAAGAAGGTCCTTTCACAGTCTTTGCACCGACAGACCAGGCGTTTGCTGATGCTGGAATCGATCTAGCCTCTCTAGATACTCCTGAAGGAAAGCAGACGCTAACTGATATCCTACTTTACCACGTAGTTGATGGTGCAGTACCTGCCTCTGCTGTCGAGGAATGTGGTGGAGCAACCGCATTAAACGATCATCCACTTGCATTCACTGTTGGTGACTCAGTAATGGTTAATGATGCAACAGTCTCAAGTGCAGACCTCAACACCAGCAACGGTGTCATTCATGTCATCGACAAGGTTCTGATGCCAACAGATACGCCAAATGACACTGTTAGAACTGCTGTTTGTAGTGACGCACACACCTCATTAGTTGCAGCTCTAATTCAAGCGGAATTAGTTGAGACCTTGCAAGGAGAAGGTCCGTTTACAGTATTCGCACCTTCTGACCAAGCATTTACAGATGCAGGCATCGACTTAGCATCATTTGATAGCGTATCAGGGAAGGAAAACCTGACTGATATTTTGCTCTATCACGTTTATGCAGGAACATTTACCGCTGCAGATATTGTTGATGGAGATACGTTGCAAATGGTAAATGGAGACAATGCCACAATTTCTGCAAGCCCAGGAATCAATGGTGCAGGAATAACAACAGCGGACGTATTCACATCAAATGGTGTAATTCACATAATTGACATGGTATTGATGCCACCTGTAGAAGTAGTTGAGGTCCCTGTTGATGAAGAAGATGATACCAATGAAGGTGAAGGAACCGGAGATGACACTTCATCTGATGAGGATGAAGACAGTGGGTGGATGAATTACCTATTCATCGCAATCGGAATCCTAGTTCTAGCTGGAATCGGTGGTCTTCTGTTCATGAGAAGGGGAGAGGATGGTGGAGACATTGGCAAAGATTTCGCTCAAGGTGGAATGACTAACTCAATGACGATGAGTGAGGGAACAATCTTCAGCGCTCAACCATCAAGTAGCCAAGCTGCCGCTACGAGTTTCACAACACAAGCACAAACTTCCTATCAACCACAAACTGTTGAAGCCGCACAACCTGCATACCAAACACAGGCTGTAGCAGAACCAGTCTATCAGCCACAGCCAGTTGCCGCTCAGCCAGTTGTTGCAGAACCACAAGTACTGCAACAGTGGACTGATGGCGCTGGGCACACCTGGCGTCAGATGTCGGATGGAAGCATGATGTGGTGGAACGGCACCGATTGGCAGCCAGCTGCGTGATCGATCACGCATAATACAAGTTGCAGAGCCTCCTCTGGAAACAGAGGAGGCCTTGCAGAGAGTACCCTCTGCTTGGATGCCTAATCAAAGGGGCCCCTTTGCAAACCTAAACAAAAAATTAGACAACTAATCTAACTCTAGGAAGATTGGTTCTGAAGAATCATCGGTTGTATAATCGCCAACTTGTCCATTGACATTTCTTCCCCAGCATGCTATGCTTTTATCTTCAAAAAGAACACATGTATGGAAATTACCAAGGAACAAATTTTCCGGTTTAGCCATTCCTTCAAAACCACTAACTGAAAGTGGTAAGGATTCGTAATCTGAAGCCGGAGAACCAAGTTGACCGTAGGTGTTATTTCCCCAACAAACAACGTCCCAATCCTCTAGAATCGCACAACTGTGATGCGTTCCGGCGGATACTTGGAGTGCTTTTCGATCATCACCAAAATCGATTGTATGACGATGGGTAAAGGGGTCTGTAGGCGCCTGAACATAGCCCAATCCTCGTTGCCCGAAATCATTCCGGCCCCAGCACATTACAGAACCATTCTCGAGCAATGAACAGGTGTGGAAACCCCCTACTGAGACATCTCTAACTAGGGTGTCATGAGGAATATGCGCCGGGCTTAGGACGTTTTGATTTGCGTTTGTGATCCCCTTGAGGGCTTTGTAACCCCAACAGTACAATTGTCCATCAGTGGTAACTACGCATGTCGCATGGCCTCCTGAGCGAACCAAGGAAGCATTACTTCCTGCACCAAATTCTGGAATCTCTTGAGGAGTTGGGACTCCCACTGAAGACGTATCGCCAATACCTAATTGACCGTAGATATTGTTGCCCCAACATGTAACCGAGGCATTAGAAAGTAATCCACAGGTGTGGTAATATCCTGCAGACAATTGTTCTGCTACCACTCCTGCATCGAAACTTGTGCTTGGCACAGGTGTGTAACGGTTGTCATAGGTTCCATCTCCTAACGTACCGTTTTCATTGAAACCCCAACAGGAAACGCTTCCATCATCTAAGATTGCACAGTTGTGAAACCCTCCTGCTGATAGCGAAGTCACTGTATGTCCGCCGAACATTTGTACATCAACCGGATTATGGGAACCCGAAGAGTTCCGATAACCTGCTCCAATTTGTCCATAGGCATTGTTGCCCCAACACATTACTGTGCCATCTTCTCTTAGCATGCAGGTGTGCCAGCCACCACCGGTTAGTTGGTCAACAGGAGAGGTTTGATTCTCACAATCCACAGGATTGCAACAATCTTCAGGGCTGCACAATCCATTTTCACCCGGCTCACCATGACACACATATGCAGTATTGTCAATTTCATCATCACTTAGCTTTTGATTGCTGTCTAAATCGATTCCAGTGTCAATTTTAACTCCACCATGAGCACAATTCTCTCCGGGGGCCTCATCAGTCATTTTGATCAGTGAATTTGAGCCGTTGACAATACTATCTGCCTTTGTAGAATCTTCTTCTTGTGAAGACAAACAGCCAGACATAGGTGCAAGAATGAAGAGCATAATCACGAACAATAATCGGGACTTCATACAAATGTAAGAGAGGCCAAATCGGATAAAACATTCCCCAACATAATTGCTTTTGGATAAGTTCAGAGTGTATATCCGGATACCCATTCAGGTATTTGTTAATCAATGGCCCACGCGAAGCTCATTCAAACAGTAATTGTATTCGCATGGGTATTCGGATGAACCCTTGCAACCTATCCGATTTCGATTATTTCCTAGTGTCAGTTATCGTATGAGTTCCAATATCCTTCATCATCTCTCCAGAACCAATTATTGCTACCTGTAGGATGTTCACACCATTCATAACCGTCTTCGTCAAAAGTACCTTCGATGCTGTTACTTGGCCAATCATTATTTTCGATGGGATCAGAATTTTTAGTTTCTGAAGAATAAAATTCGTTATAATCGTAGTCGTCATCATCGTCTTCATCTTCGTCATCATTTCCAAAACTAATGTTCCTTAGTTTCCTAATTACAAATAATGATACAACGCTCAAGAACAATACTATTGAAATCGTTACCCAATCAATCCTAGAAAGGCTACCTGCGCCGCCGTCTTGGTATCTATCAGGATCATATGGATATTTATCATTTAAATCAGAATAACCATCAGAATCTTGATCTAAACAACCTAATCTATCGATGTATGAAGTGCCATACGTACCTACACAATCGTCGCTATTATCGCCAATACCATCACTATCTGTATCGTTCCATTCATTATTATCCAAGGGAAATGCATCAAACTGATATCCAATAGGTAGCTTATCGCATTCGCGACAATCGACCCAAAAGTCGTAAATGCCATCATTGTCTTTATCTTCGTCGTATTTATCACATAAACCATCATTATCTTGATCTTTGGGAGTTGATGAGTAATTCAATATGTGGATATAGTAATAATCCCAGATTCCATCGTTATCAGAATCAACATCTCTATCCCAACCGTACTCACCTTCTTCGTCAGAATTACAAATTTCTTCATCCAAATCAGACCATCCATCATTATCATCATCTTTATCCCGAATTTCGCATAGCCCATCTCCATCATAATCGAAGATGCCCTCTTGTTGTGGGCAATCATCTTCAGAATCGTTCATACCATCGTTGTCATCATCTGTATCTTCTAAAATATCATGACATCCATCCCTATCATAGTCAAACCCGGTGTTACTTACACGTTCCACATATTGCACATACCATTCTGAACCGCCACGCCAATTGTTTACTCCATCTGGACAATCGTCTTCACCATTTCTTACTCCATCGTTGTCTCGATCTTTGCCAAGCCAGAAATCACTGTCTTTGTGAGAAATTCCTGAATCCTCGAAATCGCAATCGTTTCGAATTCCGTCACCATCTCTGTCTTCATTAGCTTGGTTTCCATTATTATTTGTCGTAATGTAGTCATCTATATCGGGAATACCGTCATTATCATCATCAGTGTCGAAAATATTTGCAATTCCGTCATTATCGGTGTCGAGATTGAATACGTTACAGCTATAATCAATGCCAGCTGATGATAGATAAGTTTTGATTTCTAATTGGTTTTCATGTAGTATAAACTCAAATTTCCCATCTTGGGAAACTGTTTTTATTCCCACCTCATTAGGTTGGGGGTAGTAATTTGAGATAATATTCCTTTGGTCTATTTTTGGAAATTCATTACAACTATCAGAACTTGCATTTCTAAACATGTTTTTTGAATGAAATTCATAATTTCCTTCGTTTGTGATAGACAAGTTTAGGATTGAAAATGACCATCTTGTTGTAGAACTTCCCCAACAGTCTGTGGCTGCAATTAGCACCGATTGATTTTCTAACCATGGGTTACTTCTTACATGAAAGTAGGGACTCCCTACAGTAGATGGTGTTGATTCAAATGGTGAAGAAAAATAATTTGATTTGAGAGTACTTGAATTCACTATGAGATTTCTAGCATTTGGGTTTGTTGAATTTATTACCCACAGCCCCTCTGTTTCCTGATTTTCAAAACCGATTAAATCCTGAGTCCCGTATATCCATTCAAATGAGCCCCTGTAAAAAGTTGATATTGGCAACTCAATCGATGTATTTGTTTCAATGTCCCAAGAAATTGGGTTATGTCGAGAATGAATGTTGTAGATGTATGCTATTTTCTCATCTGAAG
>Ga0163110_10000069_pt1 | contig 43864 bp, 43 predicted proteins | sample CRUFie1St17metaG_FD_108703 | JGI IMG/M metagenome (GOLD analysis project Ga0163110, IMG submission 108703) | Marine microbial communities from the Costa Rica Dome - CRUD Field 142mm St17 metaG | ecosystem: Environmental > Aquatic > Marine > Oceanic > Photic zone | place: Costa Rica: the Eastern...
AATCAGCAATTTGATCTTCTGGATAGTGCCATTCGCCAACAGGAACTTTACCAGCAATCCATTTTTTTAATTCTAGTAAACCATACCCTTTTGTAGCAGATATAAAAAAGGTATCTTCAAACTCATACTCTTTATTAAGCTCTTTAGTTATCTTGAGCAAACTTTGCGATTTAACTCTATCAATTTTGTTTATTGCCAAGATAATGACACTAGCAGATGTTCTAAATTCTCTTAATTTCTCTAAATTATATTTCACTCCTTCTGTTAAACCTTTATTAGCTTCAATCAAAAACACTATTATATCGGCTTCAGATGCTTCAGACCATGCTGCCTTAACCATAGACCTCTCAAGCCGCCTCTTTGGCTTAAACAATCCTGGCGTGTCAACGAAAACTAATTGCGAATTATCAATTATAGTTACACCCCGAATACGAGAGCGTGTTGTTTGTACTTTATGCGTAACAATCGATATCTTTGTTCCAATCAGGTGATTTAAAAGAGTTGATTTACCCGCATTAGGCTCACCAATTAACGCAACGAAACCACAATATTTTTTGTTACTCATGACTTATTTTGTCCAAAAGAATTTTTGCTGCTTTTTGCTGAGCATTTCTTTTAGATGAGGATGAAGCTACTGCTTTCGCACCATTTTCTACCCTTACCTCAATCGTAAATATTGGTTTATGATCAGGACCACTTCTCGACAATTCCAGATATTGTGGAGTTGAATATTTGAAAGACTGTGCCCATTCTTGCAGTGCTGTTTTTGCATCACGTGCATCTTCTTTTGCTTTATCGATATGTTTTTTCCAAAGTTTACCAATTATTATTTTTGTATTTTCAAAATCTGAGTCTAAATAAACTGCCGCCAATACAGCCTCCATTGCATCGCCAAGAACAGTTATTTTTGTCCTGCCACCTGATAATATCTCTGACCGCCCAAGACGTAGTACAGCACCAAGGTTCAAATCCTCTGCAACATTCGCACAAGTTTCTTTTCTAACTAATGAATTAAATCTTGGTGCTATCTTACCTTCATCTGCTCTCTTGTCTTTTTCTAATAATATCTCAGAAATTGCTAAACCCAAAACCCTATCACCAAGAAATTCTAACCTTTGATTATCTGGCCTCGTCGGAGATGATAATGAAGAATGTGTAAGTGCCTCTATTAAAAGATTTAGGTTGTTAAATCTGTAATTAAGCTTACTACAAAAACTATCTAAATCGTTGGAAAGCTTAATTGAAATTGTTCTTCTCCGGTAATTTAATTAATCGACTTAAAATAACGATCAGAGCGCCATGTCCAGAAATACAATATAGACTTGCCAGCAGAGGAAAACATTACTCTGTCAGCTCTTCCTACTATATTTTCAAATGGTACAAAACCTATGCCCCGAGGCCTTCTGACACGACTGTCGGAAGAATTATCCCTGTTGTCACCAATAAAAAAATAATGACCAGATGGGATAGAAAACACCCCTGTATCATCAAGGGATTGACCAGATGAAACATTTAAAACACTATGTATTACACCATTCGGTAGTTGAGACTTATACTTTTCTTTTGTGCACACTGATCCGTCCGCTGTGGGTTCTGAGCAAGCTGGCCTACTACTTTGCATTGGTCCTTGTATTTCATTTATTTCCTCGAACACACCATCTCGGGCAACAGGAACTTTTGTACCATCAATATATAAGTCACCTTCTCGCATTTGAATTTTTTCACCAGGTAATCCAACTAAGCGCTTTATGTAATCAGCTCCAGTCGTGGGATGCTTGAAAACTACAACATCACCCCTTTTAGGTTCCTTTGGAAGAATCCTACCAGAAAAAGGACATAGGGACCAAGGACATGAGTGCTTCGAATACCCATAAGCCATTTTATTAACAAATAAAAAGTCTCCTATAAGCAAAGTGTCCTTCATTGAACCTGATGGTATCCAGTAGGGCTGAAAAAATAATGTTCTGATTAACCCTGCCAATAAAAGCGCCCATACCAGCGTCTTAACGGTATCTAAAATACCTTCTTTTTTCTTTTTCTTTTTTGAGAACATGATCCTTTTGTACCTCATTTTGAAAAGTGAATGCAAGCTAAGCAAAAATCACAATATTTGACCCGGCAGGGGTAAGGCTTCTATTACGATAAAGGCTTGAGCCCATGGGTAATCATCAGTTAATGTAACATGAATAACAGGTTTAAAACCTTTTGGAGTAATTTCTTCTAACCTCTTCTTTACAGATCCAGTAACATTCATTTGCGGCTGCCCGGTATGTAAATTGATTACTTCCATTTCTTTCCAAGCAACACCCATACGAAGTCCAGTCCCAAGAGCTTTTGAACAAGCCTCTTTTGCAGCCCAGCGCTTAGCAAATGTTTCACTCGGATTCTTCTTTCTAGCGGCTTTTTCTTTTTCAATATTAGTAAAAACTCTGTTCTTAAATCTATCCCCAAACCGGTCAAGAGTTCGTTGAATTCTAGTTATATTCGTTAAATCTGATCCAATTCCTATTATCATTTTGAAAACAAAAACCTCAAATATCAACAATATTACTACGAGCTTCATTTATTAAATTCTGCATCTGATTTATAGCTTTTTCCATACCACAAAAAATACTTTCCCCAATAAGAAAATGTCCAATATTTAATTCCGCTAACTCTTTGATTGACGCGATAGGTTTTACTGTATCATATGTGAGACCATGACCTGCATGAACTTCTAATCCTATTTCAGAAGCGTAATGAGACATACTTATAAGCCTTTCTAGCTCTATATCTCTTTGAGCCGTCAAGTTGTCTGAACATAAATCGCAATAAGCTCCAGTATGTAACTCAATGACTTCAGCTCCGACTCTGTAAGCTGCATCAACCTGGTTTTTCACGGCGTCTATAAAAATCGACACCCTACATCCAGAATCTCTTAATGGCTCAATGAAATATTTCAATCTTTTCTCATCTTTAACGATATTTAAGCCACCTTCTGTTGTAATTTCCTCCCTTTTCTCTGGCACTAAACAAACAGCGTTTGGTCTGTGCCTTAGTGCAATATCTTGCATCTCCTGCGTAGGAGCCATTTCAAAATTCAGAGGAATTTTAAGTTCACTCATTAAAGAAGCAATATCCTCATCACCAATATGACGTCTATCTTCTCTTAAATGTGCAGTTATTCCATCTGCTCCAGCTCGCTCAGCCAAGAGAGCAGCCCGAGTTGGGTCTGGATATTTGCTGCCTCTTGCATTTCTTACAGTAGCTACGTGATCAATATTTACACCTAAACGAATACTTTGAACCATTTAATCAACCTTTTTATCATTTTCCACTATGATTTTTTTTACAGCGCTATTTTTTAACTTTTTCCATTTTTGTTTCATCTTACCTTTTCGACGATTCTGGTAAATGGAAATAATTGGAACAGAACCAACATAAAATAGAAATGCAAATATAACACCAGGAATAAGACCACCAACAAGATACGGAAATAAAAATATATTTATAAATTCTGAAATGTTACCCCACAATGTGACAAAAAACTCAGCTGTTTCAAGCCATTCCCAACTGGTAGGATTAAAAATACTTTTTATATTGTGGTATAACTCTCCCATCACTTCATTAAACGAGTTACGGGAACTTTTAAATTGTGCGTCGCTAAAATCTCTCCCCAATAACAATGTACCAAGCCATAAACTTCCACCACTTATCAGCGGGAAGGTTATGGGATTTCCAAAAAAAGTTGCAAGAATTGCCGACAAAATATTGCCTCTAATCAAAAAAGCGATAATCGCAGCTAAAAAAAAGTGAAACCCAAAAAATGGTGTGAATGAAACAAATACTCCAGCCGCAATCCCTCTCGAAATCTTATGAGGTGAGTCCTTGATACGAGTTAATCGATGCCCCAAATAGCTTATTGCTCTACTCCATCCGCCCCGTGGGTAAAGTATTTGTCGTAAAGCCTGAAACAGGCCTAATTTATTTTTTCGTCTAAAAACCAATAATTTTCCGCATTAATTTTTGTAATTTACTCTGCTAACTCTCTATGTCGTACAACTTCTGCAACATCTGTATCTGCGCTTAGGGATGTAACTACATTATGAAGGTGCTGTACATCACGTACTTCTATCATAATTGCTATTCTATAAAAATCTGGTTTCTTATCCTCAAAACGCATGTCAGAAATATTAGAATTTTGCTCACCTATTAAGGTGCAAATCCGACCTAATACTCCAGCGTCATTCCCAATAGTTATTTTTATCAATACTTCATTTAACGCTTGATGAGTGCCTTCAGACCAATGCAAATCAACCCATCTATCCTGCATTCGATCATAGTTTGCCAATCGATTACAATCAATTGTATGAATCATAACACCACGCCCTTTTGTTAAAATACCAACTATCCGCTCTCCAGGCAAAGGCTCACAACAGCTTGAACGTTGAGCATTTTGATCGGACATTAAGCCGATAATTGCTTTTGAAGGTTCAATTTCATCAATAGAATTTTTTCTTAATATTTCAGGATATAATGCTTCGATAATTTGTGCACCCGTGAGTTCAGCACTACCCAATGATACCAATATGTCATCAGCAGTTTTTAAACCAAATAGCTTAGCTGAAGTAGATAAGGCTTTGTTTGTCATTCTTTTTCCGACGTTTTCAAAAGCTACTCTAGCAAATTCTTTACCCAAGCGTAAAAAATTATCACGGTTTTCAGTTTTTAGAGACCGGCGAATAGCCGTTTTTGCTCTACCAGTAACTGCAACATCTTTCCATGCTGCTTGAGGTTTTTGGCCTCTTGCTGTAATTATTTCAACCGATTGGCCGTTCCTTAAACGAGTCCAAAGCGGTACTTTCTTTCCATCAACATTTGCCCCTACACAGCGATCACCAATACGAGTATGAATATTATAAGCAAAATCCAGAGGTGTAGCTCCTCGTGGTAGCTTCACAACATCACCCTTCGGTGTGAAACAAAAAACTTGGTCTGCAAACATTTCCAATTTTACATGTTCTAAGAATTCCTCTTGGTCTTCAGAATTATTAAAGCTTTCCGTAATTTCACTGATCCAAATAAAAGGGTCTACAGCAAATTTATTTTCTGAACGCTGACCTTCTCTATATGACCAATGTGCTGCTACCCCAGTTTCAGCGACCTCATGCATTTCTTTTGTTCTGATTTGCACTTCAACAATCTTCCCGTCTCGACCGGATACCGTAGTATGAATTGAGCGATATCCATTACTTTTTGGTTGGCTGATGTAATCTTTAAACCGGCCAGGAACAGCCTTCCATCTCTGGTGGATTGCACCTAAAGCCCTATAACAATCAACCTCGCCTCCGGTTATAATTCGGAAACCATAGATATCAGATAATCTGGAAAAACCTTCCTGCTTCTCTTCCATTTTACGCCAAATAGAATAAGGTTTTTTCTCTCTACCCGTTACTTCACCTTCAATATTATATGAACCAAGAGCAATTCGGATGTCATCAGCAATTTTCGTTATTACATCTCCCGATTGACTTCTCAAACTTACAAATCTTCTCATAATTGAACTACGAGCTTCAGAGTTTAATACTCTAAATGACAAATCCTCCAACTCCTCACGAATAAACTGCATACCCATTCTTCCAGCCAATGGGGCATAAATATCCATCGTCTCTCTTGCTTTTTTAATTTGTTTTTCATGATCCATATGCTTTATTGTTCTCATGTTATGAAGCCGATCTGCTAATTTTACCAAAAGCACTCTCAAATCTTTTGACATAGCAAGTAACAATTTTCTAAAATTTTCAGCTTGCTCACTTTCAACTGAACCTAATTCTAGATTTGTAAGTTTTGTAACCCCGTCGACTAATTCAGCTATCTCACTGCTAAATTGATCCTTAATGTCAGAAAAAGTAGATTTTGTATCTTCTATCGTATCATGTAAAAGAGCTGTGATAACTGTTGCATCATCCATATGCTGTTCTGCTAACTGCATAGCAACAGCATATGGATGCATAAAATATGGCTCTCCAGATCTCCTTAGCTGCCCCTCATGCATCATTTTTGCATAATTGAAGGCATGCCGTATTAGTTTTTCATTTGAACGAGGATTGTAGCTAAGCGTTAACCCCACAAGCTTTTCTACGCTGATCATTTGCTCTCCTTTTTGTCCTCTAAGGACGATAGAAAGCTAAAATTATTTCATTTCCTGTGCTTCCATAAGAGCTCTGAGCAAATTCTCTTCTGACATATCATCAGTAGGCTTGTCCTGCTCCACTCCCATTAATAATGCCATAGCATCTTCTTCCGGCTCATCAACTTCAATTTGTGTTTGGTTGCTTTCAATCGCTCTTTCCCGAAGCTCATCCGCACTTTGAGACTCCTCGGCTATTTCTCTTAAAGAAACTACAGGATTTTTATCATTGTCCCTCTCAACAGTTATTTCAGCTCCAGAGGACAATTCTCTAGATCGGTGTGATGCAAGCATCACCAATTCAAACCGATTAGGAACTTTATCAACACAATCTTCGACAGTTACCCGGGCCATACACCACTCCTACACAATACACTTGTTAATAAAAAACACCAACTAAGCTTATTTTTGTTTATTTGCAAGAGAAACACTATATAAATTTATAGTTTTTTTATCTCTTCTAAAAGGTAAGAGTCTAATTTGGCTAACATTTCATTGACCGCAATACCCAAGATCGGATGTATCCAATCTTTGTTTATATCGCTTAAGGGTATTAAAACAAATGCTCGATCTTGCAACCGAGGATGTGGTAGTATCAATTCCGATGGCCAACATTTAATTTGTTCATCAGGTGAAAGCTTAATCCATTTTTTCAAAGTATTTTTATCAGGAATAGTCAATTCATCAAAATAAATTAAATCAAGGTCAAGTGTTCGTGCACCCCAACGCTGGTCTCTAGTCCTTCCATAGCGCATCTCAATTACATGTAAGTGTTTTAGAATATCGTAGGCACTAAGATGGGTTTCAAAAATTGCACAACAATTTATAAATTTTGATCCTAAACCTTTTGGGAATGGCTCAGTTTCATAAAAGTTTGAGACTGCCACCAGTTTGATGTTTAAGTTCTGTAAGTCTTTTAGTGAAAGCCTAAGTGTCTCTAAAGAATCGCCAAATTTTGATGGCATATTAGAACCTAAAGCCACACAAAATTGACTAACAACCCCACTATCATTTTTTTTCTCATCATTTGTAAAAAGCATAATTAAGTTGTCTATTAAAAAAAAGAAGTTAAGGCTATATTGATTTCAAAAAGATTTCTAATATGTAAAATATAACCATTCTTTCGGAAAAGTAATAATGAAGAAACCCGAAATAACTCTTTTTCTTGCCGCACCGCGGGGATTCTGCGCTGGTGTTGATAGGGCAATCAAAATAGTCGAATTAGCTATAGAAAAATGGGGAGCACCAGTATTTGTACGCCATGAGATAGTACATAATAAATTCGTGGTTGATGATTTGTCGAAAAAAGGAGCTGTTTTTGTTGAGGAGTTAAATGAATGCCCAAAAGATAGACCCGTTATATTTTCAGCTCATGGGGTTCCAAAATCCGTAACATTCAATGCCGAACAACTTAACATGACCTATGTCGATGCAACTTGTCCATTAGTTAGCAAGGTACATATAGAGGCCGAACGACATCATAAAAATGGACTACAATTGATCATGATTGGGCACAAGGGGCATCCAGAGACACTAGGAACAATGGGGCAACTCCCTGAAGGAGAAGTAATACTAGTAGAAACAATAGAAGACGTAAAAAATATCAACCCACGTGATGTTACAAAATTGGCATACATAACCCAAACAACATTATCCGTAGATGACACAATTAATATTGTTGAAGCTTTAAAAAAAAGATTTGATAAAATTATTGGCCCGCATAAAGAAGATATTTGCTATGCAACGACTAATCGTCAAAAAGCTGTAAAAGAGATCGCTCCTAAAATTGATGCGTTATTGGTCATTGGCGCACCTAATTCATCAAATTCAAAAAGATTGGTTGAGGTTGGAAGATCCTCTGGATGTAAATATTCTCAGTTAGTCCAACGCGCCATTGATATTGATTGGCGAGCACTGGAGGGCGTGAAATCGGTTGGGATTACAGCTGGTGCCTCAGCACCAGAAATTTTAATAAACGAAGTAATTGATGCTTTTAATACAAGATACAAAGTTAAAAAACAAATCATTGAAACCGCAATTGAAAATGTGTCATTTAAAGTACCAAAAGTTTTACGAGAGAAAACCGTATGACAGATAAAAGAACAATCTCGGTATATGACTCAAAAAGTAGTGAGTATGCTAACTTAACAAAGGTTAACAAACCGAGCAAACATCTAAGCGTTTTTATGAGTAACGTAATTGCTAATGGTATAGTATTAGATCTAGGTTGTGGCCCTGGGGTTGCCTCTTATTTTATGAAAAAAAAAGGATTTAAGGTTACTGCAACAGATGCAAGTATGGAGATGGTAAAAATAGCTAAGGCAGAAAATGGCATTGATGTGCTGCACCATTCGTTTGAAGATATTAACTGGATCAACACTTTTGATGGGATCTGGGCACACTTTAGCCTTTTACATGCCAAGCGAGAAGTTTTTCCATCTCACTTAGCGGCCCTAAAAAATGCTCTAAAAAATAATGGTGTTTTTACGATTGGTATGAAACTAGGGCAAGGTGAACAAAGAGATAATATCGGAAGATTTTATGCTTATTATTCTGAAGAACAATTAATAAAATACTTAGAAGCTGCAGGATATCAAATTGATGAAATTAATTATGGGGAAGATATCGGTCTTGATGGAAAATCAGCAAAATGGATAATTATTAGGTCCCATGTCTAACATTCTTGCATATACGGACGGTGCTTGTTCTGGAAATCCTGGTCCTGGTGGTTGGGGGGTTCTTTTGCAAGCTAAACAAGGGTCAGAGATAGTAAAAGAACTTGAACTTTACGGCGGTGAAAAAGATACAACGAATAACCGTATGGAGTTAGTAGCAGCGATTTCTTGCTTGGAGACTTTGGATAAGCCAACTTCCCTAACTATTTTTACAGATAGTAATTATGTTAAGGGAGGTATTACTGATTGGATGAAAAACTGGAAAATAAATGATTGGAAAACTACAAACAAAAAATCAGTTAAAAATGTTGATCTTTGGAAGCGCTTGGACAAAGCATGTCAGAAGCACGATGTCAGTTGGAAATGGGTCAAAGGGCATTCTGGGCATTTAGAAAATGAAAGAGCTGACGCACTAGCACGTAAGGGTATGGAGCCATACAAATAAATTACTCTAAAACTTTCGAAGGGCCAATATCATATCCCCTTATAAACGAAGTCCAATCCTGTATTGCTCTACCAGGTCTTTGAATCTGGAGTATTCTAATTGCATTTTTACCACAGAAAACAACCCCTTCTTCAGTAAACTCTCCAACTGGTCCACAATCTTCTACTACCTCTGATAAGAACAATTTTAACCGGACGCCATTATGAACAGTCCAAGCTCCCGGTGATCGCGAAAGACCGCGGATAAAATAATCTACGTCATTTGCATTTAAAGACCAATTAATTTTTGTTTCAGATTTTTTAATCTTATTAGCATAAGTTATTCCTATATTGGATTGCGCCGTGGCTTTTCTTGTTAAATTAGCAAGTACCTCTATCAGCAGTTCAGAACCAATAATTGCTAGTGTTTCAGACAAACATTTAGTGGTATCATTTGGTAAAATCGGTACCATCTTCTGCATTACTATTGGCCCAGTATCTAGTCCCGACTCCATATTCATTATTGAAACACCAGTATGCTTATCACCAGCCATAATTGCCCGATGGATAGGCGCGGCCCCTCTCCACCTTGGCAACAACGAAGCATGAATATTTAAACACCCAAACTTAGGAATTTTTAGGATTTCTTCAGGCAAAATCTGACCATATGCAACCACAATAATTACGTCAGGCTTAAACCCCCGAATTTCATTAATTACCTCTTCTGTATGTAATCTGGTTGGACTTTTCACCAATACACCCAAATCATTTGCATTTTTATGAATGGAAGAAATCTTGTGTTTTTTCCCACGTCCAGCTGGTTTTGGTGGCTGAGTATAGACACATAATATTTCATGTTCACTCTGAACCAAAGCATTAAAGGCTGGCACTGCAAATTCTGGAGTTCCCATGAATATTAGACGCATAATTTAATCCAACCTTGAACATTCTTTCATCATAAATAAGTATAATGTTTATTTGCGCGCAAGCTCGCGTTTTAATTTTTTCATTTTATCTGTTATCATTTTCTTTTTAAGACTACTGAGATAATCAATAAATAGTTTACCGTTTAAATGATCAATCTCATGCTGGGCGCACGTAGCTTCAATACCTTCAAAAGAAATTTCGTTAACCACTCCCATCACATTTTGAAAAGAAATCTTAACACTTTTAGGTCTAGTCACCTCTTCATATTGTTCAGGTATTGAAAGACAACCCTCACTATGAATTGATGTCTCTTCAGAATGCCATAAAATTGACGGATTGATCAAAATCAGAGGATTTGGTTCTTCATCCTTTATCGCACAATCCATCACAAATACCTGCAACATAACTCCAATTTGAGGTGCTGCTAAACCAATTCCCGGAGCATCGTACATCGTTTCAAGCATATCTTGGGTTAAATTTTTAAGCTTCAAATCAAAATTCTTAACCAAGTCACACTTTTTTCTTAATCGAGCATCTGGATGAATTAAAATCGTTCTAAGTGACATAACATTGATCTAAAGTTTCATAAATTTTTATTCAAGTAGCTATATTTCAAAATTAAACTTTAATTGAGTGCTCACATGTTAGTTGTATGGATCACACAAAATGTATCAAAAAGACAAAAATTGGAAACTTTTTATTTCCTACTTGTCCATAATAGGAAATACCATACGTTGCACCAAAGATGGAAATATTCAGATGAATTTTGATGAAGTAATAAATAGAAAAAATACCCACTCTGTAAAATGGGATATGATTGAAGAGATGTATGGCGTCTCACAAAAAAATGGAATCCCTATGTGGGTAGCCGATATGGATTTTCGCCCTCCCAATTGTGTTTCTAACGCTATACTTAAAATGCATGAGCACGGCATTTATGGATATTTTGGAGATAATACAGAATACTTAAACTCAATTGTATGGTGGATGAAAAATCGACATCAATGGGAAATCGAAAAATCATGGATTTTTGACGTACATGGCTTGGTTAATGGTACGTCTATGACAGTTCAAACTTACAGTAATCCTGGTGATAGGGTTATTTTATTTACTCCGGTTTATTATGTCTTTTTTAAGCAAATTATACAAGGTGGTCGACAAGTTCTAGAATGCCCTCTCAAAAATAACAAAGGAAGATATGAATTTGATTTTGATTATTATGACACGCTAATGGACGGTACTGAAAAAGTTATTGTGCTTAGCTCACCTCACAATCCTGGTGGCAGAGTCTGGACAAAAGATGAGTTAAAAGATTTAGCTGCCTTTGCTGAACGTCATGATTTAATTATTGTTTCAGATGAAATTCATAATGATCTCATAATGCCAGGTAATAAACATATACCTATGGCGATAGCTGTTCCAGAAATTATAAATCGCCTTGTTATGATGACGGCAACTACAAAGACCTTTAATATTGCAGGCATGCATACTGGTAACGTAATTATCCCTGACTCAGAGTTAAGGTCTGAATTCAGTAAGACAATGATGGCTTATGGAATTACTCCCAACAGCTTTGGCAAGCATATGGTAACCGCTGCATATACTCAGGAAGGTGCTGACTGGGTGGACTCTTTGATGATATACTTAGCAGAAAATCAACGCCTCTTTAACAAAGAAATAGCAAAGATACCTGGTATAAAGCCAATGACTTTGGAAGGGACTTATTTGAGCTGGGTTGATTTTACAAATACGGGTATGAGTACTAATGAATTTACTAATAGAGTAGAAAAAAATGCTCAGATAGTCGCAAATCATGGGCATACTTTTGGAACTGGCGGTGAATACTTTTTACGGTTTAATATAGCAACAAGGCGAAGTTTGGTTTTAGAGGCTTTAGATCGATTAACCGATGCTTTTTCCGATTTGCAGTGATTATCATATATATTAAGAAAGCCAATCGATAAATTCTTAATTAAAGTAGTAAAAAATATTGGAAACTTAAATGTATCCCTATATCAGACTCGCAAAAGAATTAATTAGACAAAAATTCTTAAAAAAAATTTCTGTCTTGGAAGTACATACCTATCACACGATATGCTGGCCCGTCGACTTAGATCCCTGGTGGGAGTTAAATAATGGGCGAACATTAACATTATATGATTTGGGTAGGATATCATACTTGTTGAGAAGCGGATTAAAAGATAAAATAATAAAGCAAGGTTGGAGATTCACTGTCGCTGGCTCGTCTGTCAGATATAGAAAAAGGGTTACAATACTCAATTTATTAAAAGTGAATACCCGATTTTTAGGCTGGGATGAACGCTTTATTTACTTCCAACAAACAATGTGGAGAAAAAATGATCCGATCTCTTCTATCTTAATTCGGTCTGCAATAACTGATGAAAACGGAATCGTAACCTCAGACAGATTTTTAAAAGTAATGGACCTTGAGAATACAATCATAAACCTACCAGATTGGGTAAGTGATTGGTCAAAAGCTGAAACAAAAAGAACCTGGCCACCTGAAATATAATTAACTTCTTGCTTTACGCCAAAAAAAAATGCCTTAATCAGCTTAGGTTAATAAGGATCAATTTATGAACAATGTTGATAACGCAAAAGTTCTTAAACGGCGCATTCAAGGCTGGATGCTCTTTGATTGGGCCACTCAACCCTTTTTCACACTTGGGTTAACATTTATTTTTGGCCCTTATTTTGCTGTAGTAGCAACAAATGTATTTTTAGAAAGCGGAATGGATCCTAAAAGTGCAGATGCGAGCGCACAAACAATTTGGGCTTGGGGTCAAGCAATATCAGGAATATTTGTTGCAATTATTGGTATTTTAGCAGGGGCTTATGCTGATAGTACTGGAAGACGAATGCCCTGGATTTGGGCTGCTTCCATAATTTTTGTAATTTGTAGCTGGATGCTCTGGTACATGGTGCCCGATGGATCAGCACTGTGGTTTTCTCTTATTATCTTCTCAGTAGCATTTATTGCTGCAGAATTTGCTGCTGTTTTTACAAATGCAATTCTACCTAGCCTTGGTACCCGAGAAGAAATAGGCAAAATATCTGGAAATGGAATGGCATTTGGCTATATAGGAGGAATTATTAGTCTGTTTCTAATGTTATGCTTCTTCTTTGATGATGGAGGAAAAACTTTTATTGGTTTAAGCCCTGGATTTGGTGTTTTTGACCCTGATCAACGAGAAGGCACTCGTGCTGTAGGCCCACTTATTTCACTATGGTTTATTATTTTTATGATACCTTTTTTCATGTGGGTTAAAGAAGGAGATCAGCCTAACATTAAGGGAGGATTTAAACGATCCATGCAGGAGTTAAAAGTATCTTTATTAGGAATGCTTAAAAGACCAAGTCTGTTTTCTTTTATGGGTGCTCAGATGTTTTACAGAGACGCATTAAATGGCTTATATGCTTTTGGTGGAGTATATGCAGCGTTAGTTTTAGACTGGGGTTTAACACAACTAGGAATATTTGGAATTATTGGTGGAATTTCTGCAGCACTAGTTTCATGGATCTCAGGAAAGTTTGACAAAAAAGTTGGGCCACGACCAGTAATATACTTTCATATATGGGTACTAATAATCGTGTCACTTTGTATAATAGGAATGTCTAGAGTAAGCTTCTACGGAATAGCATTGTCTGAAGGTTCAAGCTTACCAGATATAATTTTTTATATATGTGGCGCGGCAATTGGAGGATCAGGTGGTGGTATATATGCCGCTAGTCGCTCAATGATGGTGAGGCATACAAATCCTACTCGACCAACCGAAGCCTTTGGTCTTTTTGCATTAGCAGGAAAAGCAACAGCATTTCTAGCTCCTCTATTAATTGGTATATTTACCTATTTACTGAATGACGCAAGATTAGGGTTTGCACCCGTAATTGGTCTGTTTATTTTGGGATTAATTCTACTTCGTTGGGTGCGACCAGAAGGCGATATCGCTAATAACTAAATTCTTGTTAAATATTTTTGTATTAATAATTTTTTGTAGTTTTTGCATTGAGCCCATAAAAGCTGAACAATTCAACCATGTAAAAGCGTATGAACTATTTAGAAAACAAAAACTTCCATCCACTCAAAAACTAAATTCGATTGGGAGTTATTCGAATGGCTGTTTGGCTGGCGGGATTGAGCTTCCAGAAACAGGAAATACTTGGCAGGTGATGAGATTGTCTCGAAATAGAAACTGGGGGCACCAAAATACTTTAAATTTCGTTAGAGATTTAAGCCTATTTGTAAGTTCATTGAATGGCTGGACAGGTCTATACATTGGCGACATTTCTCAGGCCAGAGGAGGGCCATTTGAGACAGGCCATATATCCCATCAAATTGGCTTGGATGTTGATATCTGGATGCTACCAACTAAAAATTTAAATTTAAGTGTAAAAGCACGTGAAACTATATCTTCAATATCTATAAAAAGCCCTGATAACAAAACTGTTAACGAAAATTGGAGTACTCAACATATTAAAATATTAAAAAAAGCCGCCGAGAACCCTTTAGTAGACAGGATTTTTGTGACAGCAGTAGCTAAAATAAACATGTGTGAAAATGAAAAGGGGGATAAGAGTTGGTTAAAAAAAATTCGCCCTTGGTATGGCCATGATACTCACTTTCATGTCAGGCTTAAGTGCCCGGAAAATTCTATAGATTGTATAAAACAAATACCAACTGTTAATGAGTTAAGCGATGATCGTTATGGTTGTGACGAAACATTAAACTGGTGGGTCACTGAATTTCTTGAACCAAAGAAGCCACTTACTAAAAAAGAAAAAGAAGCTCTGAAATCAAAACGAACACCAAAAGATTATACGATGGCTGATCTACCGTTGAAGTGTGGTGTTGTAATCAACTCACCGTAAATAATTAAAGTTAGGTTTATTCAGCTATTCTTACACTCTGCTCCATTGTATGAGTGACAAGATTTAGATATATGCTAATCTATGATATTAAATTCAATTGGAGAAACTAAAATGCTCAACTCAAAACTGGAATCAGCAATTGAAAAAGCTTGGAATGATAGAGAAACTATCTCTCCTGAAACTAAGGGCGAAACTCGTTTGGCTATTGAACAAACCTTAGAAGCACTAGATTCTGGAACTCTCCGAGTAGCAGAACCGTTAAAATCTGGTGAGTGGCATGTGAACCAATGGGCAAAAAAAGCCGTCTTATTGGGTTTCCGTTTACAAGATATGGCGGAACAAAGTGGTGGGCCACAAGGCAGTAACTGGTGGGATAAAGTTGATAGTAAATTCAAAGGATGGGGTGAAGAACAATGGAAAGCTGCTAACTTTCGTGCAGTACCTAACTGTATAGTTCGTAAGTCTGCATATGTTGCAAGTGGTGTTGTTCTAATGCCATCTTTTGTTAACTTAGGAGCTTATATTGATACAGGCACTATGGTTGATACGTGGGCAACGGTAGGTTCCTGTGCACAAATTGGTAAGAACGTACATCTGTCAGGAGGTGTTGGAATTGGCGGGGTGCTTGAGCCTATGCAAGCAGGACCAACAATTATAGAAGATAATTGCTTTATTGGGGCTAGATCAGAAGTCGTTGAAGGCTGTATAATACGAGAAGGCTCTGTGTTGGGAATGGGTGTCTTTATTGGGCAGTCAACAAAGATATTAGACAGAGAAACTGGTAATATCACTTATGGCGAGGTTCCATCTGGTTCAGTTGTTGTATCAGGATCATTGCCTTCCAAAAATGGCGTTAACCTTTATTGTGCAGTTATTGTGAAAAAAGTTGACGCTCAGACTAGATCTAAAACGTCAATTAATGAACTATTAAGAGACTGATAGAAATAATGCTTAAATTTTGACTCCTTCAAATAAAAAAGAACAGCAAATTTTTACTCTTATTGTGGAAGTTGGAAGGAGTAGTAATGATGGCCTACCCCACAATTGCTCTGGAGCAGCATTAATTTGCTATAGTAGCGGCATAGATGAAGCAGAGGCAGTTAGAGAAACAATTAACATTTTAAAGTTGAATGAAATGTCCCCTTTAAGCATCACTGGATATGGCACCGTTGAAGAAAGAATTAAGGAAGGTCATGAGATAGAAGAACACGAATATGAGCTTATGAAGAAAGCTAAAAATGATAACTCAGTAGTAATAGCAGAAATTACTCCATTGTTTGAAAAATAATATGAGTACTACTGTGTTTTTAGATTTAGACGGCACCTTAACTGATCCAAAAATTGGAATAACTAAGTCAATACGTTATGCTATGGCTAAATTAGGCTCACCACTACCAAATAATTTTGACCTTGATTGGACAATTGGTCCATCACTTTGGTATAGTTTTAAAGAATTAGGTTTAGGGAATAGTGAGACTGACAAAGCTATAAATTATTATCGGGAAAGATACACCGAGATAGGACTTTTTGAAAATTATGTATACGAAGGAATTTATGAAGCCCTTCAAATGCTAAAGGAAAACAATATAATTATGCATCTTATGACCTCTAAACCACATATTTATGCAAGAAAAATAACAGCTAATTTTAACCTATCAAATTTTTTAACATATGAATTTGGGTCAGAATTAAGTGGTAAAAATACAAATAAGGCTGATCTGATCCGTGAAGCTCTAGATTACTTAAAATTAATACCACAGGAAGCAATAATGGTTGGAGACAGAAAATTTGATATTATTGGCGCAAAGGAAAATTCAATAAGAACTGTAGGGGTCCTTTGGGGATATGGATCTAAAGAGGAATTAGAGGCAGAACTGCCTGACATTTTAATAGAAACTCCTGAAAATTTGGCTAAAACAATATTAAAAATGGGTAATTAAAAAAACTATGATTATTCAAACCTCTAAAACTAACGCCTTTAATTGAAAGTACAAGATGTTTAAAAGAATAGATCCATTAGATTTGACCGCTAAATTAATTAGATGCCAATCAGTAACCCCTACCGATGGAGGAGCGCTAAAATTATTAACTACTATTTTAGAAAAGGAGGGTTTTGATTGTCACTATATTAATAGAGGAGGCATTTTAAATTTAATTGCTATTTGGGGAAGAAATAATAATGGAAAAACTTTTGGATTTAACGGCCATACAGATGTCGTGCCCGTAGGTGAAACCTCTCTTTGGACTGTAAACCCCTTTGGCGGCGAAATCAGAAATGAAAAAATATGGGGGCGTGGAGCATGTGATATGAAATCTGCCGTAGCTGCATTTGTAGCAGCAGCAGTGGATTATGTTAGAGAAACTCCACCGAATGGATCAATTGTTATAGCAATTACAGGGGATGAAGAAGGAGATGCAATAGATGGAACTCAAGCTATACTCGATTGGATGAAAGTTAATAATGTCAAAGTAGATGCATTTTTAGTAGGTGAGCCCACAAGCGTCAATAAAACAGGGGACACTATGAAAATTGGTCGGCGAGGTTCCATGACTGTACACCTATCAGCAGCTGGCAAGCAGGGACATTCTGCTTACCCCCACCTTGCTAAAAATCCAATCCCTGGTTTAGCTAAATTGATTAATAAAATTAGCTCACATGAATTAGATCAGGGAAGTGAGTATTTTGATCCATCTAATTTATCCGTGACAACAATTGATACCGGCAATAAAGCAAATAATGTCATACCAGCAGAAACAAAAGCTACGATTAACATTCGTTTTAACGACTTGCATTCATCAAATAAATTAAAAAATTGGTTGTTGAGTGAGATGAATAGTATTGAAAATGAATTTAATATTAAGTTTTCGTCAATTTTTAAGGTATCAGGAGAAAGTTTTTTGACCTTACCTGGCAATTTTTCATCATTGGTCCAAAAATCAATAAAATCTACAACTGGCCTAACTCCTAAACTCTCTACTTCCGGTGGAACTTCAGATGCAAGGTTTATAAAAAATCATGCACCTGTCGTGGAGGTAGGCCTATTGGGAAAAACAATGCATCAAACAGATGAACACGTGGAGTTATCAGATATTATAAAACTAAAATCAATTTATTCATCGATATTAGAAAACTATTTTAAGTGAATAGCATTAAATATAAAGATAAATTATCTTCTTATAATGATGCCATGCGTCAAAGAAATGTTTGCCAAGCTGAAGTAATAGATTTTACAGAAGATAAAGATCTGGTATTAAAATTTGAAAATAACATATTAGACGGTGATCTAGAGCCAATCTATTTTTTAGGAAAGAATGATCCTTCTTTTAAAATTGGTGAAAAATTATTAATCGAAATCATATTTAATCCAGATGACAGTACATTAACAAAAATCAATTTTATTAATAAAATCGATAAAAATAGTACAAATCATATTGGAATCTTTAAAAAATCTCGAAAAGGCGGAATCGTTTACTCCATTCAAAAAGGTTCCAGAAAAAAATGGCATATTGATCCAAAATTCGAAAATAGCGCAATTGAAGATGATATTGTAGAGATTGAAGGCCAATCCGCAGGATCGCTTAAAGGAAAAAAATATCTCAAAATACGAAATATTTTTGGTAATTTAAATGAAAATAAATCACTAAGCTTGTTAGCAATAAAAGAGCACGATATACCTTATCAGTTTTCAGACGAAATCATTAATGAGGCTTCAAAATGTAAAGAATTTAAACAAAATAGACAAAATCTAAAAGATATATTCTTTATCACAATCGATCCTGATAATGCCCGTGATCATGATGACGCAGTTTATGCAATTAAGGACACCCATAAAGATAATCCTGATGGTTATATAATATGGGTAGCAATTGCTGACGTAGCCCAATATGTGCAGATGGGAAGTCAAATAGATATTGAAGCTAGACTTCGGGGAAACTCTACATATTTTGTTGATCGGGTCATCCCAATGTTACCAGAAAATTTATCAAATAATTTATGCTCTTTAAAAGAAAATACGGAACGCCCATGTATTGCAGTTAAGATAAGAATTAATGGAAATGGAGAAAAACTGGACCATTATTTTTGTCGGGGAATAATGGTTTCAAAGGCCTCACTTAGCTACGAAGAGGTTCAAAACGTTTATGAAGAGAAAACAAATTTCAAAACAAAACCACTATATAAGCCAGTTTTAGAAGCACTATTTTTGGCATTTGAAGCTTTATTAGAGGCAAAAAGAAAACGACAACCGTTAGCATTAGACCTACCAGAACGAGAGATACTATTATCTGAGCAAGGTGAAGTACAGTCGATAAACTTAAAAAAGCAAGTTTCAGCAAATAAATTAATAGAAGAATTCATGGTTTTGGCAAATGTTTGTGCAGCTGAAACATTGAGTAAAAAAAACATCCCAACAATTTATCGAATACATGAAGAACCAACTTTAGAAAGAATTAATTCTCTTAATGAAACAATTAGATCAATCGGTATAAACCTGAAAAAATTAAATTCATTAAAAACTGCTGATCTTAATCGACTTCTTGCTTTAGCATCAAAAACTGACCACTCCAGCACGATCAACTTTTCTGTATTGCGAACCATGACACAAGCATATTATTCAAGCAAATTGTCCTCTCATTTTGGGTTGAATTTACAGAAATATACTCATTTCACGAGTCCAATTAGAAGATATGCTGATCTAGTGGTTCATAGGGCTTTAATAGCTATTCACGAATGGGATAGGTTTTTAATGCCTGAGGAAGATATATATGATTTGAAAACTATTTCTAAACATGTCAGCTTGACAGAACGCCGCTCAATGAGCGCAGAAAGGGATACCATCGATCGATATTTAGCCCGATACCTTAAAAATAAGATTGGTGGAGAATTTTATTGCTTAATCTCTGGGGTCACCCAATTTGGAATTTTTATTCAATTAGATGAAATAGGCGCAGACGGACTAATACCATTATCTAATTTGGGTAGTGAATATTACAAATACGATGAAAATGAAAATAGCTTGACTGGACAGGCTTCCAAAACAAAAATAACCGTTGGTATGAGAGCTCAAGTGGCACTTTTAGAAGCTGACGAAACATCTGGCAGTTTAAAATTTAAACTTTTAGAATTAGATGGACAATTACTAGATAATTTAGTTTCACGTAAAAAATTAAAAGGCCGGAAGTATAAACTGCGGAGAAAAAAGAGAAAAAATAAAACTATTTTTAAGTAGTATTTCTAGCTTGCGGCCCTTGCCTGCCTCTTTCTCTCATGTGGATTAAGAAATTTCTTTCTAAGTCTTATATTATTTGGTGTAACCTCCACTAACTCATCATTATCTATATATGCTATTGCTTCTTCTAACGAGTGAATAACTGGAGTGGTCAATCTAACTGCTTCATCTGTACCACTTGCTCGTACATTAGTTAGTTTTTTTCCTTTCAGCGGATTAACCTCTAAATCATTTTCTCGACTATGTTCACCAATTATCATACCTTCATAAACATCCTCTTGTGCCCCAATAAACATTTTTCCCCGCTCTTCCAAATTGAAAAGTGCGTAAGCTACTGATACCCCATTCTCCATCGAGATTAACACACCTGAGCGTCTTCCAGGAATATTTCCTTTATATGGCGACCATTCATAAAATACTCTATTTAGTACCCCAGTACCCCTAGTATCAGTGAGAAATTCTCCTTGGTATCCTATTAATCCCCTTGATGGAACTCTGACAATAATTCTAGTCTTTCCTGCTCCTGCAGGTTTCATTTCAGACAACTCACCTTTTCGCGGTCCAGTAATTTTTTCAATCACTACTCCTGTGTATTCATCATCGACATCTATAGTAACTTCTTCTATTGGCTCATTTTGCTGTCCATCGATATTTTGAAACAGTACTTGTGGTCTGGATATAGAAAGCTCAAAACCTTCTCTACGCATATTCTCTATCAAAACACCCATTTGCAATTCACCACGGCCAGCAACTTCAAACGCATCTCCACTTGGAGTATCTGTAACTTTAATTGCTACGTTTGTCTCTGCTTCTCTAAATAATCGATCTCTTATAATTCTTGATTGGACTTTTTTACCATCTCTTCCCGCCATTGGACTATCATTTATTCCAAATGTAACTGAAATAGTTGGCGGGTCGATAGGTTGTGCAGGTATTGCAGTTGTAATCTCTGCATCACACAAAGTATCAGAAACAGTGGCTTTAGACATTCCCGCAAGAGTAACAATATCACCCGCCTCTGCTAATGGAATTTCTTGTTGTGCTAATCCTCTGAATGCTAAGATCTTTGAGACTCTAAAACTTTCTACTTTTTCACCATCACGAGAAATTGCTTTAATCATTTCACCTGATTTCAAACTACCAGACTCAACCCTACCAGTCAAAATACGCCCTATGAACTGATCAGATCCAAGAGTTACTGCTAACATTGAAAATGGTTTATCACGTGCTTCAATTTGCTTAGGTGGTGGTACATGGGAAATAATAAGCTCGAATAGATCTGACAAATCCTTTCTTGGACCATCTAATTCCTTATCTGCCCAACCCGATCTTCCTGAGGCATACATGAAAGGAAAATCTAATTGTTTATCACTTGCATCCAAATTTGCAAAAAGATCAAAGCAATCATTTAATGCGCGATCAGGCTCCGCGTCAGACTTATCTACTTTATTCACAACCACAATAGGACAAAGCCCCATCCCTAAAGCTTTTGAGGTTACAAATTTAGTTTGAGGCATTGGACCTTCTGCAGCATCGACTAACAAAACCACGCCATCAACCATAGATAAAATCCGTTCCACTTCACCACCAAAATCTGCATGACCTGGAGTGTCGACAATATTAAGTCTAACCCCTTGCCATTCGACACTAGTTGCTTTTGCAAGAATAGTTATTCCACGCTCTCGCTCCAAATCATTGGAATCCATAGCTCTCTCAATTACAGATTGATTTTCTCTAAATGCGCCTGACTGCTTTAAAAGTTCGTCTACTAAAGTTGTTTTTCCATGATCAACATGCGCGATTATTGCTATATTACGTAGCTCCATTAAATATAACCTTTATTAGAAGTTTTGGGCGCACTATAACAAGCAATGAAAAAAAGCCAGAACTAAATTTCCTAATATTAATAATTATTTAAAAATTTGTTTGCTTCTTTGATTGCATTACTCTTGTAAATCGCTACTTTAGGGTCATTTTTTGAGGCTCTAGGTATAATCCAAGCAGAAGTTGCTAAAACTCGAAGCATTGCAAAAACTGGGAACAACTTTATATCCACATTTTGTAGTGGTCTTACTGTATTATAGCCTTCTAATAATTGATCACATCGCTTTTGGTAACCCACTTGACCCAAGCTTTGTATAGTTGAAGTAGCCAAATCATAAATTGGAAAACCGTAACCACAATCATCAAAGTCAATTATAGAAAGCCCCTTTTTAGTCTTAAAAACGTTTTCACCAATGATGTCCGCATGAATTAACAAAATTTCTCCACCTTGATTCAAATAATGAGCTAATATTTCACTTGCTTTTTTCCTTACTAGAAAAAGTGTTTTCTTTTCACTGTTATCTAGATGCTCACCCTCCCAAAATTTTCCCCAATGAGGATCATTCCCCAAGAGACCATCTATGTCCCATTTCGGTCGAGAAAACCAATCAGGAAAAGATAATTTTCTGGTAATATCGTGAAGTTTTCCAATCAAACTTCCTAGTTCATAGTCAATCTCGAGACCTGCTATCAATCCAGGACCTTCTTCTTTTCCAATCGGTTTGCCATCAATCCATTGAATAAAAGTGGCCGTTAATTCTGAGGATAATTCAAAGACATAATCACCATCTTCATTCGAAATTGGTATAGGGACAGGAAAGCCTTCTTTAGCCAATGATTTTACCCACCATATCTCAGATTTAATTTCTTTAATACTTTTATATCCTGGCCGGTGTAATCTAAGAGCTCCTCTTTTATTCCCTTTCACTGTCACATCAAACACAGCATTTTCACGGTTTTTGATTAACTTAGGCGTATCAATACAACCTCCCCAAAATGAACATGCTTTTTCTGCGTAACGCTGTATACTAGTTTTCACACTCATTTTCTTTCATTACATCTCTCAGGTTTTCTATGAGGTAATCAACATTATTTTTTGAAAAAACCATAGGTGGCCTAATTTTTAACGTGTTGCGATTTTTACCAAGTACACTCAGAAGTATCTTTTTTTCTCTCATTTTTTCTACTATTTTTAACGCAAATTTACTTAATGGTTTGTTATCGTCTCCACGCATTTCTGCTCCAAAAAACAATCCAGATCCTCTAACTTGTTTAATTTGAGGAAATTCTTTTTTTAACTCCTCTAATCCTTCTCTAGCATACTTTCCTACTAACAAAGCATTTCTAATCAAGTCTTCGTTCTCAATTACGTCTAAGGTTGCAGAAGCTGCAGCACATGAAACAGGATTTCCTCCGAAAGTATTAAAATAAGAATAATTTTGCCTAAACAACTCCATTATTTCGGAAGATGTTGCTACACAGGCTACAGGATGCCCATTAGCCATAGGCTTACCCATCGTAACAATCTCTGGTTCAAGACCAACTTTTTGATATCCCCACCAGTTTGTCCCAACTCGTCCAAATCCTGGCTGTACTTCATCTGAAATAACGACACCACCAGCATCTCGAATACACTCTATTGTAGCATCAAGAAAACCATTCTCCAAATTTGGAAATCCCTCATTAAAGAAAACTGAACAAATTAGTAAAGCAGACACGCCATGTCCAGCTTCTTGCAATGAGTTTATTGCAGCACAAACATTATTTTTAAAATACTCTGACTCACTGAGGTCCGTTTCAGTGCTCTCCCTAAAATTGTCAGGAGCCCTTACATAACGAATATGATTCCCTACTGACTGAATATTTCGATCATAACCTAATTGACTTACTGCACTAGTATTGCCGTGATATGTTGCGTCCGTTACGATAACACCACGATTACCTGTTTTTACTTCGGCCATTCTTAATGCAATATCATTGGCTTCACTTCCAGAACAAACCATAATTGCTGAACCAATTGCCTTGTGATGTTTTGCCAAAAGACGATCTAAATAATCAAGTATGCCTTCGTGAAGATATCTGGTATGTGTATTAAGTTTTTTTGCTTGATCAGCGATTGCTTTGACGACTTCTGGATGGCAGTGTCCCACATGAGGAACGTTATTATAACAATCTAAGTACTTCTCACCATTTGCATCCCACAACCAAACACCATTGCCTCGCACAATATGAACAGGATTTTTATAAAAAGTAGAAAAGTTTGGACCCAATAGTTTTCTACGCCTTTCGATCAATTTTTCTTTCATAAAAACTCCTAGAGACCTTTCATACGGTTATGACTTTAATCTTATAGATAATGCTAAACATTTTGACTTAAACTACTAATGTCAACAAAAAATAATTTTAAATTTTAATAATTATCTGTGGTGTTTTTTCTCAAAGTTTTGATTTTACCTCTCCACGCTTTATTATCTAATCGCTTCTTCGTTACTGAATTTGGCGGTTTGGTTTCGATCCGTGGTTTAACCGTTTTTAAAGCATTTCTAATTAAATTCACAAGTCTTGAGCGTGCAGCTTCACGATTTCTAATTTGACTTCTGTGCTTATCAACATTGATTACAATTTGACCTTTTTTATTGTACTGTTGGCCCGCAATAAATTTCAAACGTCTTTTAACTCTTTCATTTAAAGATGGTGAATTAAGCACGTCAAATTTTAGTGTCACTGCTGTTTCAACTTTATTCACATTCTGACCACCTGGTCCTGATGCACGAGAAAATGTTTCAAGAAACTCTTTATCATCAATGCAAATTTTATCTGTTACTCTAATCATACATCAACTCTTGCATAAAAAAGGGGCCAAACAAAGTGGCCCCTTAAAATTTTTTTAAGAGTTGGGATGTGGGTCAAAATAGACCTTGCCCTATAATATCTAGATAGCAATCTCCATTATATTAATCACCCTATTCTCCAATACCTCTTTAGACACTGGACCACCTCCTTTCATTTGTTTCAGTTAAAATTAAAATGACATAGATCCATAATTTGTCAAAACATTTTTTCAGTTTACTATCGAAATTTTAACAGCAGAAGTCTGAACGGAATTAAACATATTATAGCAATAATCAGTTTAACCAAATAATCTGCAATTGCGAGAGAAACCCACAATGACGAAACGCTTCCAACGCCTAAAATGGGAACCAATTGATTCATAAATTCAGTATTATGATCTGCGCTCAAAAAATATGTTACAGATAGTGAAAACGCCATTGAGAAAAAAACTAACGTGTCTAAAGCGCCACCAATTATTGATGAGAATAAAGGCGCTGTCCACCAGGAGTAGTCTTTTAATTTGGTAAAAATAAAAATATCCAATAACTGGGCTAAGAGAAATGCAGATCCAGACGCCAAAGCTATTCTGGTTGTTACTGCCGGGACATAGAAATCTTTTTCTAATTCTAGAGTTATCTGGGTGCCAATAACTGAACAAATTATACCAGTTACAAAACCAAAGAAAACAACTCTTCGTGCCACACTTGGGCCATACAATCTATTCATTAAATCAGTAATTAAAAAAGCAATAGGGTAAGTAAAAGCACCATAAGTTAGCCAGTCACCGTACAAGAATTGCACTAAGATATTTGAACTTACAACCACAATAGCCATAGCAAAAATACCAAGATAATATGTTTTAGGCATAATTTCTCCGTTTTGAAAAGGTTTCGGACACTTTATAAATTTATCAGACTCGATCGTACTATATGCAATTTTTGGTATTTACAATCTGCTTTCTAAAATAGTTATTATTGTAAAAATTAAACTAATCAACTGGATGAGAGATTTATGGTAGTATAAGTCTAATGTAACTTGCTGATCAGCTTGAGACAGTTTACTTGATGCACATGAACAACATAAAAGTTTCTACATTTTACAATTTTACCGCTTTTGATAACCTCAAAGAAATAAGAGAGCCCTTGTTAATTTTTTGTAAAAAAAATAAAATTAAAGGTTCCATATTGATTGCTTTCGAAGGGATTAATGGAACAATTGCCGGAAACCCTCATGAGATAGAAATAGTTTTAAAATACATCAAATCTTTACCTGGGTGTAATTCAATCAAAAGTAAAAACAGCTACACCTCAACAATGCCTTTTAATAGAATGAAAGTCCGCATTAAAAAAGAAATTGTTAAGATGGGGCAACCCAATATTGACCCTCGTAAAGCAGTTGGAAAATACATTACTGCTGAAAATTGGAATGAATTAATGGAGAATGATGATATTGTGATCATCGATACAAGAAACGAATATGAAGTAGAGATAGGAACATTTGAGGGTTCAATAAACCCTAAAACAGAAAGCTTTAGTCAATTTCCCAAATGGTGGGAAGACAATAAAAGTAAATATTTAAATAAAAAGATAGCAATGTTTTGTACCGGTGGTATTAGATGCGAAAAATCTTCTAATTACCTTCTAAATAATGGGGTTCAGGATGTTTATCACCTTGAAGGTGGTATCTTGAAATATCTAGAAAATATCGAAGAAAAAAACAGCAAATGGCAAGGAGAGTGCTATGTGTTTGACCATCGGGTTTCAGTAGTACACGGATTGAACAATGGTTCGTATGATTGTTGTTTTGCATGTGGTCGTCCAATATCTGAAAATGACAAAAAACAATCAAGTTATGAATATGGTGTAAGTTGCAAAAAGTGTATCAATGAATTTTCAGAGAAAAGAAAAACTCAATTCAGAGAACGTCAAAAACAAATACAGCTCGCTGAAAAAAAGGGGGAAAGGCATTTAGGATAATTCTTATATTACCATATCTGATCAAATTTTCTTATTTTACTGATTTTAGACTTACCTAAAAATTTTAATCGCTTTTCTATACTTTCTGATAAAGCCATTATTAAATTTAATCCTATTTTTAATTCACAATTACTAAAATAAGTCATGGCTTTTTCAGCTAAATCAAATTGTTTATGCTCAATTAAGATATTAACTATTTTTAATAATTTTTCAGTCGATTCAAATAACTGCATCTCGCGCTGTTCAAATACCTCATCTACTTCAATCTTATATCTATCTGGATCTTGTAAGATTAAATATAAAAGCCTTTTACATTCCATAACAGCTGACCTGCTGCTCTCTGTTTCCTGTGAGACCAATGAAACCGAGTCAATTTCACCCTTTTCAATTTTTCGGTCATCCATAAATCTATGAGCTTCGCCAGCTGTCAAATACCTATGCTTTGAAAATTCAGGCAAAATGTGACTCTGTCCTATGAAAATTGGTGAAAATGTTGAAGCTACCGCCCCAATTGGCGCATGCCACAAAACCCTCGTGTCACTACAATTTTGATTTAACAAAGGAATAATTTGACCATAACCAGCAGTATCACCAGTCAACTTTGATGTTCTAAGGGCCCATACAATTTCCTTGAACGATATTTTCTTTCCCTTAGAAATAATAGCTTGAAGTGAGTTCTCCATCCATTTCACGCCAGCCCAGCGACCCTTCCCATCACCCAAAATTTTGTTAACATTAAATGTACCTTTTTTGTACCAACCCTGGTCTTTGGAGAATGAGACTAAATTTGAAGAGTAAAGAAAGTTCTTATTACTAGAATCATCGATCGGTATCTCCTCAATATACCCTGGTCTAGAAACCCTAATACTTTTAGAATCTAATCTCTCAGCCGCCCATAACCCTTTACCACCTGAAAATTGCACTACCACCCAAGCCTCACTTGCATCAGCAATTAAATGAGAATTTCCACCATAGGAGCTTTCTCCATACTCTGAAATTAAGGATCCAATCAACTCAACACCTTCCCTAGCAGTTTTTGCTCTTTCCAAAACTAACCTTGCTAAGTCACTATAATTTGGCCCAGTTTGATTCTTTGGTGTCATTTCAATTAATTCTGCCCTGGAAGTTGACCAAATATCTCTAACCGCAACTCCATACTCATTAAGGCCACCATTTGTTATTGGTGCAGGAACCCCTTTATAATATGAGTAGTTAACTGAAATATATCTATGCGTGTGATTCACCTGAGGAATTTTTATTCTTTTGCCAGGCATGTCTGCAGTTTCTGACACTCCAACAGTAATTGATTCACCTGATTCATTCGTCTTACTTGAGGTTATCTCTAACCAATGGCTTGAAGGCTCATCGCCATATCCAGCCAACCAAGCATTTCCATCTAAGGTAAGGTCTCGACCAACATATATGCCATAACTCATTTTATTTTCACCACTGTGTTATTTAGAAAGACCAGTATCAAAAATCCAAATTTTCCACGCTCAACGCATTCGACTGAATAAATTCTCTTCGTGGCTCTACTACATCACCCATTAACTTGGTAAACAAATCATCTGCATCAATTAAATCTTCAACTTTAACTTGCAAAAGAGTACGCGCTTCTGGATCCAAAGTGGTTTCCCAAAGCTGATCAGGATTCATCTCACCCAAACCTTTATACCTTTGCAGAGATAATCCCTTTTCACCTTCATTAAGAATATAATTTAATAAATCAACTGGCCCATTAACGATACTTTGCTTTTCTTTTCTAATTAATGTGATCAAACCAGAATAAGTACTAGAAAGACTTTCAGTAAAAGATCCTAACTTTTTTGCTTCTCCGGATCTTAGGCAATTTCCATCTAATACCCGAACCTCCTCAACTCCTCGAACATTACGCCAAAACCGAAGCCCTTGGTCTTGGGTCGGACGACCTTTCCAACCACGCTCATATTCCAAGCTAATCATATCTAATCTCTTAGCAACCGCATCAGCAGCGCTTTGAATATCATTGTCAATCACACCAGGAGCCATAACTCCAGAGATCGCCACCTGTTCTAAAATATTTTGTGGATAATGCGTTGGAAAAGCATTTAAAATTTTACGAACTTTTCGCGCCTCTTCGACAACCCTTGAGAGATCAGAACTAATGATTTCTTCTCCAGATTCCAACCGCAGCAAGGCCCCTTCTAAACCCTGATCAACCAAATAATCATCCAAAGCTGATTGGTCTTTCAGATAGACCTCAGATTTCCCTCTGGCAACTTTAAACAATGGAGGCTGTGCAATAAATAAATGACCACGTTCGATTAATTCAGGCATTTGTCTAAAGAAAAACGTTAATAGAAGAGTTCTAATATGGGCTCCATCAACATCTGCATCAGTCATAATTACAATTTTATGATATCTCAACTTACTAGCGTCAAATTCATCTCTTCCAATTCCAGTACCCAATGCGGTTATAAGTGTTCCAATTTCCTGAGATGACAACATACGATCGAATCTCGCTCGCTCAACATTAAGAATTTTCCCTCTTAACGGAAGAACTGCTTGATTGCGTCTAGACCTTCCTTGTTTGGCCGAGCCACCCGCACTATCTCCCTCTACTAAAAAAACTTCCGATAAGGCTGGATCTTTTTCTTGACAGTCAGCCAACTTACCAGGCAATGAAGCAATGTCCATTGCCGATTTTCTCCGAGTTAAATCTCTAGCCTTACGAGCGGCTTCCCTCGCTATTGCTGCTTCAATAATTTTTCCAACGATATCCTTAGCTAATGCTGGATTTTCCTCAAACCATTCACTTAATTTTTCATTCATTAAGCTTTCCACCACTGGTCTTACCTCTGACGACACCAATTTATCCTTAGTTTGACTACTGAATTTTGGATCTGGAACCTTAATTGATAATACGCAAGTCAAACCCTCCCTCGCATCATCTCCTGTAAAATTAATCTTTTCCTTTTTTGCTATTCCTGAAGATTGTGCATATGTGTTTATTGTCCTAGTTAGTGCTCCCCTAAAACCTGCCATGTGAGTTCCACCGTCACGTTGAGGTATATTATTTGTAAATGGTAAGACAGATTCATGATAGCTATCATTCCACCACATAGCCACCTCGACACCTATATCCTCCTTATCACCTGTAATATATATAGGATCAGAAATTAACGGTGTTTTAGATCTATCTAAGAACCTAACAAACTCTTTTACACCACCTTCATAGATCATAATTGACTCAAGATGCTCAACTGGTCGTTCATCTTTTAATATAATCTTCACACCAGAATTTAAGAAAGCTAACTCTCGTAATCGATTTTCAAGAGTCTTAAAAACATAGTTCCGATTAGAAAAAGTGTTTTTAGAAGCCATAAATCTCACTTCCGTACCAGTTTCGCCATTGGACTCGCCAATGGTTTTTAAATGATCTACAGTTTCACCATTTTCAAAACGAGCCAAATGCTCTTTACCATCTCTCCAAATTTTTAACTCCAGCCAATCTGATAGAGCGTTTACGACTGAGACCCCTACACCATGCAATCCACCTGATACCTTGTATGAATTACTGTCAAATTTCCCTCCTGCGTGTAGTTGCGTCATTATAACTTCCGCAGCCGATACGCCTTCTTCTTCGTGAATACCTACCGGAATTCCTCTACCGTTATCACGAACAGAAATACTTTCATCACTATGTATTGTAACCGATACAAAATCAGCATGTTTCGCTAATGCCTCATCAATTCCATTATCTACTACTTCATAAACCATATGATGCAAACCAGAGCCATCATCTGTATCACCAATGTACATTCCTGGTCTTTTTCGAACTGCCTCAAGACCTTTTAGAACTTTAATTGCCTCGGCCCCATAATTTTCATTTTCAACTTCTTGATCAGACATGTTGTTATCCCTTTGTTCGATAGCTACAATATATGCTAATCCAATTGTAATGTCACGCCTTTACAATCTCAGAAAGTTTAAAATTCTTTTATATTTTTAGTAAAAATAAGATAAAAAAGCGCTGCTTAAGCTGGAGTGATTTGTGAAGTACCTTTATTATCATGCACCTCAAATTGGTCTGATACATCACTAATTGATGAAAACAAGTTTTTCTCAGTTCCAGTCATAAAAACCTGGGCTTTTAGATTTAGTATCTCAGAATAAAGCTCTGACCTTCTTTGTTCATCCAAATGCGCTGTTACCTCATCAAGCAACAAAACTGGTGGCACACCAAAACATTCTGATAAAGACCAAGCGTTGGCTAAGATTATACTTATAAGTATCGCTTTTTGCTCTCCAGTTGAACAGTTAGTAACATAATTATTTTTTTCTACAAATAATGCTGACATATCTAAACGATGTGGGCCAACTAATGTCCTACCGGCCCTAAGATCTTTAGAACGATTATCTTTAAAAACTTGCTTCAGTTCCTCAGCACTTGTTGAGGAGTCTAAATATTGTGACTCTGTTAAGGCTAATTTAGCCTTAGGGAATACTGGATTTAGGTTTTCTAATGCATTATCGATCATACTAATGGCAATTAATCTGTTCTTATTTAAATTTGCTCCCTCAATTGATAATTTCTCTTCTACAGCATCATACCACTTTCCGTCATTAATGTTATCTTTCAAAAGACGGTTTCTTTGTCTTAGACATTTCTGAAATCTTATAAAAATAGGTCCATGCTCTGGTACAAAATTCAGAGTTAGTCGGTCCAGAAATTTTCTCCTTCCTTCTGCACCCTCTGTCCAAAGCCTATCCATTAATGGAGAAAGCCATAAAACTTTATAGCTTTGACCCAAAGAAATTTGAGATTGAATTTTCTCATCAATCTTAACAATTCTAGAAGAACCATTATCTAAATAGGTTTCAACCTCTAAAATTTCTTCATTATTTTTTAATGTAGCTTTTACCTTCCAACCCAAGTCCTCTGGTTTCCTAGAAATGTCCAATATTTTAGCATTCCTGATACCTCGACCAGGAGAAAGAAGAGAAATAGCTTCTAAAATATTTGTTTTTCCCGCACCATTTGCACCAAAAATAGCAACGGGACGACCTGTCATAACCATTTTTGACATAAAATGGCTTCTAAAGTGAGAGAAACTTAATTCTGAAATAAAAAACTTAGACACGCATTGGCATCACAACATAAATAGCCGATGAGTCATTACCCTCAGTTATCAATGCCGGATCCCCTGAAGAATTAAATAAAAATACAGCATTTTCACGATCAACTTGTCCAGCTATTTCAAGTAAGTACTTGGCATTAAATCCAATCTCTAGCTGTTCATCTCCATATGAAACGGCCACTTCTTCTTCAGCAGCACCATTATCTGGAGCGTTTACCGACAAGACCAATCTATCCTCATCGAGAGTTAACTTTACTGCCCGTGACCGCTCAGACGATACTGTACTAACACGATCAACCGCCCTTGCAAACTCAGCGGCATCTACCTCTAATCTTTTGGCATTTCCAGATGGTATTACTCTCGAGTAATCAGGAAAAGTTCCATCAATAACTTTTGAAGTTAATTGAATTTCGGACGTGGCAAACCTAACTTTTGTTTCAGACACTGAAACTGCAATATCTACTTCATCATCATTCAGTAATTTTCCTAGTTCGCCAACTGTTTTACGAGGAACAATTATACCTGGCATAGAAGATGCATTAGCCGGTAAATCAACATCGACACGAGCTAGACGATGACCGTCTGTGGCAACACATCTCAATACGTTAACATTCTCGTCACTAGCAACATGCATATAGACACCATTTAAATAATATCGTGTTTCTTCAGTAGAAATTGCGAACTTCGATTTATCAAATAATCGTCTCAAAATATTTGCTTTAGCATTAAAATTCACCTGGTATTCCGAAGATGCCATAATTGGAAAATCTTCCCGAGGTAGAGTAGCTAATGTAAAATTTGATCGGCCAGTCGAAATGTGTAATCTGCCTGAAGCACTATCATCAGCTAGTACAACTTGAGAGCCATCTGGAAGTTTTCGTACTATTTCATGTAAAGTGTGTGCTCCAACTGTTGTCACACCCACTCTTTCTACATTTGCTTTAACTTTGTCCTGCACTTCAATATCAAGATCAGTAGCACGAAAGCTAACGGTCTGACCTTCAGCTTCAATCAACACATTTGCCAAAATTGGAATGGTATTTCTACGCTCTACCACAGATTGTGCCTGTGACATAGCTTTTAGAAGAACATTTCTCTCAATACTTACCTTCATAAAAACCTCTCTTATGTTGTTGCTTCAACAATATCCAAATGCATAGAGATTGCAGAGCTTCAACTACACTTATCTGATTTAGAGAAGCCATGGTCAAGTAAAACACAAACAACATAACATTTATTCCAACTTGTAAGGTTGAATTTACTTTAGTTAAGCTTCTAGCATTCGCCTTAACAACTCTACATCTTCAGCAATTTGATTATCAATTGACTTGAGATCTTCTATTTTCTTAACTGCGTGAATAACTGTTGTATGATCACGTCCACCAAATCTCCGACCAATCTCTGGCAAAGATTTTGAAGTTAAAGTTTTTGCTAAAAACATAGCAACTTGTCGTGGTCTTGCTACAGCTCTGGCTCTGCGCGGACTTAAAATGTCTGTCATTCTTAAGTTATAATGATCAGAAACTTTTCTGATTATTTCATCGATAGTTACTTTTCTATCTGAAGCACGTAAGATATCTGCAAGACATTCTTGAACCATATCTAAATTTACTTCTCGGCCAACCAAAGAAGCAAATGCAAACAATCTTGTCAATGCTCCTTCTAAAACCCTTACATTTGTTGAAATTCGATGAGCTAAAAATTCCAAAACTCCCTCTGACATACATACTTCTGGATAATGAGAAATATGTTTCTCTGCCTTTGATTGTAAAATACCTAATCTTAATTCATAATCGGTTGGATGTAGATCAACTACTAGCCCTGATTGTAGTCTTGACTTAATCCGGTTTTCTAAACCATCAATTTCTCCAGGTGCTCTGTCAGCAGATATTATTATTTGCTTGTTTTGATCTACCAACGCATTAAAGGTATGAAAAAATTCATCCTGAGTACTATCCTTTCCGGCAATAAACTGAACATCATCAACCATTAAAAGATCTACAGATCTAAATAACTCTTTAAAATTCAACATATCTTTAAATCTTAAAGCTTGTACAAATCTATACATAAATTGTTCTGCAGATAAATAAATAACCTTGGCTTCAGGATTCCTTCTCCTGATTTCCCAAGCTATAGCGTGCATTAAGTGAGTCTTTCCTAATCCTACTCCACCATATAAAAATAAGGGGTTAAAAGAAACTGGCCCACCCTCTGCCACTCTTCTTGATGCGGCATGCGCTAATTCATTTGGTTTTCCAATCACAAAACTATCGAAAGTAAATCTTTTGTCTAATGGTGCAACTGGCAATAATGAATTATTTTCTCTAACAGAAAACTCAGCAGACTGATCAAGCAAACTTGAGTTATCATAGTTTTTATTTACTTTTTGCTTTGAAGCAATAGTTTCCACATCGAATGTTATTTTATCTATGATCGTTCCTTCTGCAATGAAGTGCCGTTGAATCATATCACCATAATTTCTTAAGACCCAATTCCCGATGAAATTTGTGGGGGCCTGAAACGTTGCTACTCCATCAGTAACACCTTTAAAATTTAGAGGTTTAATCCAATTATTGAACTCATTCTTGCTTACCGACTTCAGTAAGCTTTCACACACGCATCCCCATACATTTTCACTCATATCTTCTCGCCTATTCTATTGATACTGACGCCAGGCCAGCCCACGTGCTTTCCAACCATTAGAAAATCCGTCAGATTTTTCTTTTTTAATATTACCTTCAAATCCTTCAGCCACATTTACGCATTCCACTCTCATCCCCAAATCATTTAAATAACCTGAAAATACTTCGGCCGCCTCACGTGAACGAATTCCTGACCGACAAATAAAAAATATCTTATTAGTCGGCTTTGTTTCCAACTCTTCTACAAGCCGTTTTACGAATAGAGGATTATAGGACATCAATGGGTATTCTTGCCACTCAATAAAAATGGCAGACTTACCTAAAGCAGTTAATTCTGGTACTCCAACAGATTCCCACTCTTGCTTTGTCCTAACATCAACGAGAATTGTAGATTGGCAACTGACAAGTTCGGACCAAGCCTCTTGAGGCAATACCTCTTTAACGCTGAATCCGATTGCGTTTCCCATTCAAGTCCCCCCAGACGTATGAATCACCATTAATTTCTAACAATAGGTTTAGGTATTATTCAACCAATCTTCGCACTTGACTCGAAACTAATTCGAATCCGAATCTAACCCAGAAAAACAAGCTACCATATCTTGTTGTTTCTCCACCACCAAGCACTAATTACTTCTTTCAAAAATCTTTTCAAAAAAAAACGCCCTTTAAAAGAGCGCTAACTTTCCAAAATATTTATTAAGCGACTCAGTTACCGAGAGATTTTACTCTTGCGGATAATCTTGAGATCTTTCTGCTTGCTGTATTCTTGTGCATTATACCCTTTGAAACTCCACGCATAATCTCTGGTTGGAAATCTCTTAAAGCTTCAGCAGCTACTTTTTGATCACCTCCAGCAATAGCTTCTTCAACTTTTCTTACGAAAGTTCGTATACGAGATCTTCGAGCCTTATTAACTTCTGTCCTTCGTACAATTTGTCTCGCTCTTTTTTTTGCTTGAGCCGAATTTGCCATAACTTTGCCTCTTTTGAGATAATCTTACTTCTGAGATTTGGCTTCTATCGTTACTGTGTTACTTAGTCAACACTTTGAATAACTCTATTTTGACCTAAAGTGTGGCTCTCTTTTTTCTAAAAACGCAGCCATTCCTTCCTTTTGATCCTGTGTTGCAAAAAGAGAGTGAAACAAACGCTTTTCAAATAATATTCCCTCAGAAAGAGATGTTTCCTCTGCTCTATTAACAGCCTCCTTTACAGCCATGACTGTCAAAGCAGACTTCTCCGCTATTTTTGAGGCCGCCATTTTTGCTTCCTCAATTAACTTTTTTAATGGGACAACTCGACTAACAAGTCCACTTCTTTCAGCTTCAGATGCGTCCATAAATCTTCCCGTTAAATGCATATCCATTGATTTAGACTTGCCAACCAACCTTGTTAATCTTTGGGTTCCACCAATTCCTGCCACCACCCCTAAATTAATTTCAGGTTGACCAAATTTTGCTGTGTCAGAGGCGATAATAAAATCACACATCATTGCGAGCTCACACCCTCCTCCCAGGGCGTAACCTGCAACGGCCGCAATAATAGGCTTCCTACTACTTGATATTGTAAAGTGGTCATCACTAAAAAAGTTTGATTTAAACATATCTACAAACGATTTTTCAGACATTTCAGAAATATCTGCTCCAGCGGCGAAGGCCTTCTCTGATCCCGTTATGATAATCGCATGTACATTCTCCTCTGAATTCATAAAGGTTATCGTTTCTGCGATTTCAGCCAACATTTGACTATTCAAGGCATTTAAAGCCTCTGGGCGGTTGAGTGTTATCATGCCTACATGTTCGTCAATATCCACAATTAGTGTTTGATAAGCCATTTTTTCTCTCTTTGATTTAATCAATATTCTTTTTATTAGATCAATAATTTATATCTTATTGCTGACAATTATCGCAATAAAATGTTGATCTACCTGCTAGGTTAATCTTTTTTATTTTCTCCTGACAGCTTTTTGTTCTACAATCCATTCCCTCACAATTATATACCTTAAATTGATGCTGAAAGTATCCGAGATTACCTTCTATATTCTTAAAGTCTTTTAAAGACGATCCCCCGGCTATGATTGCCTCAGATAAAGTTTCCCGAATCGCTGACACTAATTTTTCTAAGTTATCTAATGATATAGTACCAGCTAACCTTGTCGGTATAATTCCAGACCTCCATAAAGCCTCACAAACATAAATGTTGCCTAAACCACAAACATATTTTTGATTAAGCAAAGACGCCTTAATTGTAGATTTACTATCTCTGAGCATCTCTGCTAAATAAATTGCACTAAACTGATTTCCAAGTGGTTCCACACCTAGAGTCTTAAGCATTCTATGATTTTGTATCTCGTCTGAATCGCAAAGGTCAATAAATCCAAAACGTCTTGGATCATTATAAACTACAGTCGTACCATCTTTCATGGTCAAAATTACATGATCGTGTTTATCAAAATTTTCTTTATTCCAGTAAAAGTTTGGATCTCTGAAAACTTTTTCTCCATTTTTTATTAAAACTCTACCAGACATACCAAGATGCATCACCATCGTCTCATTCGATGATAAATTAATTAATATATACTTTGATCTTCTCTTAATATTTAAAATTATTTTACCTTCTAATCGAGTTTTCATACCCTTTGGGAAGGGCCATCTCAAATCGGGTCTGTTAATGAGTGCATTTTCAATTAATTTTCCCTTAATTTTCTTTGCAAGGCCTTTCACTACAGTTTCGACCTCAGGTAACTCTGGCATTTAAAACTTCCTCACATTAGATGAACATATTGAGTTCACATTAAAACAAAAAACAACAATCATTTGTAAAGATAATATTTCACAATTACTATTTGTTAAAAAAATAAATCAATTTAAACTGAAATATTCACATTTATTACTTTCAAGCATATATCAGAAGAGCGACTTTAAAGAGAAAGCCTATGTCAGATATTAAAAATACAACACACTTTGGAAATAAGACCATACCCAAAGAATTAAAATCAGAAATGGTAGAGGGTATCTTCACCAATGTTGCAAAAAAATATGACATAATGAATGACGTTATGTCACTCGGTATCCATCGTATTTGGAAAGCTGCTTTGATTGACTGGCTAGCTCCCAGAAATGGGCAGAAATTATTAGATGTGGCTGGAGGGACTGGTGATATTGCATTTAGAGTTTTAAACCGGGCTCCAAGATCTTCTGTTACAGTGCTTGATATGACAGAAAAAATGCTTGTCGAGGGGAAGAGAAGAGCAGAAGCACATAAATTTAAAGATAATTTAACTTGGGTCTGTGCCGACGCCATGAAGCTCCCATTCAAAGAAAATTCCTTCGATGCTTACACAATAAGTTTTGGAATAAGAAATGTTACCGATATCAAAGTTGCTCTTTCAGAAGCCTTTAGAGTCTTGAAGCCTGGTGGCAGATTTCTGGTTTTAGAATTCAGTCAAGTACCAATAAAAAAATTACAATCAATATATGATTTATACTCTTTCAAAGCTATTCCAAAGATGGGTAAATTAATTGTAAATGACAGTGATAGTTACCAATATCTAGTAGAATCAATAAGAAAGTTTCCAGACCAAGAAGAATTTTTGAAATTATTGCAGTATGCAGGCTTTAAAAATTCAAAATATAGAAATTTAAGCCTAGGAATTGCAGCCTTACATTCTGGTTGGAAAATTTAGAATGCGTGGGCCTCATAATATATGGCGATTGATACGTACGGGTGCAACATTTGAAAGGACTGGAGCAATGGGTATAACACTCGAAGCTCTAAATGCTCCCAAAAGTATTCGTTTAGCTGCTAGAATTATGGGGTGGCCATTTAAATGGCTTGGCTATAAAGGCGATGTAAAACAACCACCAATTCTCCGAGCAATAAGCGCTCTAGGGCCAGCCTACATCAAATTTGGTCAATTACTGTCAACAAGACCAGATATCGTAGGAACTTCATTATCAAACGAACTTAAAGTCCTTCAAGATCGAATACCACCATTCTCTAGAGAGCTTGCTATAAAAACTGTGATTGACGAGTTAAAAGCTCCATTAGATTCTATTTTTTCAAGTTTCTCTGAGCCAGTTGCTGCAGCCTCAATTGCTCAGGTACATAAAGCTACACTTAAATCAGATGGTGCCGAAGTAGCAGTAAAAGTTTTAAGACCAAATATTGCTAAGGCTTTCCAGCGAGATATTGATGCCTTTTTTTTTGCTGCAAGGGCTATAGAAATCCTTTCTCCCGCTTCACGTCGACTGCGACCTACAGATGTAATAAATCATTTTGATAATGTCGTAAAAGGTGAATTAGATTTATTACAAGAAACAGCTGCTGGATCAGAATTTGAAGCCACAACATTAAATGATAAAAAATTTCAAGTTCCTCATATCCATTGGCATTTATCAAGCCAGAGGGTCATGACTTTAGATTGGGCAGACGGGATAGCATTAAGCAATATTCCCGAACTTGATAAAGCAGGCCATGATTTGAATGACTTAGCAAAGCGAATAATAGAAACGTTCTTGAGACATGCTTTACGAGATGGTTACTTTCATGCCGATATGCACCAAGGTAATCTTAAAGTAGCAAGCAATGGCGACCTGATTGCATTAGACTTTGGCATAATGGGTAGAATTGATGAGTATACTCGGCGTGTATATGCCGAAATAATTATGGGGTTTATTAACCGAGATTATAAAAGAATCGCGGAAGTACATTTTGAAGCAGGTTACGTACCAAAAGATCAGGATGTTGACTCTTTTGCTCAAGCATTACGCGCGGTAGGAGAACCTATATTTGGCGAGGATGCTAGTAAAATATCAATGGCTAAGTTGCTAACCCAATTATTTGATGTGACTGAAAGATTTGGTATGGAAACTCGCACCGAACTAATTTTATTACAACGCACAATGGTTGTTGTGGAAGGGGTGGCTCGCTCTCTTGATCCTAACATTAACATGTGGAATGTCGCTAAACCAATTGTAGAAAATTATATAAAAGAAAACATTGGGCCTAAAGCCTTTTTGAAAGACTTTGTTAAGACTATACGTGTTCTCTCAAGAATCGGCCCTCAATTACCATCAATTTTAGAGGCTTTAAAAGAAAAATTAGAAAATTCTTCTGACCAGAAGAAATCTTCAAATTATCCAAACCTCTTTTGGCTTTTTGTTGGTAGCGCAGTTACACTTTTGATGGTCTTAACTATATATAGTATCTAAAAAATTCTTTTCTTTACAAAATGCTGCTTCGTAATCCTGATCTCCATGTCTAACTCGCCACAGGCAATACGCCGCTATCCTTGCATGGTATAAATGACCAAGCAAATGATATCTTTGAACAATTTCTTTATTACTATAAAATTTTATAAAATTTCTCCTAGTTGATAAATCTAATGTTCCCTCACCATACAAATGATGCATAGCTGGCGATAAAGCACAAGCTATGTCCTCGCTTGGATCACCAATAGCGCAACACTGCCAATCAATTAAAACAGCATGATTACCACTATTAATTATATTCCCAGAAACAGGATCACCGTGGATAATGGATTTAACTTCACTATCATTAATATTTGGATCATTAGGTAAATTTAACTCATCCGAACCATAACCTATCAGTAATTTTTTACATTGTTGCAATAAATTTTTACTAGAACTATTGCGTGTCTTTAAAATAATGTTTTCACTAGAAATAGAATGTAGTTTTGAAAGTGACTGAGCAATTTTTTTTGTAGGCTTTTTAAAAACCGGCCCATCGACAAATTTATATACAAGAACAGGACCAATTTCAAATTTATTAAAGTAAATAAGCTCTGGAGCTAGTGATGTACCTTTCAATGCATTTAAGATATTTTGTTCATTAACTGGATCATTTGGAAAAAGTTCTGAAGATCTATTTTGGTCGTATAATTTACATACCTTATTACCTATGCGCCAAATCTTATTTGACCTGCCACCTGAGAGTGGTTCCCAAACTTCGCTTTCACCAATTATGTTTTTATTAACAAAAATTGGTCTTAAATATTTTACGGGGTTATTATTCAACTTGCATCTTTTATCGGATTTACCAATGTTCCAATCTTACTAATACAAACCTCAACCTTATCTCCATTTTTCATCCATACAGGTGGTTTCCTTGCTGCTCCAACCCCTCCAGTAGTTCCAGTAATGATGACATCTCCTGGTTCTAACTCTGTAAAAGTTGAGATGTAAGCAATCAATTTGGGTATATTAAATACTAAATCACTGATTGGTGCCGATTGCATTATTTTGCCATTTAATCTAGTCTCAATCTGTAAATCTGAAGGATTTTCAATTTCATCCCTGGTTACCAACCAAGGACCAAATCCACCTGTAGACATAAAGTTTTTTCCAGCTGTAAACTGTGAAGTGTGGCGCTGCCAATCCCTTATAGATCCATCGTTATAGCAGGAATAACCAGCTATTGCTTTCATAGCATTGTTTTCTGATATTTTCCTTCCACCCTCGCCAATAATTACGGCTAACTCACCTTCATAATCAAATTTATCAGATTCTTGAGGTACCAACATTGGCTCATTGTGGCCAACCTGACTGTTTGCAAATCTGGTAAAAAGCAGCGGATACTCTCCAGGTTCCCGACCCATTTCAGCAATATGACTTGCATAATTTACTCCAACACAAATAATTTTACCTGGGTTAGGAATTACTGGTTCGAATTTCACATCCGAAAGAGCTATCAATTCACCGTCTGTCCATCTGCCACTTGATGCCAAAAAATTTTTAAGGTCTGGATACTCGTGACTTAAATTCACAACATTTCCATCTTTAACGGGTCCAAATCCTGGAATGCCATTTTTAGTAAAACTCATCAATTTCATAATTGATCTCCTATTTTATTCCAGTTTAACTAAGATATAAGTTAAGTACTAGTGAGTCTTTAGTATTAAATAAATTTAAAAACAAATGAGAAAATTATGACTGCTTTTTTATACCATCAATATAACTATGGTTTTGATAACTATGGGGTTTTAATTCATGATCCAAAATCCTTGAAAACAGCATGTGTGGATGTTGGTGATTCCGAAAAAGCATTGAGTGAGCTTAAAAATAAGAATTGGACCTTAGATGAAATCTGGATCACCCACCACCATGGAGATCACACAGATGGACTGTTAGATCTGAAACAAAAAACTGGGGCTTTTGTTTATGGGCCTCGACAAAAATCTCAAATAATCCGTGGATTAGATAAAGAACTTAGTGATGGTGACGAATTTATTTTTTCGAATCAGACAGTAAGAGTAATTCATACTCCTGGACACACCATTGATATGGTAAATTTCTATTTACCAGATCAAAATACACTATTTTCGGGTGATACATTATTTGCATTAGGTTGTGGTCGCATATTTGAAGGTAATGCCGCAATGATGTGGGAAAGCCTCAAAAAATTAATTATACTCCCTGAAGAAACAATTATCTATTGCTCTCATGAGTATACGCTCGCAAATGCAGAATTTAGTATAAGTATAGATCCAAAAAATAAGGCGCTGCAAGAAAGAGTAAAGGCTATTAAAGATCTTAGAAATATGGATTTACCCACTATTCCCACAAATATGGGTCTGGAATTAAAAACAAACCCTTTTTTACGAGCATCTGATCCTAAAATAAGACTACAGTTAGACATGGTTACAGAACAAGATACAAAAGTGTTTGAAAAAGTACGACTCTTAAAAGATAATTTTTAAACTTACTATTACTTCTCTAATAAATCCATGAACCGATTTTGAAATGCACTTCTAGTTAATTTTGGCGGTCGAAGTTTTATGGAGAAAGAACTGCTTAAATTAATTTTTGGGATACCAAAAATTCTATTAGCCTCAATTTTATCAAAGCCAGCTAATTCGATTGATTCTAGCCAAGCAGACATTTTATCAGCTATCTTAATATTTTTTTTGATTCTTAAAGGTATCTCTGATGGCAGTCCAAATCGAAGAAGAATTGCCGACATTAAGCGATTATCTAGTTCATCATATCCTGGTCCAACTTTCGCTTTAACTGGAGAAATCATGTCTCCAATTACATATTCTGGAGCATCATGCAACAAAGCGGCCAACTTCCATTTTACTTCGACTTGTGGGTTCAATTTACTAAAAATTTCTTCTACTAAAAGTGAATGTTCCGCAACTGAATACGGATACTCACCTATCGTTTGGCCATTCCAACGAGCAACAAATGATAATCCATGGGCAATATCTTCAATCTCAATATCTAAAGGTGATGGATCCAAGAGATCTAGTCTTCTACCCGAAAGCATTCTTTGCCAAGCTCGTACCCTTTTTTGCATGCTTTTTACAATCCTAATTAATGTTATTATTATACTCTAATCATACTTGATAGATAAGCAGATGAATGTTAAACGCCGTTGAAATAATATGTCAAAGGAAAGTTAAGTGAAAGATTATATAGTTAAAGATATTTCTCTAGCCAGTTACGGTCGCAAGGAATTAGATATAGCTGAGACAGAAATGCCTGGATTAATGGCTATCCGGGAAGAATTTGCGAATTCTAAGCCCTTAAAAGGAGCTAGAATTGCGGGCTCTCTTCATATGACGATACAAACTGCTGTATTGATCGAAACTTTAACTGCTCTAGGTGCAGAGGTCCGATGGGCCTCATGCAATATTTATTCAACGCAAGATCATGCAGCCGCTGCGGTTGCTGAAGCAGGAGTACCTGTATTTGCTATAAAGGGTGAAACCTTAGAAGAATACTGGCAATATGCTGACAAGATTTTTGATTTCCCAGAAGGCGGTTGTAATCTAATACTAGACGATGGTGGCGATGCCACTATGTATATTCTTCTGGGTGCCAGAGTTGAAGCTGGTGAAAAAGATTTAATCGAAACTCCCAATTCTGAGGAAGAAATAGAGCTGTTTAAACAAATCAAAAGGCGATTAAAACAAAACCCCGGTTGGTTTACAAAGCAGAAAGACATGATCCAAGGTGTCTCAGAAGAAACGACAACAGGAGTTCATCGGCTTTACCAACTAGTAGAGAATAATCAGTTACCGTTTCCAGCAATAAACGTGAATGACTCTGTGACAAAGTCTAAATTTGACAACAAATATGGATGCAAAGAGTCTTTGGTCGATGGTATCCGCCGAGCCACTGATACTATGATGGC
>Ga0163110_10000075_pt1 | contig 41854 bp, 26 predicted proteins | sample CRUFie1St17metaG_FD_108703 | JGI IMG/M metagenome (GOLD analysis project Ga0163110, IMG submission 108703) | Marine microbial communities from the Costa Rica Dome - CRUD Field 142mm St17 metaG | ecosystem: Environmental > Aquatic > Marine > Oceanic > Photic zone | place: Costa Rica: the Eastern...
CCAATAACGGTTTACGGAGGTGGCCATGCTTACATCTCGAACAATGAATTGTCAGGAGCTGGCGAAGGAAGCGGAATCGCGGTTTTCTCCAGCTTTGCAGAGATCACAGACAACGAAATCGGTCCGATTGGAGGGTGGAATGGACTCTGGATGTACGGTTCCTTCGATGTGATTGCCGAGAATAATACAATTTTCGATACTAACAGGGAAGCCATAATTGCAGGGGAGTACGGAAGCAACGCACCTGCACCTAGCGCAGCCAGGGCATTCCTCGCCAATAACACAATATCAACTGACCCAACCACCTGCTCGAGCTCCTTACACTTCGACGGGGTTTTCACTTGTCCAGCTGTTTTCGCTTACAGAACTGGATTGACCATGTATGACAATGACATCGATGCAGGAAATTCGGATGGTATCAGATCGATCGGTGCTCTTTTGGATATCAGAAGAAACAACTGGAACGCAGCTGGAACAGGTGCAATCTTGAAACATTACGATTCTTCATACGCCGGCGACCAGCAGTACGGAACACTGGCCTTTTTCTCCGAAAACACATGGAACGGGGTAGGTACCACATACAATATCACCAAGAGTGCCGTGACGGTGCAATCGGAAACCATCCCATCTCCCCCGGAAGGACAATACCCCATCGTTCTCTCATGGCCGGATCAAGAGGCTTGGCCTCAGAATGGATTTCAGAACGGAATTATCCCAACTGAAGTCCAGGAATGTTCTAACTGTGATAACCTGACCCCAGTAAATTTCCCTCTGGCACTCTCCATGGATAATAACTCTACAGTTTTGACATTTGCGGGATTATCAAATATCGATCGCTCATCCATAGCAATTCAGACCCAACCGACCCCGTATGCTGTACAAGTTAGAAGGGCTGAACTAGTAAAGTTCCAAGCCCTGGTCAACGGAGAGAGGGTAGAAGGGGCAAGTATTCTGGTCGAAGATGCACTCGGAAATGACTTGTATGACATTGAGACTATGTCCGACGGTTACACACCATGGTTCGCCTTGCCTTCGGACTTCCATCTTGATTTCAGAGGCCTCGGAGGAGGAAACAATCCGGATGGTTTTGCAGATGATGAATATGAGGACTCCTGTTCAGATGGCATAGACAATGATGGAGATCTCGTTATGGACAGCGAAGACGATGATTGCAATCATTCAGCTGGTACCAGGGAACTTTCTCTCTATCGTTACACAGCGTACAAGTTTGGCTTCGGATTAGACAGCGGAGAATTTACTCTGAATGATGCCTCATACCAAGGAACAGCCAATTTAGTAAATCTAGCACCGTCAATTTCCATAACGCAGGACCAAGGGCACTCATTCAGGAAGGTCGTCAATATTACAGGGAACGCACATGATGGAATATTGGCTTCATTCTATCCGACGGATGAGAGCGCACAATGGGACCAGAAAGGCTATGTCCACTCCATAGAGGTAAGGGACCCATTCACCAGTGATTGGTCAGAAGCCAATTTGGCAACCGACTCTTCCGGAGCATCCTTTGCCGAGGTGACTAGGGACAATCACCCATTCAAGGAGTGGTACTACGAACTAGATATGTCACAAATGGCTGAAGGGGATTACGTGTTCCAGTTCCGAGCCTACGATGGAATTGACTACAGCCCTATATCGACAATTTCTATAAAATTAAACTCCCAAGCGCCATCAGTCTCAGTTAGCTCTCCAAGTCCGCTATCCACACATTCTGATGGAACCGTAACTTTCGAGGGAGCTGCATACGATTACTACGGTTGCCCCTCTCAATGCGGAAAGGATATTTCCGAAATATATTTCCAAATTGAAGGTCCAAATTTCCAAGTCGTTACCCCTGTATCGGGAGGGACATCATGGACATGGACTTGGGACTTTAGCGGACAGCCCAGAATTGTTGCTGATTACACATTCAAAATTTGGGCTTCAGACTCGGACTTTTGCAACGGGATAATCGATGAGTGTATTCCAGCAGAACTCACACTGACGATCGACAATTCAAACAGCGCCCCTTTCATCAGCATATCCTCGCCAAAAGAGTCTGACAGGATGCCAGTTTCAGAGGAGTCTGAATTCTCTGGAGTCGCAAGGGATAATGATAACGATGTTACGAGAGTAGACATCGAAGTACTGGACACAGCAAACGGTATGATCCAGGTTCATTCAGAATCAGTGACGGAGTTTGATTCCAATGGTGAATTCATATCAACATGGGATTCCAGATCACTCAGGCACAATTCGGAATACCAGATAAGGATGAGGTCTTATGATGGATTTGACTACAGCGAATGGAAAACTGTGAATATAATAGCCGACAACCCCCCTGATGCTGGAAACAATCAACCAGTGTTCGATCAGACGGAATGGCCCGATGAGGTAGTCCTCTATTGTGAAACCAACTCTCAGTCCGCAGATAGGTGTACGAGCTTCGAGATTAATCTACTAGATTTCTTCGCAGACCCCGACCCAAATCAGGAACTACTATTGTCCGTTTACGACAGTGCGGATATCGACTCTGATGATCAATATCCCATAGTAATCACAATATCTGCAGATGGGAAAGCGAGATACAACCCAACGTCAATGTCTTTCTTCGACCCTGAAATCTCAGGTTGGTCTCTCTATGATGTTGTTTTTGTAGCTTCGGACCAGTTTAGCTCAAAGGCAAACTCGAATCCTATTAGTATCCAAGTGATCGGGATAGAATTCTTGGTTGATGCCCCTGAAGACTCCAGGATATCGGATGATGAGACGGCCATGTTCACTGGGATAGGATTGCCAGGAAGGACTGTCACAGCGACAATTAGTGGAACTCCCGTCAACAGTACGGTAGTCTCAGAAAACTCAACTTGGTCGTTAGGGATACCAGCGTCAAGAATCTCAGGTTCCGCAACACCTCAATTCAAGTATGGGGGAATGGACTACGAAGGGTCAAAAATTACTGTCAGTGATCCTACTTCTGGAGGTCTTTCGATCACTGTCATTATTGCAATAGTCCTTGTTCTTTCAATTGGAGCATTCGCCTATTTCTTCATAGAGTTCGAAGAAGACTCAGAGGAAACCGGTGACTACAACAAGAAAGAGAGGCCAGATAGGGAAGAAACCAGATTTGTCAAGGACGACGACCACCCGGGTTGGCTATGGGACAAAGAGAAAGAGGAATGGGTCCCCGAGAGCGAGAATAATCAATGAATCAAACGAAGCTCTTTTTTCACGAACATTCTTGAATAAACGTTGTTGCTTAGAAGACATGACCGGCACTCCTGTTCCCAAGCCAGGGGTCCAAGAGAGGATACTATTGCATCTTAGGGACTATGTGGATCATGCAGAAAAAGTCGAGGTACCTTTCGCATTGTCTCAGATGGGGATCGCTAATGCAGTATCTATTGCCAGATCGAATGTACCACGCGCAATCTCTGGTCTCAGGGACCAAGGATACTTGCTGGAGAAACAGGCTCACGTAACGGGTGTTTCAAGAAAAAGGAAGGCGTATTTCCTCACAGATGACGGAGCAAAATTGGCTGACGACATTTGGTCCAAGGTAGGAAAGCAGACCGTGAGGGTCATCGGAAAAGACGGAAGGGCATCAAATATGGAACTCTCTGAGGCCCTGGAAGTTACTGAGCTCCCATTGAGGCACGTCGATGTTATCAGGTACCTAGATGACTCCGGAACAATAGATTTGTCAGTCTTGTCAGCCGATTTAATTGAGAGAGACCTCTCAAAGCATATTGAGAAACAACTGGTCACTTCACTAAGTGACCTCCCTAGAACGAGGAGATTCTACGGCAGGGAACTAGAGCTTGAGAACATGGTTAATCTTCTAGAGCACCAGTCTGGCTCAATACTAGTCCCGGGAATAGCTGGAATTGGGAAAACGTCTCTTTCAGCTAAATTGATTGAAAGCTTCACGCACAGGAGAAACTTACTGTATCATCGTTGTCAGGATTGGGAAGGCTCCAGAGCTTTTCTCGAGGCCATGGCAGAATGGCTCTCGGCGATGGGAAGCGATGATTTGTCCGACTACCTTGCTTCTACTCCGGTCCCTCAGCCTCAGATGGCAGTTAATTTGATGTCAGAAGCCTTGAGCACGTCCCCTGCCTTGGTGGTAATTGACGACCTACACAAAGTCGGCGATGAAACCCTTGTTTCGGTACTCAGGGGCCTTTCGCTGAAGATTCCAGAATTAGAAAATGTCGGGTTGGTTATGTTTTCTCGTTCTTTCAGGATGGTAGTGCCAGAATCTGACTCCTCTGGAAGGATCGTCACGTTAGTTATGCCCTTGGATGGCCTCGACCAAGAAGCGAGTAGGAAAATTCTCACTACAATGAAAGATTTAGAGATGCCTCAGTTCTTGCATATTCACAATCTTTCAAGAGGCCATCCATTAGTCCTTGAGCTAATCAACAGAGGCAGTGTGGGAGGTACATTCCACGAGACACTGGAGGCCTTTGTTGAAAAGGAAATATTCAGCAGACTTTCAGGTGCAGAGAAAAGATTGTTGGGGGCAATCGCAGTATTTCGGGAACCAATGCCATTGGAAGCGATTTCCGGAATGGATATGGAGACTGACCTTCTAGATGATTTGGTTGAGAAGGGACTGGCTAGACAGGCGGACAGCGAAAATTATGACGTTCACGACCTAGTTAGGGAATTTCTAACAAGATCAATGGAAGACTCGCTGAGCCAATCCCTGCATGCCAACGCCGCTGAATGGTACAGGGTCAGGAAAGAAAGCCCCTCAGAGAGTATAGAGCACATCCACCACCTCCACATGTCAGGAGATACCGAAGGACTTGCTGGAGCACTCTCAGAGGAAGGGCACTCCCTTGTCAAGGCTGGGCATATAGAGCTTCTTGGAATCCTCAGAGTTCTGGAGGCCAGTTTGTTTGGGCCGAGAACACGATTCGTTATTCACGAGCTGACGGGAGATATTCTTTCTATCCAAGGGAGGTGGGATGAAGCAGAGGAGCAGTATGATATGGCCCTTCCCATAGCAGCCAAGCACAAACTTACAACGCCCCTTGCCAGAATATACTCCTCACGCGCTGATCTAGCTGTAAAGAAGGGGGAGATGGATAATGCACTTTCCCTTCACAAGAAGGCACTTGAGATGCAAATCAGACTTAGGGACGCTCAAGGAGCAGCCAGATCGTACAATAACATGGGTTACATCTTCCGGCGTCAGCGCGACAACAAGAGGGCCATTGAAGTGTATGGAAACGTTGAGGAATTACTAGAATCAGAGGATTCACCTGAGTTGACTGAGGCTAGGATTAGACTAGCCTCAGCCTTCCTGGAAATGGGTGAGATGGACAGGGCTAGGGACCACGCCATGAAAGCCCACGATGAAACTGCAGATAACAACCAAGAGAAACTTCACGCAAGATCAAGGGCGGTTCTTGGTAGATACTACGCAAGAATAAAGGATAACGATTTGGCAATGCATCACTATTCCGGAGCACTAGAGATTCTATCGGATCAATCTGACCCAAGAAGTGCTGTGGAGGTTGAGATTCTACTTGGCCAGGTTCTTAGTGATGCGGGCAACTCAGATGAAGCAGCACAACACTATCTTGACGCCCTGTCGATCGCCGAGGCGAACGATTTCAGGATGATGCAGGGGGAAATACTGTCCCGTCTTGGAGAGGTCGAGAGCAATCGCTCTCAAAGGATGGATTACCTGCAAAGGTCACTTGTTGTTTTCAGGGAGTTAGGTGCAGTAGACAGAATGCGAGAGGTACAAAACTCTGTACACAGGGTAGTGATGGGCCACTAATCACGCTACGATTCTTTGAGGGTCACTTTGTCCGATCCAATTACTGAACTCAGGACCGTCTTGTTTGGATATTCTCAAACTACCGTTGAATGAGTCACAGATTCCCATAAGTACCTCACTCTCCGCAATATGAGGCAGGTTATTACTTTCAGAAAGATGGCAGAGTACGATACTTCGCAATCCAGGATGGACAATTTCTTGAAGAGCCTTGGCTGTTTGATAATTAGAAAGATGCCCCCCTCTTCCTGAAACTCTCCTCTTTAGAGAATCAGGGTACCCTCCTCGCATTAGCCTAGCGTGATCATAGTTCGCTTCAATGGAAATATGGTCGCATTTTTTTAGATGAGAAATCAACTCGGCGGTAACCTCTCCAAGATCCGTGGCAACTGCCGCCCTCTTCCCATTTTTTCCGCATGCTATAACTGCGACATTCTCCGCATCATCATGGGGAACTGGAACAGGGAGTAAACTGATATCCACTCCCGCTTCAATCCTTTCCAGCTCAGAGAATATTTTCAGTCTGCTAACGCCTCCCCATTCCAATCTTCTAGCTGTTTCAGCATTACTGATTAGATTGCAACCCCATTTTTTCGATGCCCTCAAAGCCGACTTAGAGTGATCAGAGTGATGATGTGTCACAAGAATCGTGTCAATGTCATGAGGATTCACGTCCAGCTTATCCAATTTCGACTCTATTTTTTTTAGTGAGAATCCACAATCAATCATCACCTTAGACTCCGGAGTGGAGAGTAGGACAGAATTACCTCTGCTGCCACTTCCAAGATGTGTTATCTCCAACGTCACGGCTCTCGGACGGGCGCGCGAGCTGACGACCTTTGAACAAATCCTATGATTATTTTTTCAGAAGGCAATTTTGAGGTACTTTCGCATATTCCAAAACCACTCCGTAAGGATACATGTCCGAACGACGCTCCATCACCATCATAAGTCAGTCGAGGACGTTGTGGGTCACTTAGCTGGGGGTATTCCATGAGGAGAAAGCAGACTGCGGCATTCATTGTGCTACTTTTACTCAGTAGCTTGGCCTTTGTCTCCCAAACACGACCTCAATCCCCAGTTGACTCCACAAACCCCACAGAGGCTGGCGGGGGGGCACCTCCTGCAACAGATGCTGATGAGGATAGGATACCAGATCAGTACGAATCGATATATGGTAAAAGCACCCTCTTTCAAGACCCGTTCGGGAACTATGAGGTACTGGGGTTAGACATGAATAACGGCACCGACAATATGTCGGACCATGACAGAGACGGAGCTGTGGCGCTTCTGGAATATTGCTGGCCATACACTTTGGATAAGTGCTTCACTGACAGGCTCTCTTTGACTGGGAAGCCTCCAGAATTGACCCAGTCAGGAAATAGGGAATACCTTGATCCCACCAAGTCAGATACAGATGGGGACGGACTTCCCGATGGATACGAGATTCATATGTGCACGGAGGGCGGACTCGGATATCTGAATGCGACCAATGCATGGACTTGCCTATGGTTCGACCCCCTAGACCCATCCGATAGTGTGGAGGACATCGATAGGTGTGACGACTTCAGCTTCGGGTGCGGTGACGGATTTGATGTCGATAGAGATGGTGACATCGACATTACTGAGAGGTACTCAAACTCTGAGGAGTACTCATTTGGGATGCCTGACTACTGGATAACTGAAAGAGACGGACTCTGGTGTTCGGGAATTATACCCGGGTTAAGCGAATTGTCCTGTCAAGATAATTTCGAAAGGCCGACAGGGGATGACGGATGGCTTGGTACTGACCCCACAAGATCAGATTCTGATTACTACTCATGGTCGGATTTATTTGCCTCTGGATTGGTCGTACCCGGAGACGGGATTCCAGATGGCTGGGAGGCTCACTATGGACTCGACCCTAGAAATGCCAGTGACGCAATAACTGACTCAGACAGCGACGGCTGGGATATGGACAGGGACGGATTTGTCATACCTGACACTTCCACTGCGACCTCCGCTTGGGGGGAGGCATTCAGTAACTATGAGGAGTATCTGGTGCATTATGACGATGGTTCATGGGTAAAGCCAGGAGTAAGGGGGACAGCTGTTACCAGTCATGGAGGGGCGGTTCTTTTCTTCGACCAATCCACAGAGACCCCGTTGGTTGATGGGGCGGTACATTCTATGATTAAGGACATAGATCACGAGAGAATACTTGTAGGCTCAAAATACGGCATAACCGCATTAGATCCTCTCGGAGATGTCTCCTCAACCCACGAACTCAGAGCAGGGTTGGAGATGACCTCTATGATTAGGTGGTCTCCATTTGGATCCTCAGATTTTATGATAATCGGGACCAATCAGGGAGTTCATTGTGTGTCTATGGAAAATGGCCTTCCAATAATGACATCTGTTTCTGAATCAAAAATTGGCAAGGTAGTCAATATGCTCGAACTTAATACAGGAGGAGACAACCTCGATTTGATTGTCTTCGGAGAACGTAAGGCATGGACAGTTACTGTTTCAGATCAGGGTACGAACGGAGATTGTTGGAGCGGTGGTCGTTCAATCAGCGTAGGGCTGGAGATTCCAAATTCAGATCTGACAGATGTACTGACAGAATCTGAAGTCTCAGTGAATGACGCATTACAAGTTCCCATGATAGGCAGAGGGCCTTTGCTGCTACTGGCAACCGACTTTGGGCTTCTGGCTTGGAACACGACTGATGGAATTACATCCGCAGGCGATCCATGGTGGGTTTTCGATATCGAAGATGCGGAGACCTTCGTCAGAATGGCTGATATCCTCAATGAATCGAAATCTGCGGTTGTTAACGTACTCGAGCCAGCTGGCCCACTCCTTCAGAATGGTGACTTGGATGAAATAACAGGAGTTTGGATGGGCACAGCAGGAGGATTGCATCTAATAGATCTATCAATATTTATTCAAATGCCGAGATCTTCCATAAGCAATGACAGGATGTTCAATTCCGAGCGGTGGTCAGAAGGAGCAAACGATATTCACTCAGTATTGCCAATGGACGGAATGATAATTCTGGGATCTATGGATGGGACATGGAGTCTGGAAGGAGGCCATACGGGCGTACTTGGCCCATATTCAAATCAAACTCGTATGCCAGGATTGGTCACCAATCTAATCAACATGGAGGGCGACGGAGAGGAATGGATATTCTCAGGAGCATCGCCGGGTAGATACATGAATATTATGCCCATCGACCCAATGTCTGAAGATTCAGATTTCGATGGAATGCCGGATGGATGGGAGTTCTCTCATGGATTGGACCCAACAGATCCCTTCGACAGATACCGCGATGCCGATGCGGACGGCGTTAGCTTCCCGCTCATCGATGGGTCTGTGTTTACCAGGGATTGGAGCAATTTGGAAGAGTACAGGTACGTGAACACATCAGAATTGGGAATGAATGGCACAGATCCAAGGAACATCGATTCAGACGGGGATGGACTGACCGATGGAGAGGAATACTGGGGCTGGTTCATGGATTCTACTTCATTTGAGTGCCATTATCTGAACGACAATTATGTGTGTGACGACTCTTCTTCGCAATCAGAGACAGTCCATCTGGAGGGCTGGCTAGGATCTGGGGCCGGAGGCGGTACTGATGGCCCAACAGACCCTAGTAATCCCGACACAGATGGAGACGGCATGCCAGATGGATGGGAAATCGAGAATAGAAGATGGATCGGGGACATATACACAGGGGGAAATCTTTGGACACTCGATCCAAAAAATCCGAACGATGCCGGTGAAGACGCCGATGGGGACGGCCTCTCCAACCTGTGTGAGTACCAGTGGGGCGAGTTAATTGAAGACGTAATCAGGGAGGGGTTACCATCCCATGGTGAGTCCAACGAGTCGGCCCTGTCTTGGACCCCAACCGATCCGAATAATGTAGATTCGGATGGAGACTCACTCCCCGATGGTTGGGAGGCAAGGTATGCATGTTCTTGGAATAAAGCAAACAGGGGAATTAATCCGCTAAATGGCTCTGACGCTTTGAATAATCCCGATGGGGATGGTTATGATGTCAATAATGATGGTTCTTTGTCACTCGATGAACAGCTCGTTAATTGGCTAGAATACCATATCAAAGATCAAATAATTTTCAGTGATGGGACCGAGTCTGGTTTGGAATTCCCAGAAAACTTCACAACGAACTTATCCCACTTTTCATGGCCAGGTTTGGCCCCCGGATCCTTTGGAGACTATACCAGTACTGCTTATCTCAGCCTCATAAACGGGACTACGAACAATGACGTTGGGTCTGGTAACCCACTCTCCTCTGACTCCGACAGAGATGGAATGCCCGATGGATGGGAATTTTACCATGCTAGGTGGAGCCTCTTTGAAGAACATTGGACTTTGAATCCAGTCGACGAGAGGGACAAAGATGGAGATCCAGACGGCGACGGGATGAATAATTGGGAGGAATACAACTCTATAGATGGAAACCTAAGCGAGACAGATCCGTTGGTCACATCTCCACAATTTTACCTACTAGATGTTGGAGGGGAGCTACTCCCGACACCTTGGCTTTCTGCAGAATCAACTCTTTCTTTCGGACACTTTCTTCCGGAAGACCAGAGAAACCACTCTGGGTTGACCGCTGACCCGAATAACCCCGACACCGATGGGGACGGTTTGTTGGATGGGATTGAGCTGATATTCACCAGATGGAATTCCACAGATTCTGTATGGACCCTCAATCCGCTTGTGGCTGGCGATGGGTATTATGACTCAGATTTAGATGGCATAACTGATCAAGTTGAGCTGAACCTGACCAACAACAACCCAGCGAACGGCGCACTATCCCCTCCTGATGCCCCAAGAATGTGGGAAGAGGCTGATTCTATAGATCCGTCCGAGGCCAACAACAGGGTATTTAGAATATTATTTGGTAAGGAAGGGAAGGCTCAGCTTGCAATGGAGCAATATCAGGATTGGCTATCGGGAAGTCCAGCTAAGCCACTTCTTTCCGCGCTTTTGGGAATATCCGATCCGAATGATGTCGACACTGACAGAGATGGAATGAGCGATGGCTATGAATATTGGTTCACGCAATGGAACCTCGAAGATAATATCTGGGAGATGAATCCACTTACAGGATCGGATGTATCCAGAGACTCAGATGGCGACTCCTATGACTGTGATGGAGATGGGCGGATTTCTGATTCTGAGTCATTCGACAATCTTGCAGAATATGAATCAAGGATATACGGCAAGAAAATATCCGTAGGGACAATACCAAACGAGACCGGCTTGGTTTCTTATGGCGCAGATGCCATCAACGCATTCATGGACGAGGAAGGAATGAGTTACAATGCCGCATTCGGACAATTATATGATATTTTCAAGAGCAAAAGTATAGAATCTTCTGACAGAATGGGCCTGGTAAATTCAATAAATACGGATAATTTTAATTTCAGCCTAGCAGGAGTCAGTGATCCCACAGATGATGATTCTGATTCGGATGGAATGCCGGACGGTTGGGAATTTTGTTATTCGATATACGGTGAATTCCTTCCTGTGAACGACTATCGATGGTCACTTAATCCAGTAAATCCATTGGACATCGGTTATGACCCGGATTCAGACGGCTGGTTTGATAGGCAAATATCAGATGTCCCCGCTTCACAGGGAGCTTGGGAGTCAAGACAATTCACCGAATATTCCCCAGAATGGCAGATAGGGCAGGGCACACAGTCCCTCCTCTTCACCAATTTGATGGAGTATGAGAATGGAACACACCCATTGGATGAGGACTCTGATGATGACTCAATCGTGATGAATCCAGTCTTGGTTAATGGACTAGTGGACTCGTATGTCCGGGACGGTAATTTTTCAGATGGAAGGGAGATATTCAAGTATGGAACAAATCCATTGGATAACGATACTGATGGAGATATGATGCCGGACTTCTACGAGTATTATAGAGGTTGGAATGAGACAAATGACAACTGGTCGTCCTTGATGCAAATCTCTGTAGTTTGGCATCAAGTAACCTCCGTAGTCTGGAAGCCAGTTCAAGTGTCAAATGGCGTGATATCAAGACCAGCTCTGGAATGGGCGTGGTTTACCCATGACCCAACTGATCCATCTGATGCTGGACAGGATGCTGACAAGGATGGATCATGGGATTGCTCTAGTGGTAGTTGCATCTACCAGCCCTACAACAATTTCCAGGAGTATTACGGTGTGGTAAACGCTTCTATGTCTTCTCCATCACTGATCCGAGAATCCAGCTTACTCGATTGCTCAGGAAATCAAGTTTCTGAGTGGTGGCAACTGAGAGAGAGTCTGCTGGGAACGTGCTCTGGAAGCTCAGCGATATCAACTAACTACTTCAGAATGAACAAGATCAACAGCGAAGATATGCTGTACGCACTAATCGTTGAGGATAATGACCTAGAATATGAGAATGTTGACAACAGTGATGACGTAACATTACTTAACGGAGAATGGGCGGATTCATTCAACAGGATTGCAGGTGATCAGTACCATCTACCGAACATTTTCCTAGGCGAGTACGTTTACGGATGGTGGATATTGGATATTGATGGGGATCAGGTCGCAGACGGAACAGATCCCACTAATTGGGATACTGACGGAGATTGGTTGAACGACCATTTCGAAATCGAAGACGATTTATTAGACGGCGTGAGGGGTAATAGTGGTTCTCCGATAAGGTATGATGATAGATCAACCTAGCACTCTTGAATGACTCCCTGCTAGGGCATGACATGGAAGAGCAGGGCGGCCAAATCCCAAGCCCTTCCTCTTCGATAGAGGAGAAACAAATATTCCTCCAAGAGAATATGGTGAATTTTGTAAATCAGTATAGTCAACCAGTAATCGAAGTTTCCTTGGTGGTGTCCAAGTACATCCGAATATTACTGGAAAAACTTCAGGATACGGCTTCAACAAGCAACGAAACTCTTCCTGCCGAGCTCTTAATCCCACATGAATTAGAATCAGTCAGTGAGCCTCCGGTTTTAGACTCGTTTCCACTTGAAAGAGTCTTGGAATCGGTTGACCAAGATAGGATGGATATTCTTGATACCATAATTAGAACCATCCTAAATGAAACCGAAATGCCCTTTGTATCAGCTCTAGGGGTTCTGAGGGATTGGGAATATGTTACAAGATCACAGTTGTCAAAATCAACCAGTCCCGGTCATTTATTCAGCCCAATTCAACTGCCAGATGATTTCTGACTATCTGGACCTGGCAACGATTCCACTAGAAACCCACCATGCATCAATTATCGACCATAGAAATAATACGGGCCAGAGAAAAATAGACAACAGTAGTGGAAATTGAATTACAAACCAACCAATCGACTTCCTATGTTGACGATTGAAGTGTTGGCCCAGAAATAGGAAAGGAACGAGAGAAAGAATGACAGAAACAATCGGCCTCAATGCCCCCCATGGGCCGACCCCTCCGCTAAGCTCCCTCCAAATTACAGAGATTACACCTGCTGTGGTCACCTCCTCCTCTATTTCAGTAGGGAGGATGACAACATAATCGTGCTCCATTGCAGTACTGGAGATTGCCAATATCCATGAAGTTGACTGATGAATTATTAGAAAAACACTATTCTTGCTATCTGCCCGCATAAGTCATGAGTGTCCGTAAAGTCCTATTGACGGGCTTCGAGCCATTCCACGATCAAGATGTAAACGAGTCATCAGAGGTGGTTAGAGAAATCATGAGTACAGGTATGGAAGGAGTCAGTATTTCCCATAGGATACTAACAGTGGATATGCAAGGCTCAATGGCCCCATCAGAATTATTATCAGGGGGGGAATTTGATGCTGTATTGCTACTTGGACTTTCCAGAAAATCTACGAACATACGTTTGGAAAGATTTGCGCGAAATAATTTGTCAATGATATTCCCTGACAACTCAGGCAGGAAATTGGAAGATGAAACAATAGAGGATGATGCGCCAGAAATTCTCGAGACAACAGTTAGTATACACAATTTCGATGAAGAGTTCGACTCAGATGAAGATGTTGAATGGAGCGAGGACGCTGGAAGCTTTGTCTGCAACGAGGTCTATTTCAGAACTCTCGCCAGAAATTTGGAAATCCCGATATTATTCATCCATCTCCCTAAAGAGGATAATGTAGATTTAAAAAGACAGACTTCAGTTGTTTTGAGAGCACTTGGATTGATGGTAAATAAGCCAAAATTGAGAGTCGTTGGGGCCGTATTGAGAGACACTCAAAATAGGATTTTTTCCTGTATGAGGCCTGACGGAGATGCATGGTCAGGATGGTGGGAGTTTCCCGGAGGAAAGGTAGATGACGGTGAATCAATGCATACCGCTCTGTGTAGAGAAATAGAGGAAGAGCTTGGAATATTAGTAACTCCAAAATCAAAAATATGCGTGATATCCCATAGTTATGAAGACAGAGATGTTGAGTTGCACATCTTTGATTGCGGGATCGTAGATGCTGACGGTATCTCTTTAAATGAGCACGATGATTCGAAATGGTTGGCAAGAGAAGAATTACTAGATGTAAAATGGTTACCAGCAGACTTGCCAACTGTACAAGCTTGGTACCATAATGGCATCCCGGAGCCTAATCAGGGCCTCTGATGGAATTGCCTTTCTTGTCGAACCACTCTGAATAACTACCATCTTTGTTCATTCCCAAATCATCTCCAACATACCTCGGAACCCCTCTTCTTCCATCGTGCCAAGTCGCAGATTCTAGCCACTGTAATAGCTTAGTGCCTTCGATTGTGATGTCTATGCTCCCTCCGAACACTCTTTCACCAAGTGTAAATGATACCTTGCCCGCCATAGATGCAAGTCTAGATATTGAGAACTCGCATAAGCTATTGTCTCCCTCGATTGTCATTGCATCCAGTGCCGTATCCAGTATCGATTGCCTCCTTACTGCGTCAAGGAATGTATCTAGTGACGAGGATGTTGAATGAATCAGCTCATGAGAATTATCAGAGGGGAATCCTTCTGTTCTTTGAGGCAGGGCAGGGTCCCAATCTGGAAATAACGATTTTACCGAATTTACAACCAACACTATGTCCTCATGCGGCTGTACTGTAGTCGAGACCTCTATCTCTCTAATCATGTCTGGACGAAAGGGCATATGCTGAAAGTCATGTTGCCCGAATCCTCTACACGAATGGTTCAAATGGTAAATTTCTGAGCGGAGACTATGTCTAATCGTTCTCCAGCAATATCGTTGGCGTTGTTACTGGCCCCAACAATATGCATTGTCGCGATTAGATTTGGAATTCCGGCATTAGATGAAGTCATCACCAATGACTTGATTCTAGAAGCCTCATTACACATTATTGCCCTTTGTTTGGGTTTGTTCATGCTTTCCCGGTACGTTCGGGTAGAAGACCATGAGTATCACCGGTCAAATGCCATCAAAAGACTCTCAAAAACCTACAGGAGTGAGGACCGAGGACTATGGGATGAGAAGTCAGACAAGGCCATACAAAGACTGGAGTCGAAAATAAACTCACCCAGTAGGAGGGTTAGTAGCAAGGTCAGTAGACGGATGTCTGGAACTGTTGGAACCCTGAATACAGAGATGGACGAGAATGAGGTCGAAGAAGGATATGAGGCCGAGGTACGTGTCTCAGGAATGCAAACAATTGTTGATGATCAGGCGATTGAGAAATCTGACCTAAGACAGGGCAGGTTATCTGTATCGAAATTCATTAGCTCATCTCTGGATAAATCTGCAGAGAGGAGACTCAAGAAAATCAAGAGAAGGCAAGAGAAAGCGTCATTGAAGGAGGGAAAGAAGGGAAGAAAGAAGAAGTCCAAATCCAGTGGAGGAAATAGCCTTTGGGATGACCCGGTTCCGTCATCCAACGTTAAGTCGGTAATATCATGCGGTCAATGCGGTGTTATCAATAACAATGAGTCCCAGTACTGTACGTCATGCGGCAATTATCTGATACAATAGGGAACGGTTCAAAACACTCCTTCTGCAGCCATGGGTGAGATGACGGAGAAGAGGGACTACTACGAGGTACTCGGAGTAAGCAGAAATGCCTCTGATGGAGACATCAGGAAGGCATTCAGGTCGCTAGCAAGAAAATTTCACCCAGATAAGAATCCAGATGATTCCCAGGCAGAGAAAAAATTCAAAGAAGTTCAAGAAGCCTACGCTATTCTGTCAAATCCCGAAGAAAAAAGAAAGTACGACACATTTGGGCATAGTGGCCCCGGTTCCTCACCTTTCGGACCCGGGGGATTCCAAGGCGTGAATATAAGTCTGGACGATCTCTTTGGAGGTGGATTCGATGGGATATTCAATCAATTCTTCGGATCATCTAGGAGGAGGTCCAGTAAAGGGGATGATTTGATTTACCGTCACACAGTTCCTTTTCAGGTCGCAATGGATGGTTCCGAGGAGGAAATAGAAATAGAGGCATTGAGGAACTGCGAAGATTGTAATGGTTCTGGGTCAAATAATCCGGATAACGTAAGGGTGTGTCCCGCGTGCGAAGGACGGGGAAGAGTCGAAAGACTGGAAAGACTCGGTCCATTCACACAAAGATCTGTCTCAGAATGCTCATCATGCGCAGGAATGGGGAAGATAATTTCAGACCCCTGTGATTCTTGCCGAGGCCAGGGAAGATCTCAGCAGGTCAAAAAGGTTAGATTCACGGTACCTCCGGGCATCTCAAGCGGGGTAAGGCTCAGGATGAGAGGTTATGGAGGGGCCTCGATAACGGAAGATGGCGCTCCAGGCGATCTTTACATTGAGATCGATTTGGAGAGGCATCCATGGTTCGAAAGAGACTCCTCCGACCTACTTATGGGACTCCCCGTAGGATTCTCAGACCTACTTCTAGGATCAAAAATTGACCTACCGCACATCGACGGGAAAAAATTGACCGTTAGCATTGGTGCAGGGTCAAAACCCGGTGACACCATCGAGATAAAAGGAAGGGGGCTACCTATTCAAGGGAGCTCCAGAAGAGGGTCGGTAATGGTGGTCCTAAAATTAGATATGCCGAAGAAACTATCCAGGGATCAGAAGAAGAAGATATCCTCCATGTCCGATTTGCTTGGCTCTGATCTTGAATATATCGAGGATAGAATAAGAGAAGAGGCCTCCAGAAGAAGGGGATAATCAATTCCCTTCGCCCCATGGCAACGCCTCTCTTGGAACAGCCGCCAATGGTTCTCCATCAACCATTCCAGAGACTTCCAACTCTATACTAGATGGATTACCCCCAATTGAAATCCTTAGAAATTTCTTACTATAGGAATCCAATGAATCTAGGAAAATGTCCCCTCCTTGATTTAAATGGGAGGGGTCAGTTCCTTCTATTTCCACACTAGATCCCTCGGGCGAATTCAAATTAATCGCCGCTAAATCCCACTCCTTTTCGAATGTCCTGATTCCGACTATTAGAAAACTCCCGCCATTTGGCCTCCAAGCGCAAATCTCGATTTGTCGGGTCATATGCCTGAGATCTGGATTCCCCCATTCATCCAGTATGCTATCCCAGGGGCTTTCCCCCAATTTCCCGAGAGCTTTCTCTACTTCCTTGGAGTCAACCCCCATATCCTCTACCGATTGTGATAGCCTTTCACGTAGCAGTTTCAGCCTCTCCATGCCATATTTTACGCCATCTTTGCGGGGCACGCTTTTCTGAAGGATAAGTGAACGATTCCACCACAATACTACCAGTAAAGGAAGGATCATTAAAAATCCGATCAAAATATAGAAGTTGGTAAATAGATGGGACATGTCCATGAACTCTCCATCATCCGGAATATTTTCTCCCAAATACAGTACCGTAAATTCATAATTAACATCTCCAGTTATCGGCGAAAGCCCCTCGACTCTAATTGCATGATTGCCCTTTGGTAAGCTAATTATTCCTCCATTAGTGTAATTCAAAATCTGCCAGTTATCCTGTTTCAACTCCTGTATCTGATATGTTACAGGTGATTCAATTTCAGGCCTGATAAATATCAGAGAGCCATTTTCATCAGTAATTTCCATCGGAAAAATATCTACAGAATCCCCCACTCCCAAATTTCCCGATACAGAACCGGAGCCAGGGTAAAGGTATGTCCAGTGCTCAAACGGACCTGTTTCAGTCCAAAGGAAGTCCGGAGCGTCACCGTTTAGATTTCCATCACCACTAAATTGTGGAGAGACTTCAATGGACCATGCGGACAGGATCTCAGATTTCATACTAAATTCAACTCCGGTTGCGGACTGGGGCATTTGGATATTTTCCGGGCAGCTGTCCAAATCTTCCAAAATCTTTTGAGTCCGATCTCCTATCTCATGAACTACGATATCAAGTAAAATCTCCCCAGAAAATTCACAGTTCACTTCGACTAATACTTTCGATCCGATTGAGATTAAAATCGAGTCTCCTGCTGTATCGCCGGTCGAGATATGGCCCCGGAATACATTATCAATGGAGGAATTTGCGTATAGATGATGGGTGTAGTTCCAAGGATTTTCTAACTCATGTCCATCTGGCCCCTCCTTGTCCATGTCATATCGCACTATGTCGAGTTGGTAAGGGGAAAAATCACCCTCACTGGAATGTACAACACGTATCCAGAGCTCAGATTCAGGGGGATAATCTAGCAGTAATGGCTCGAAGTCTGGAGACGGAAAACTGCTAATCAGTGTCTTTGTTTCACCTCTGGACCATATTTGGATATCGACTTCATTCCTGCTCATGGCCCCGGATATTTTTATAACATCTCCAAATTTTCCCGACACCAGCAGTGCATCCTCATCAGAAGAGTTCTGTAAGGAGCCAGTGAAAGTTACTTTGTCCATGGACCATGCTGTTTTGTCGCACCTGTTTAGTTGGCAAATCGATGAATAATCTATTGAGGACCAATTAGATACCTGTCCGGGAGATGGGACAATGTCTGGAAGGTCTAGGTCCTCCACAGCTCCTCCGTGGCGATTGGAGATCGTCTTGATTTCAATATCCTCGGGTCCAAGAGCCTCACTTCCCCGCAATTCCCATTCAACAGTGTGATTTACAATTCCACTCCACTCTACATGATGGCTATCTGAAAAATGAAAACTTTCGCCATCAACGATGACCGATAGCTCCATTCCTGGACAGGATTCTAGTTTGCATGAGAACAGTATCCAAAAGGGGCCTGATTCTTCGCTTTCGCCCTGAATAAGTGACACTCCTTCGTTACTCTCCGAGGAGATGCCATAAGGGATCAAGGCCAGTAGCAAAACAAGTGATATTGTCCCAGCCCGTACGGCTCTCATGCCTCCCCGAGACAGTCATACCTTAGAATCCTTCAAGCGAAAAGTTCACGTCGCAGGCACATGAGTGACAGGCCCCTATCCAGGGAAGTATCCTCTAGGAACCGTTTCTCGAGGTTATTCTCGTTAGGAGACAGGAACAATCCCGTATCTTGGGCTCCGGGACTAGTACTCTCTGACTTTGACCCGGATCTTCCTGTAGAGTTAGCACCCTTCAAATTTAACAGGGACTCAAAACAACTCCCTTCGACACTAACACTTTCCACGAGGGGGAACCTTTGTTATCCGTTTGATGGGGAGGACGTTTGGAAATCTTCCGAGGGACTTGTATTGCCACCCAGTCTCTCATCTTCAGATTCAGGGGAATACGGATTTGGTGTAGAATTTTTACCAATTTCTTGGCAGTCATTGCACCATGATTTATCACTGGTAGACTCAGATAAACAACCTTCAGTAATCGCAATTACCGATGCGCCACAGCTTTCCAACGCCCCAGGAAAGCTTTCCCAAGCCGTGGACGTTGTGAGGAGGAGATTCCCCGCCTCACTAATTTGGGCTCCAGGAATCTCTGGGCCGGATAATTGCGCGCTTCTGTCATGGATGGGAATAGATCTTTTCGATTTGAATAGATCAAGGGTCGCTTCCGCCAATGGTATCATTCTGACTACAGATGGTCCGAGAAACCCGGACAACTCTATGTCGGAGGGCTGTAGCATGGATGTACAAATTACTCACTGGACGCAGGCAATTGCCTCTTTGAGATCTGCAATCAGATCCGGAACAGTCAGAGAATTAGCAGAAAGGGCTAGTCTTTCAAGTCCAAGATCTGTGGAGAGGCTTAGAAGGCATGATAAACTATTACGTCAAAACTCCGATGGCTCTATTCTAACGAGTGTCGATAATTCAGGTAGGAAGGTAAGGTACAATTCTCCCGTGAGCAGGCAGGACAAATTGATTCACGACTGGAGGAAAAGAGTATCCAGTGATCATGTTCCTCCTGCGCACCAATCAGACATACTCGTCCTGCTACCGTGCTCTGCTACGAAGCCATACAGACTTTCTCAAAGTCATCATAGATTTCTGAAAAACATCCCCTCCAATCGAGTGCATGAAGTGATGGTAACTTCACCCTTAGGATTGGTTCCCAGAGAGCTTGAAGATCTTTGGCCTGCAGCACACTACGATATTCCGGTGACAGGCGAATGGGATACAGATGAGCTGGATATGATCAATACAATGGTGAACGATATATGTGACAGAGTAAACTACTCTTACGTTGTAAACCATTCCGGAATAGAGCTATCGCTCGACTCTACAATTGTCATTAATAGCAGGAAGGGGACGGCTGGGTCAAAGGAATCCCTTTCAGAACTAAGTAGTGTGATCACTGGAGCAATAGAAGCCCTGAAATTGGAAGATGTTTCAGAAAAAATGAATAGAATGGGGCTGATGAAGGCTAGATCAAGATTTATTCATGGGACTGATGAATGGCTTGAAGGGGCTGTCGTGTCTGGCAGACTTCCAATACTGAATATCTCAAAGGATGACCTACAGTTGGCAAAGTGGAATCCACGGAACGGCAGATTCGCATTTTCAAAGAAATCACTTCCACTTCTTATGGAGAGTGGAAAATTTCCAATTGTTGGCATTTCTAATGGACATAAGTGGAAAGGTGACATATTCCCCACGAACATCGAGGCGATAACCGGTGAAATTAGAATGGGGGATGAAGTTCTGGTAACCCAGAATAACAGGCTAATAGGAAGTGCTAGGGCGACAGCACCAGGTTGGGAATGGCCGTACGGACCGGGAAGACTAGCTAAGGCCCGCCATAGACTGTGATGGATGTGGAGTTAAGCCTACGTAGTGATTAAAGAGGAAGAGCAGGTCGCCCGACCCGGAGGAAGGATGATGTCACGCATGCATTCAGGAGGAAAAGGCTCCAGTGGCTCGTCCAAGCCTTATTCAACTGAGCCACCTTCATGGTCAGAAAACGACAAAAAGGCCATAGAATCTCATATTCTTGAATTAAACAAAGAAGGCCATTCAAATGCAATGATAGGCACAATTCTCAGAGATAGATTTGCAGTCCCAGATGTTAGATTAGCCACAGGCGAGAGAATATCTCAGATTCTCTCTAGGAACGGGGTCGTCCCAAACTATCCTGAAGATATGATGAATCTCATGAGAAGGGCCCAAGGACTAATTGACCATCTCACCAATAACCCAAAGGACAAGCATAACCGGAGACAATTGGAACTTTGCGAATCAAAAATACGCCGACTTGCAAGATACTACAAAGGGTTGCAGAAGCTAGATAATGACTGGCAATACAAAAGAGACCAACTACGCCTGATGGTTGAGTAGTGACAGTAGAGATTTGTACTCCCCCCTAATCAGATGAGCTGTGCGGGACCTCATCTCAGCAGAACTTTTCTCCGGCATTGAGGTTACCGCAAGAACCGCAGTGTCTGAATTGTTGGGATCAAAACAAACCATCACAATAATTTCCGAAGCTAATCTTCTGGGCTCACTATCGATAGCACCCATCGAGGCGGCACTGCTTGAATCAAAGAGCCAGTACAGGAGGAGAATAGGTAACACGAACCCGGGCGAAATGAAAAACTGCATACTGATCGACACTGCTAGGGGAGGAAAGGGAATTGAGTGGAACCCCGAGAGAAATATCCTCACAATCACAGAAACAATGTCCATGGCATTATCTGGGCACCAAGGGGATTCTAAAGTCGGCCCCTTGACAACTGTCGCAATATGTCATTGTATTGCCCAAATAATTTCGCCCTCAGGATCGAACGTCAGAAGAATGAGGCCGTGGGCAGTTTCTGGGAATTGGATTCACCAATGCATGGATATGACTTATGATCCAGTTTATGCCTCACTCAAGGATACTTTGAGGTCGGAGGGAACCATAAGGGTAGTTCCAATCACAGAAGTGCCAATGCCTAACGTTGAAAACCTGGATTTCATAAACTCTGAAAAACTGCAGGAAATCGCTTCTCGATGGGATTCGATGGGTGAAGAAGGGAGAGCAAGGTCAATCTCTCACCTTTGCAGGAAAGTCCTCCAATCAACAAAACCCTCAACCTCAAGATTGGAAGAAATTGTGTGGAATTGCATCATGGCTCCGGGATGGCAATCTGATTTGGCAAGCCAGATAAGAGGCATATCATCAATCTGGAAAGACAAAGACAAAAAAATCGCGTCATCCATGATTATTGACTCTCTGATACGAAATGGAAAGCTGTAATCATTCCTCTATTCTGATAACACTGTTACACCCAACGCAAGTGATTCTCAATGGGCGTACATCAGACTCAACCAAGACCTTCGATCCGCAAGATGGGCAATTCACCTTTGGGGCATTTGAAGTCCCAGAGCCTCCTCGTGTCCTAGGGGACAGCAATGATATTGGGAAGACAAGTAGGATGCTACTCGATACAACGCCGAGCACCATCTGCATAGGTAAACCAAGGAAGTATATGGAGAAAGAAAGTATTCCGAGAGTAGCAACTGTAATCATGGTCGGGAATCTAGACCGTCTGCGAGTCATTAACATTCCAGTGCCAATTGAGAGACTCAAGATTAAAACCATCATTCCTGAACCAAGCAACACACTGAATAGTCCATTGCCCGAGGGCGTGAACTCCACTCTGAAGGACTCTTCAGGGTCTAAGTTGGACTCATCTACGGTCAAAGTTTCAGAAATAATCCATCTTCTGTGAGAATAATCGATACCGCTAGAAGAAACAATTCCAATGTCCGTCAACATCGACCCTGTAATTCGTATATCAACGGAAATCCCAGTCCAGTAGTCCTCATCAGACGGCCTGGAAAAGCTCTCTATTAGCAACTGCCTCTCTCCTTCCATCAGTGAGTATGACGTCGAAATCCTGATGGTTATCGATTCCGAGCTAAACCCGCTCGTACCCCCTAAATCGACCGAAACTTCGGTCGGCCCAAGTTCGAACGGGTCTACACCAATTATAGATTCAGCCTCAATGAAAAGTCCGTTAGTAAGGAAAGACTCCAGATCAGAGTTCGATCCTGTAAGATACCCCTCGAGAGCACTGATTTCGGAATTATCTACCATCTTGTTGTTGTAGTCTGAATCTGGAACAGAGTTTGAGTATGAATTCAGGTTTCTCCACCAGCTACTGGAGCCAAGACTTGAATTCCCAATGTTGTCCAGCCCCCACCTCATCCATTGAGACATGGATCCATCGAATTCGAGCGATACTCTCTTACTGACTTCCTTACCATCCCAATCGGCGTCCACCTCAATGAGGACATTCGACCCACCACTCCTCAGTGGCTCGTTAGCGGGGTACCAAGAACCGCCACCTCCATCATCTGGTCCTGATTCTATGAAGTGAGTCATATTGGATTCTATGAGTAAACCATTTTGAGGCTCAAGAATAAATTCTGTTAGGAAAGATCCGCTGTCAACTCCATCTGGAATGCTCCAAACAAATGTCACCTCGACCCCTCCCTCCACCAGAGTTGCCACTGGTTTATCTCCGACAGCTATATTCTGTACCTCAAAAACACCACTTGAAGATGACCAAATCCTGTCCTCGAAGCCAGATGTGATTAGGATGGGGAAATAGACGAGGCTCCCACTGACGCTCGCATCCTTCATCTCTATTTCCACCAAGGGCATTTTTACTGAAATACTCGAAGACTTGTCAGAGCTCCCCCAGTGAAAGACTACTCCGGAGTCATCACCAGGTTGGTTGAAACCCAGTAGCTGGACAATCAGAGTTATTTCCATAACATCCTCCTTTCTGATTTCACCAGACTCAACATCTATGACGGACTGAACATCTCCTTCCCCCGTCAGGTATGGTTCCAAACCTGAAGTTCCGCCCTCGTAGAACGATCCTCCTATCCTTACTTCTACTGTCATATTGATATTGACGCCAACGGCCCCTTGAACTTCGTAATGGATATTGAATTCCCAGCTGTCTGAGGGATAGTCACCGTCAATCCCCCAAGGAACCTCCCAGGAACCAACCTCTACTGGTTGCAATACCTGATTGACTAATTTGGACTCACCCTCATCTACCTCAGACTCAAAGGGAGTTAAGCCTCCAGAATCAGCATCACCGATTAAATACAAATCGAAACTATCGTCCGAGCAACAGTTCGTCTCTTGTGATGAAACACTCGACATTGGACCAAGAATACCCACCAAGAAAATCAAGACGAGTGCCAACGGAAGGCCCCTGCCACGCACTGTCATGATGCCCGACAGAACCTCAACATCTTGAACTCAACCCCTTTGAGTCTACTTAGTTGGCATTAACTGAAGATGTGGAGCTTATCCGTGTAGCCAAATAAGGTCGATCTTGCCTTCAATAGTATTTGCCAATTCAACCTTCGCGAACCCCATTCTCTCTAATTGGACTACCTGGCCAACAGTGTATTCTGCATTTTCGATAACCCCACTGACAATTCTGTTTTCGCCGTCCTCTGGAATAATAATCTCTGCATTAGTGAAATTATCTGAAGAATTCCAATGAATTATCGGCGAATCCCCAGTCTTTTCTCTGGAAATGAAAATGGCATTTTCACCGTCTATTTTCACATCGGCGAAATCTTTCAACCTGACAATTCCTTGAGAATAGTCCCTTTTTGAAATTTTAATACTTCTCCGACTCAAGGTCCACTCTCTGTACCCCATGTCGTCATGATCTGGATGATTCCTCAATCTAACAACTTCATCAATTTGGGTCGAATTCCCTTGATAGACCAATTTCAGGTCTACAGGATTCTCCACAAAAGAACGCCTCGCCGTTTTTGAGTCGATAATCTTTGAATTCTTGGAATCAATTGTTTGCATGGAGATTGAAATGTCCTTTTGTGTCAGCCCCAAATCAATCCAGAATTCCCTGATGGCCTCTGGGGTGTATCCCCTCCTCCTCAGTGCGGAGACCGTGGGAAGCCTGGGATCATCCCAACCTGTGAAGTCCCCCCTTTCTATGGCCTCCCTTATCGAAGATGTCGAAAATCCACCAAAATCATGTAATTTCACTCTTCCCCAGTACAGTGTTTCTGGATATTTCCAACCCAAATGTTCGTAAAGAAGGGTCTGCTTTCTAGTACTGTCCATCAAATCTTTTCCGCGAACAATGTGAGTAACGCCCTGTAGGTAATCCTCCACGGCACTCTGGAAATCAAGTAATGGCCAAACTTTGTACCTATCCCCTACTATTGGATGAGGAGTGTGTTGAATCCTCAACGCTGGCCAGTCCCTCAATGCTGGGTTGGGGAGGTCGAGACTGGTCTTCACCCTCACCACACTCTTCCCCTCCTCTATTTCTCCAAGGATCATCATTTTCCATCGATCCAAATTCTCCTCGATGTTATTCTCCCTACACGGGCAAGCCGTCATTCCATCTCTGAGCGATTTAAACTTAGATGGGGAGCATTCGCACACATAGCAAAATCCCCGAGATATCATATCCTCAGCATGTTCCAAGTATACATCCATTCTTGAACTGGCCTTTATGACAACATCCGGCTTCATCCCGGATATCCACTCAAACTCCCTTTCAATGGATGAATATGCTGATGGTAGTGGCGGTTTAACCTTGGTATCGGTGTCATCAAAACGAAGTATTATTTTGCCCGAGTGATTCTTGGCGAATTCCGAATTAATGACGACTCCCCTCGAATGTCCAATAGAAAGTGGGCCGTTTGGATTTGGGGCGAATCGTAGAACAACCCCTTCTGAACCAACATTGCCGAGCTCAGGAAGGCCAACCCTTTTTTTCTGCCTTTCACGGTTTAGAGCTTCCGGATTAGTTTCTTCCAAAATTTCCCTTACTCGATCTAAGCCGTGTTTCTTGGCAATAGCGTTCGCATCTTCCACATGTTCAGAAATCAGCGGAACCAATTCTTTTGCATGCGACCTTAGATCCGGGAACTCTGAGAGCAACCTCCCCAATACACTTCCCGATTTTCCATTACCATTGTATTCTACTGCATTCTGTAGAGCATACTTTCGAATAGCAGACGAGGCCTCTTCTCCTATCACTAAGCCATCTGCCATTATTGACATCCTATCAGTCATGCCTATTTGTGATTGCTGTCCAACCACGTTCGAAGACTGGTTTGTGAATAATTTCTATTTACGTCGTTTCTAGTGGGTATTGGGGTATTATGGAAAGAAATCCAAGCATCTCTGACTGTTGACCACGACCACCTCAAACAAGTATGTGGAGTCGGACCCGAGATCAACTCAACAATGGCCCTTTTAGTTCTTGGATCCGAAGGATAACCCGAACCAATGTCAATACCTAATTTTTCGGATAGATTGGATATTGCCTTGTCCCTTGTATCCTTGGCGATGATACTCGATGCTCCAACCAACAAATCAGACTGGTCTAGTCTGTGTTTAGAGATTATTTCCCAATTGGCCCATGAGTCCCCGAGAGATGACCTCAAGTTGTCCCCAAATCTTGCTTCATTTGTATCACAGGCATCCACAGATATACTCCCAAACGACTCAGAAGAAACGGTTTTTTTTATTGAATCCGAGAACAACTCAACCTCGAGAGCGTTTAGATTGGAGTCAATACTATTCAAGTCAATTTTTTCAGGTTCACAAACAGAAAGTCCAATTTTCCAACCTCTGGCGGAGCATCGTTGCCTGATTAATTGAGAGATCTCGCGTCTTTTCGATTTAGAAAGCGCCTTCGAATCATCGACACCCAACATTTCTAGAATTGGATAATCATCCGCTGGTATCGCCATTGCACAAACTACCAAGGGCCCAATCGCTGGCCCTCTACCGGCTTCATCAACACCTATCTTGTATCCTCTCACAGCTCTAGGTCAAAATCAGGAGGGCCTTGATTCTGACTGTTATATTCCTCACTATTGGGGTGATAATCCTCAGAATCTAGCAGTAAATTATCCGGATGGAGGATATCCTGAGTCTCGAGCTCTTCTGCAATTCTCAGAACATCTTCAATGTCAGATTTCTCTTTCGACTCATCAAGTAATTTGTTGGCATCATTGATCTCTTCCACGGATATTTCATTTCGGATATTGGCAGAAGGGACGCCTTCTTGGCCGAAAAAAGCCTCCCCAAACTCAAATGTCCTAGCTTTATCGCCCCCTTCCACATAAATTTCATTCACTTCGCCTCTGGAGAATTTTGACATCCAGTCCCCCTGCTTCTCAGCTGGCTCACTAGGAGGTGCCTCCGGACCATTTCTTCTCAGTGCAAGAATCGTTCCAAAGATTCCAAACAAGGTCACAGACACGATCAACATTGGCTCGAGCCATCGATTTAGAAAATGGATTAGTGACTCCATTAGCTCCTCATCTTCAGTATCAGGTTCTGTTGGCCCCTCGCCAGGAATCAATATCGAAATACCCTCTGTTATGAATATATCAGGGCTCATGACTGACCTTATTTCTACCGTCAATTCAGCCATAACCTCGGAAGGAGACGAAGCAGGGACTTCCATCCAACCTTGTACTTCTACGGATTGGCCCGGTCTGATGGGGTAAATCTCCAGTGCTCTCGTGGAATTGAAGACGATAATTTCCGAATCTGATGGGAGGAGACTAATTCCAAAGGCGGTCACAACACTCGAGTCGATAGATGCCGTCAAGCCATCAACCGAATTGCCATTGTTTGTCATTACCCATGATACAGTAAGATTTCCTGATTCAACAATCTCTTCAGTCTGTTCCGAGGACCAAGAAAATAAGGCTCCCGATTTAACCTCAAAAGAAACCATGCTTGGAGACCAATCGCCGATAAACAACCGTATTGTTATCTGGCTGGTGAGATTATACGGAGTATTTTCTTTAACGCGACAAATTATTTTGATCGTATCTGAAGAATCCCCCTTTTGGAGCTGAATCACATTCGTTTCAAGTTGCAAATCTATCCATTCTGGAGACTCTGAAATTGAGATTAGGAATGATTCTTGAGCATCACCAGTATTTGTCAAAACCACTCCAACCTCGCATACATCCCCTGGGATGGTGTTCGAGGATGTACACTCATCCTCTATGATCGAAATATCCCCTCCTTCTCTTGGTATTATGTTGACAAGGTGGCTAACTGATGAGAATCCGGTGGAGGGCCCAGAACTCCGAACGCGAATTTCAAAATTCAGCTTCTCCCCTACTAGACTAGGTGAAAACACCTGGACCAAGATAGATCCAGTCGCATTAGGAGCCAGATTTTCAATCCTCCATTTTTCTATCACTGAAGCACTCCAGTTCCCCGTCGAAAAAAACAGACCCGGTTCTGAAATTTCACTCCCGTCCTCCCCGATGGCCAAAATTTCAACCTCCAAATCTCGAATAGAGTTCCCAGTATTACGAGCAACTGTCTCCAATGTCAGGGTTTCTCCGGGGGAAATAGATGATGAGCCTCCTCCTTGAATTATCTCGGCACCGTCGTAGTTCCCGTATCTCAGTGAGAAATTGTACCAATCCAATACATGCCCGTCCATGGCAACAATGGACATTGAAAAAACATGCAGGGATTGGGATAGGGGAAATCCACCAATTACTGGTGGTGAAGAGACTGTGAATTGTGCCCAAATCAATTGGCCAGGCGATACATTATACTCTCTACCAATGTTAGGAGAAGACTCGTTATCCCAGGAAACTTCCCATTGGTTCGGCCAATCGACAATTAACAAAATCCTACTTTGAGATTCCATTTGGCTAGTGAAATTAACATTTATGCCAATTGAAGAACTAGGATCAATGTCGAAAATAGAACCCGAGGAGACTCCGAATTCCACGCCATTATTTTCCGAATTGGTCTTGATTGCCCGCAGATCTTCTTTGCCTTGGTCCAAAACCTTCTCCTCATAGTCACTTGAAACACCGAAAGGGGCGAATGTTGCGATGAGAATGAAAACCACCATTTTGGTGAAAACGGAGTTTCGCATGTAATCCACCAATCATTATGTGCTTTGATTTCTACTCCTTCGTGATGCCGGTAAGTTCACTGCAATGGGTCACCAATACTTTCCGAAATCATCCCAATGTCGAACTCTCCAGCGTGTATTGGCGATCTCATCCCAAACGACTGAATCACCTCAGGGGAAATTTCTCCGAACTCGCCTATTTCAATATCTCCAATGAATACCTTGGCTCCTCTTCCTCCAATCCATGGCCCAGAATCCGCTGTCTTTCTGAATGATACGGAAGAGCTGTCCGCACCGAGATCCCTCAGCAATGATTGGACGATACCCTTAGCAACAGAAAAACCAGCTCCCACTTCTGCACAAGCCCAAGATACCCTGGACTTATTTTCTCCATTGTGTACCACCTCGCCGAGCTCATATACCCTCTGAGGAAGCTCATGATGCCTGTTAGATGCTAGGAGATTCATTAGCGAAGGTAGTATGTACTGCCTCAACATAGTATGATCAATCGTTATTGGATTTGCAATAGCGGTGACAACACCGATTTGCCCCCATTTTGTCCTCTCAAATTGGTCTCTTTCATTGGAAAGTGTCAGGCTTTGTATCTCTTGCAGACCGACGCCTCTCATACTTGTCCCGACCCTTCGATGTAAGTTTGAGGATTCCAAGGGCGTTGAGTCGATATGGATTGATGAGAGAACCTCTGGCAGATTATCGTAGCCATGTCCGATTGCAATATCTTCCACGATGTCAATAGGGTGCATTATGTCGCTTCGCCATCGAGGCATTGAGAATATGTGCTCCCTTTCCCCGACAACACAGTCAGCCCATCTTTCCTGTCGTTCAGATCCGTCGGTGACTGTCCTTGATTCAATCAACTTCCCTCCCATCTTGCTAATTGCCTGAGCTATCTCTTGATCGTTCAGTTTTACACCTAGAATCTTCTCTACCAATTGATTTGGAACTCGATGGGCCTTATTTTCAAAATTTGGCGTCGTCCTGACAACCCCGTCCCAACCTGTGATCTCAACGCTCTCCACATTTCCTCCAAGCTCACTAAGGGATAGACAAATTAGGAGTAAACAAGCTTCGCACGCTCTTTCGTCTACTCCAGTCACATCGATGAAAAAGTCTGTGGTGTTATCGGTTACAGTAGTGTGAGCCCCATTGATTATTGGAGGGAATGAGATTACCTCGTCATTCGCATCCAGAATAAGAGGGTAGGAACCCAATCCCTCCATCAGAGACGAGTACTCTATGCCTTTGGGGTGTGAAGCTAAGACTTCGGAAATGGTCATCTCTCTTTCTGAGGATAAAGGCGTAAATGAGAAGTCCCCAGATACCGATACATATCTGAAAGGAGGGTTGAGCTTTGACATGTCGTGGACTCCGATTGACGAAAATAATCTCTTTCTCCCTAAGGTCATGTGTAGTTTTTCTTGGTGGTCCATGAGTGACTGAATGAAGGAATCCCTTTCCTGGGGATTTTCGCCAGTCTTCACTGACCTTACAATCGCCCCCATAATAACTGGCCTGATGTCCTTCAATGTCTTATCAACCTGAATCCCCAATTCTCCTTTGGAAACCTCTATTTCTGATGCTATGGGGTCGAGTCCTGTGAAGCACCTTATTGCTTTAGCCATGGTCTCGTGACTGAGCAAATCTGGCCTGTCAGGAAAAACCTCTATTTCTATCTCTTCCTCATTATTTGATTCCACTGGGCATCCCAAGTTTGGTAGTAAATCAGTAAGAATTTTGCTGTCATGTATTGCCCCGTTTAACTCCTGAATCCTCCTCATTACCGCGTGGTTGAGTGATATAGTGGGCATTTCAAAACCTCAATTTCCTAGCCACATTGGCAAGGGTCTCTCAAACCCAACCAATCTTAGCCCGCTTATGGCCGCTGTCTCCATGTCTTTGGCCCTGAGGACCCTTCTTCCGACTGCCTCTAAACTGGAGATTCCAGTCTCTTTCATTAACCCTACAAGCTCGGGTATTGTTCTATCACGAATATCAGCTTCGTCTTTTCCATTACCCATTGGCCCGATGATGAACGAGCAACCTGATGCTCTAGTCACTATCAAATCCTCGGCAGTAGGTTGACTATCAATCTCAATCGCGATTACCCTTCCCTGAGCTTCAAAACCCATGGCCCGTGAGGATAATCCAATTCTTGGAAGTGCGGCTGAGGCCTTTGAGCCTCCGGGAGTGGCTACCCCAACCACAGCCCCGTCCAAATCCAAATCGACAATCAGACGGAACAGCCCCTCTACCCTTTCGACCCCGTCTCTCAAAAAGATTAGACATGAATCGCCAACCTGGCTGGATAATGATACCAAAATTGACTCGATTTCAGCGTCGTTCATCGGAGGTAGGCACTGCAAATCCAAAACTATTCCAGATATCCCGGAGATATTATCTGGAAAAGCTACAAGCCCATCCTCCCCGATCAACAGAAGGTCTCCAGTAGAGGGATTGCTTCGTACCATTTTAGGGAAATTATAACTTGATTCGTTGGAATCCCCTTGATCAGATTTTACCACCCAAGGTATGTCAAGTACTAGGCCTCCATCATCCGAACCAACTGGGAGTAGTCGAACTGATGTGTCCACGCTAGCGTGTTCAGCAATCCTTTCAGGCCCCGACGGCCTAATGGCGATATTCTCAAAGCCTTCTGAAATCCATCTCTTCGGGGGAATTCCATGGATATTGCCCTCTGCCTCTGGGAACAAAACTAATGCATCATCTTCTATGGAAAGCCCTAGAGGCTCCAGTACCTCGGAAATTTCCGAGACCTCTCGCGTCGTTATTGAACGCATTTCGGACCCGTCTCCAGGAGGAGGGCAACTGCCTGCGATGACGATTTTACCCCCCGTCATCCCAATCCCCGGGTTCTTCCCTACAGAACCCATCACAATTAATGTCCCTCCTTTCATTCCAGAACCCACTCCGGAGGATGCTTGGCCCCTGATTACTACTGTCCCTCCAGACATTCCTGCACAAGCGTCTTTGCCTGCGGATCCCATAATTACAATATTTCCGCCCTTCATATTCATTGCTAACCGGTCACCGACGTCCCTCTCCACAACAATTCTGCCATCGAGTTGGAAGGCTCCTAGCATCGAGCTGCATGATCCCTCAACATTCACTGTCCCCCCCCTGTTCATTGAACCAACACACTCTCCTAGATTTCCGAGAATTAGTACTCTGGACTTTTCCGGCAGGTGGGTTACAACACCAAAATCACCGTCTCTGGGCTTGGTATCTCCTCCTGAGCCATAACCGATTTTCACTAAGCGATCCTTTTCTATGGCTTCAGGAAGCATCTTGGATATTTCCCTATTGAGTTTGACGCTCCTTGCCGTCTCTTCCCTCATCGCCATAGTGCTCCGACTCTAGCCAATGGTCTTCATTGTGACGGACGTTTTCCAATAACTAGATTGAAACCATGCATGTTGAGTTATCTTGATAGAGCATCTACCTGAGGCGCCATCACAGGGGGAATGTTATGGCAACTGTGAAAGTCGCAATCAACGGGTATGGAACTATAGGGAAGAGAGTTGCTGACGCAGTGGACGCGCAGGATGACATGGAAATAGTTGGGGTGACAAAAACAGGCCCGAGCTTCGGTTGTGAAATGGCAGTCAGGAAGGATTTTGACATATATTGCACCTCTGACGATCCTGATATGATTGGAACCTTTGAGAACTCCGGATTTGAATGCAAAGGAGGACTCAGAGACCTACTTTCAAAATCTGATGTAGTCATAGATTGTTCCCCGGGGAAGATGGGTGCTGAGAACTTGAAGAAATACCAAGATGCAGGAGTTAAGAGCATCTTCCAGGGAGGGGAGAAACACTCACTTACTGGTCTCTCGTACACATCGTGCGCAAATCATTCAGAAAATTATGGGGCGGAATCTTCCAGAGTTGTGTCCTGCAACACAACAGGACTTTCCCGAACATTAGTTCCACTTTACGAGCATTGTGGGTCGTTGAAAGTGGAGTGTACTATGATAAGAAGGGCGGCAGACCCGGGTGACTCTAAAAAAGGGCCAATAAATGCCATTAAACCAGTTCTAAAGGTCCCTAGCCACCATGGTCCTGACGTCATGACCGTGAAGCCAGAGATTGAGATAAACTCCCTAGCTGTGGCTGTCCCGACAACGATTATGCACCTCCATGCGATAATCGCAGATCTTCCAGAAGGACACGGCCTGTCTACTGAGTCAATTGTGGAGATGTGGAAAGGTACGCCAAGGGTCATCGTCATGAACGGTAAAGGCAATAGGATCACAACCACCGCAGAGGTAATGGAAATGGCCAGAGACATAGGAAGGAAATGGGGGGATTTGCATGAAATATTTGTCTGGGAAGACGGAGTTAGATTAGTAGGAAACAGACTATACTATTTCCAGGCCATACATCAGGAAAGTGACGTGATACCTGAAAATATAGATTGCGTAAGGGCATTAATGGAAATCGAAGAAAATTGGGAAAAAAGCGTGAAAAAGACGGACGAGGCAATAGCGAGATACTACAATATTTGAGCATCCCAGACGATTTCTCACTCTTTGGATGCATGATTATGTAATAATCAACTTAGGTTAACTGTCAAAAGGCAATCTAGGTTCCGAAGGAACCATGTATGCAAGGAAAACACCTTTTGTTGTCCTTGTTGTTTTGTTATTTTCTTCATTTTCTGGTATGGTTTCTGGGTCCTCGCTCGAGGGATCAGGAGAACTGCAAGGCCAATCTGATGAAAATACCCCGGAGGAGCCCAATTGGAAGATATTTGAAGATCCGGTAGCATACACGCATCAGATTAAGCAATCCTCAGGAATAATTCACTCCCCATACGGCTCATTCGATCCTCTGGATCGAGAAATCCCAACCTTCGGATCGGAGGCGCACTCGATTGAATCTGAACATACCGACAGAATAGTCTACATTGTCCAAGCATCGGACTCCGATATCTCGGGGATTACGTCGACTATTCAGGAGTATGGGGGCTCAATTCTGGACTACATTCCCGACAACACATTGCTAGTCAGGTTCCCCTCAAAATCTCCTGGAGATTTGATAATTAACAGCATCGAGGAAGTAAGATGGTTTGGAAAAATGCCCGATTTATGGAGAATTTCCCCAGAAATTCTATCCAATAATCCATCCTCAGTAGTGAACTTAGAGATTATGCCAGCTGCCGATGTTAGTTCATCCGAACTTGCCTCTCTTGAAAAAGAGCTGTTGATATATTCACAATCCGAAGAGCCGTATTCGAGATGTGATCCATGGCTCTGCATCGTGAGAAACGTACAGTCTGGGTGGGCCCCTCTTCTGTCGACTGACTGGAGAATACTACACATACAAATTGAGAGCATTGCATCAGTCCATAATAGCGACGCGAGAAACATAACCGGGGTAAATGATGCATTCCAGATGTCATCTTCCACTCTTGATGGGCTTGGAGAGGTAATTGCTATCTCAGACACTGGGTTGGATGAAGATCATGGGGATTTCAACGGAAGGATTAGATCCGTATACAGTCAATTTGGTCCCGATAATGACAATTCAGACATGCTAAATGGACATGGAACACATGTTGCAGCCACACTTCTTGGAGACGGCTCCGGAGATCCCTCCACGACTGGAGTGGCGCCCGAAGCTACATTCCACATGTACACACATCAGTCACAAAGCGGATTCTTTGGAATTTATGGCTCCTTGTACGGCCTTTTTACACATTCTTGGAACCAAAACGCTAGAATCCATACCAACAGTTGGGGTACCTCAAATCTAGGCAACTACAGCCAGACCTCTTCTAATGTCGACGACTTCGTTAACGACTATCCAGGTTACATGGTTCTTTTCTCTGCTGGTGACCTCGGAACAGGAGCAGATCAAGGAATAACTCCGCCTGGGACATCCAAGAACGCTCTTACTGTGGGAGCCTCCACCACAGGTTCGCTAGGGTCAACGCCTGCAGGGGAGGTCGCATCGTTCTCTTCCGCAGGACTCACAAATGATGGCAGAATAAAGCCTGAAATTGTTGCTCCTGGAGTTTTAGTCTGCTCAGCCCGGGCCGCCGAAGCAACTCTGATCCAAGGCGAGACCTGCTCCTCTTCCACACATGACGACGGAACTACTCCCTTGTATGTTGCAATGAATGGGACTTCTATGGCCACGCCTGTAGTTGCAGGGGCCTCTGCTCTAGTCCGACAATTTTTGAGACTTGAAGGAGTGAGTGAGCCAAGGTCAGATTTGATAAGAGCAGTTTTGATTAACGGCGCACAGGACATTGGCCCGAGTAACATCCCCAATCCCTCCGAGGGTTGGGGGCAATTATCGCTTGACAACAGCCTCTATCCAATGTCTCCATCAGGCCAAGAGATGAGTGTAATGTATGATTTTTCAAGAGAACTGAGCCCTGGCCACGGGTTCACATACACTATTGATGTGGAACCTGGTGCAGGGTTGGATGTCACCCTTGCGTGGAACGACGTAAAAGGATCATCTGTGGCGAATCAGTCCGCGGCAAGACTGGTAAATGACCTAGATTTATTGGTAATAGATCCCGACGGAACATCGTACATCGGCAACCACTTCAATTCTGGATTCAGTGCGTTGGGCGGTGTTGAAGATAGGCTAAATAACCTAGAGAGAATCAAGATTGAGGATGCATCGCAAGGGGTTTGGACCATAAGGGTTGGAAACTCAGGAGGGGATATACAGGGGTACTCAATTGTTTCAACATCTCTTGGCGAGGAGTTGTATTATTCGGACCTTACAGTTTTCGAAGGATCTCTGTCGACATCGATTGAAAACCCATTGCAAGGCGACACGGTACTAATCGAGGCGGCCTGGGGGAATCAAGCAACGGCTTCCACGGATCCCTATGACATAGAGATTCACGACGTCACAACTGGAGATTTATTGCACTCCTCTAGACGCTCCCAGCTTTCCGGGGGCTCGATGGATTCACTTTCATTCCCCCATTCATTCTCATCTACAGGTGAACACATATTGAGGCTCTCTCTTGACTCATCCTCGGAGATAGAAGAATTAAATGACGAATTATCAGGCAATAACAACAATATCATCGAGATAGTCGTCCAAGTTTCCCAGATAGGGGTCAGAGTAACTCCGCTACTAGAAAACGGGGATCTCCCTTCTTCTCCATCGGAACTCCAAGACGCAAAATCCAGGGCCATGGATCCTAGAGACTCCAGCTCTGTTTATTTCATGTTGGAGCTAAGGAATGAAGGAACATCGGATATTTCAGTTCAACTCAGTGTCTCTCCCGTGAACGTTGTTTCGGAGAATGGCGTCCTACAACCGCCTTCTGATGAATGGTGGAAATTATTGAACGAATCAGGCCCATGGGACTTGAGCCCAATGGGGACAGAAGGGGATTCGGTAATCGTCGAACTAAACCTCACCGCCCACCCTGAATCCTCCTCATCATCCTTGCCTGGCGAGGTTTTCGCCCTCCCGGGCACCTTCGTTACAGATCTGAATTTATTCGATGTGAATGCCCCAACTGTAAACAACGTAATCAGATTGGAAGCTGAAGTTGAGCGTGTGGAAGGACTTGTTACCGTGTTAGCTGGGGAGGCCGGTGCCGAGGCTGAGCCTGGCGGATGGGCCTCTTTCTCACTCGCTGTTGGGAACGACGGAAATGGCCCTACTCAATATGATGTCTCGTGCTCGACGGATAATTTGTGGCCTGTCAACATCTGGGATTCAGAGTCTCCCGAAATCCTGACAGATCCCATCGGGAGGCTACTTTACACTACACTGCCCATTAAAATCAAAATCCCCAAGCTTCCGAACGGAGAACCATCAGCTGGAACCACCGAGACTGTTACATGCGCAACACAGTCTGTTAACGACCCGTCGTTGGTAACTTATGATTCTGTAACCGTGAGAGTCTTGGCGAATGACGATTTCCACACGGACATTACCTTGGAAGATGGTTTCCCATTGGGGCCATTAGCCCTAGCTCCTGATAGGGCGGTTTTGAACGGCGAAATGGTTTCAACATTACTTGAAGTCACGAATGACGGCAATATCCCTATGACCTTTGAAATCGAGGCCTTTTCCTCGCTGAATACATGGCCTATACAGATTGTCTTCGGAGAAGAAGAAACCTTTGAGTCCTTCTCTGTCGAAATTTTCGCCGGTGAGTCGGCCAGTTTCCAAATAAACACGATAGTCCCAATGGCGGCACAAATGGGCGACTCTAACACCATTACCATCAGGACTACTCATTCCGGAGGAGAGGTAATCTCTAATCGAACAAAATTGGTGGTCATGGAGCTGGCAGAGCTAGAAATAACTGGGGACCAATCCATATCCGCAGCTCCAGGCCTAACTGGAGTTGCCAATATCATGATAAAAAATACTGGAAATGTGGATTTGATAATCTCACTCACACTTGGAAGTATACCATCTGATTGGTCTGGGGGCTTCATGACTGCAGGGAACTTTGCGATGGCAATGAATCAACAAGCTGTCGTTTCAGTCGCCTTGGAACTGCCTAGCGCGCTATCTGCAGGGCCGCAGGAGGATCAGATTCCAGTTATTATACAGTTTATCACTCCTGCTGGCGACGACCTTTCACGTACGGTTTGGCTGGACGTGACTGTCAAGGAATCTGCGTGGCTAGATCTATCTGTGTCTGATCCCGTGGTTGAAGACGTCTCACCGGGAAACCCAGCGACATTTGATGTGACATTGCAAAACATAGGAAACTCTCAAACTGATGTATCGCTTGAGGTGATCGGAGAGGAAGGCTGGAATCTCCAGGTAGATCCCTCGGATACAGGACCTTTGGGACCAGGCGAGTCAATAGTCATCGAAGTTGTCGCAGACCCCAGAAATAACGCTGAATATGGAATTGTTGATGTCGATCTCTTCGCAAATTCCAGTGAGGATGGTGTGGAGTCCTCCACTGATGGTTATCTACAATTGAAGGTCAGTAAAGCTCGAGAATCAACAGATGGGATGATTCCACCATGGGCCATGGGAGCTATCTTCCTGATTGTCGTATCAGCACTCATATTTTTAGGAGTAAGAATGAGGAGGGCCTCATCATTGGCAATTCGTCCTGAAGAGGAATTAATACCCCCAGGGTCAGCGCTGCTCTCGGGGACACAAACAGAAAGAAGAGCTGCGGCACTGGAAACCAGTGCCTCAGGGGAGGTTCTGACTGGAACCGTTTCAGAGGCTGAGATGAGAGAGGCAATTTCATCCTCAGCGCTCCCCTCATTAGAAATTCCATCTGCCCCAGAAGGAGCCCCCCCTCTGCCACTAAGTGGATTGCCAGAAGGTTGGACAATGGAGCAATGGAGCGCCTATGGCCACCTATGGTGGGAACAGAATCGTCCGTGACGATTATGAGTACTAGCTGTCTGGGAAACCCATGTCTTCTGTTTCTAGGGCGCCATCATCTATAGTGCTATTCGGCCCACCAGGAGCGGGGAAGGGCACTCAGGCCGGGAACATCAGTCGAGTAACGGGGAAGCCACAAGTGTCAACTGGCGATATGCTCAGAGCGGCTGTCAAAGAAGGGTCCCAGCTAGGTGCAGAAGCAAAAGAGTACATGGAAGCAGGCCTACTAGTGCCCGATGAGATAATTATCGGATTAATCTCCGAGAGAATGATGCACGATGATGCTACCGAAGGAGTGCTTTTCGACGGGTTTCCAAGGACAATAGCTCAAGCAGAGGAACTTTCTAAGATTACCAACGTCTCACTTGTTATAATGATTCAAGTCCCAGATGAGGACATAATCGATAGAATAGTTGGAAGGAGGATGGATCCACGAACTGGTGATATCTACCATGTGAAGTTTAATCCAGCTCCATCAGATATCACGCCCAGGTTGGTACAGAGAAAGGATGACACTGAAGAAACGGTTAGGAGCAGACTGGACGCCTATCACGACCAAACAAAGCCACTTTCTAGCTGGTACAACGAAGTTTCGAAAGATTCAGACTTGAGAGTTATTTCTGTCGACGGAAGAGGTAGTATAGATGCAGTATCGAAACTAATAGAAAATGAGATAGGGAGCTAAACTAATGTCGCGTAGAGGAACCAAGAGATCACGTGCTAAGAAGGCTAATGCAATCGAAGCAATTCAAACCCTGGAATCAACAATTCTTCAAAATGGCGATACTACTGTATCCAACTCAGCTGCAGATCTAATCCTCAAGATTGGAAAGAAACATGGCATAAGGAGAAATCGATATGTCGGCTTCGGGATATGCAGAAAATGTAAGAAATCTCTAATTCCCGGAAGAAACTCCAGACTTAGGATACGCTCTAAATCTCTTAAATTGAGTTGTTTAGAATGTAAATCAGTAAGGACGCTAGGGCCTTCATTTAGGAGGGCATAAGATGACTGAAATTCCAACAAGGATAATCAAGGTATCAAAGGACCCAAAACTCCCAATTACGGTAAGGATTGGAAAATCAGGCGTAATTGACTCAGTGATTGATGAGATTTCAGACCAGCTTTCAAAGAGATCGATTGTCAAAATAAAAATTAACAGAGGAGTGGTAAGCGACTCTGACAAAAGGTCCGAGCTGTTTTCTTCCCTTGCCTCATCGACCTCCTCCAGAATATCATTCAGCAGGGGGAATGTTGTGGTTCTATGGTCAGGCAACTGATTGAACTGAACTAAGGCTCTTCCACAGTGACATATTTAGGCATTATTTCCTTCGAAGTTGCATGTACATCACAAGGGCGTTAGCGGCAGGTGTGGATTCAGGGGCATGGACTCCGTCTGAAATGCCTGATTGGGCAGTTCCCGCCGCCTTCGCCATTCTAATAGCCGTATACGCTCTAATTGTCTTCGAGATAGTACACAGGGCCTTAGCTGCGGCAGTCGGTGGCATTGCTGCAGTGGTAACTCTCCACTATGTAGGAAACGGTCCAGACCTAGGGACCGTAGTTACATGGATAGATGAGGAAACGATCGGCCTTCTAATAGGCATGATGATCATAGTAGACATTCTAGGTAGAACTGGCGTCTTTGAGTGGGCTGCAGTGCAAGCCTACGCATTCAGCGGAGGTTCAATTTGGAGGCTTACTTTCATTCTTTGCACTATAACCGCGGTGTTCTCAGCCTTCTTGGATAATGTAACGACAATTCTTCTGATTGTGCCGGTAACCATACAAATTGCGAAGGTTTTGAATTTGGAACCAGTTCCACTTATCATAGCCGAAGTTATGTTCTCCAACATAGGAGGGGCCGCGACTCAGATTGGAGATCCTCCGAACATCATCATTGGAGCTCAACTTAATAGTCAGGCGTTATCAAATAACGTAATGCTTGCAGACCAGGGAATAGCATTCATTGATTTCATCATCCATGTGGGCCCTGCCGTAGTGATTGCCATGGCCCCATCCTTTTGGCTACTCTCAAAAATTGAATCCGAGGGGCTGTCTGGCGAGAGGCATAGAAATCTAGATTTGCTGAGACTGAGATACAATATCAAGGACCCTGAACTTCTAAAGAAGTCTGGATTTATCCTCACGTTAGTTATCTTGGCATTCTTCGCGCACTCAAGCTTCCCTCACCCAATGTTCACAGTCGCGACAATAGCTCTTGGAGGGGCCGTTCTAATGCTTCTCGTCACATCTCCACACCATGTTGAAGAACAGTTGGATGCAGTTGAGTGGACTACCATAATTTTCTTTGCTGGCCTATTCATCATGATACACGGATTAGAGTACATGGGACTGATTGACGCTATTGCAACGGGAATATCGGATGCCATTTCTCAAGCCTCCGAAGAGAACAGGCTCATGGTTGCTGTACTACTCCTCCTGTGGGTATCTGCAATTGCCTCAGCGTTCATAGACAACATACCATACACCGCAACGATGGTTCCTGTAGTAATAGAACTAGCGAGTGATCCAGAACTAAACCTTGCCTTGGGTCCACTGGCCTGGGCATTGGCTCTCGGGGCTTGCCTAGGAGGAAACGGGACAATAATTGGAGCTTCAGCAAACGTGGTTGCAGCTGGCTTGGCAGAAGAGTCTGGGAACGACATCTCCTTCAATAGATTCTTCAAGACTGGTTTCCCAATTATGATATTGAGTGTCGCTCTAGCCACCGTTTATTGCGTAGTTAGGTATGCCATTGACTGGCCTAATGAAACAATCAAGTGGGGAATAATAGTTGTCATGATGATAGCCTCCCTCTCAACACTTCCGTACATATACGGTAGTGCGGCTTCGGAGACCTCTCACTACGAGGCAGAGTAATCTCGTAGTCGACAGCATCAAGATAAGGAGCCTCAAGCCATCGCCATGGACACATGCGAGGTCTGTGGATTGTCGTTTCGTGGGGATACCTGCCTCACCTGCGGGGCTCCGGGGGCCGAGGGAATAGAGTCCGGCGAAAGCACCGCTCCAGAGGACAATTTTTCAGAAGAGGTGAAACTACCATTCAACCTCCAATCTCCGAATGGGAATATCTCTAATGTTCCTGTCTTTGGTCTCGAAGGTTCACCCGATTTGCCAGAAATTGAAAATTTACAAGAAAACAACGAAAAAACCCAATTTTCTAACAATATTCCATTTGGCATGGAGGATCAACCAAATCAACCATCAAGAAAAAACCTAATTTTCGGCCTCCGAGAAACACCTGACTTCGATGAATAACCGTGCTACTGAGAGATGTTTCAAAATATCTTGTAAAGCCATAGACCCCGGTTACTTCATATACCGAATGTAGGTCGCCGGGATGCTTTGTGTGCTCCTTGGTACAGTCGTGTATCAGGGTAAGAAGGTTGAGACCGCTTCGCCCCGCGGGGAGACGTAGTGGTCAG
>Ga0163110_10000076_pt1 | contig 41787 bp, 27 predicted proteins | sample CRUFie1St17metaG_FD_108703 | JGI IMG/M metagenome (GOLD analysis project Ga0163110, IMG submission 108703) | Marine microbial communities from the Costa Rica Dome - CRUD Field 142mm St17 metaG | ecosystem: Environmental > Aquatic > Marine > Oceanic > Photic zone | place: Costa Rica: the Eastern...
CCTGCACTACGCAGGAGTCACTGGTTCACTGCTAGTGTCCCACCTTTCATGAACGAGCAGGGCCCACTCCCTCCTCCAGTCCAATGACCAGAGAGAACTGGTATCCAAGGTGCATTTGATAAAGTTGCAGAACAATTTGATCAACTGATTGCTCTTAAGAAGAAGAAGGCAGAGCAATCTACGGTAGCAAATGAGATCCAACAGATAGAAGTTAAGGAAGCTACCGAGGAGATCAAGGAGAGTAATGAGTTAAAGAAAAAGTCTACTGAAATTCAGAAAGAATTTCTAGCATTTAGTAATGAGATTGAAAGTGATGCTGAGCAACAGCAGATAGAAAAAGTCGCAGAAGATACAGATCCAACAACTGATACATTAAAAATCGACAATCGTCGTGATGATGAAGAGGATGAGGAAGAAGAACAGGAAGAGAAGCGTGGCGGAGGACTTGGTGGACTCCTGGACTTCGGTCTGGATCTATTAGATGGTGGAAGTTACTTCGGTCAGTCTGCTAGTGTAGGTAGACGTGGTGCTAGTAGGATTGTTCAACGAACAGCACTAAGACTTGGTGGTAAGGAGTTTGCTAAGCGTGGTGCAGTAAAAGCAGCGCAGTCAGTAGTCACCAAAGCAGCTGCTGCTATCTCAGGCAAAGCAGTTGTTGGATTCTTGCGTCCTATCTTCAAGCGTATTCCTATTGTTGGTGGACTGATTGACTTTGTTGTGTCTCTTGCATTGGGAGAACCAGTAGGTAGAGCAGCAGCAAAAGCAATTGGTGCTTCACTTGGTGGTGCATTAGGCACACTGATTCCGATTCCATTTGTTGGAACAGTTGCTGGTGGTATTCTTGGAGATCTAGTTGGTGGTTCTATCTATGATGCTATCGTAGGTAATGGTGGCAGTGCTCCTGCAGCAGAACCAGAAGTCAAACAGCAAGTTGCTGGAAATGATTTCGATCCAGACAACCCAACTGAAACACAACAAAAAGTGCTGGACATGTCAGAACAGATGGGTAATCCTCCTCCAGAGAAACTAGCATCGGGTGGTGTCATGGCAGGTGAAGCAGGACCTGAGGCAGTGTTTAGTCTGAGTTCTACTGAAGGTAGGAAGGTAGTTGATGAAGCATCGTCGGTGCAGAACACATCGATGTCTGCACTACCATTCATCCTAGGTATCACACAGAATGTAACTGATCTAATTTCTGGTCCAGCAAAACCATACATCCAGCAAGAGATTGGAACTCTAGAAAGATTGTTTGGCATTGCAAAGTTCAATGTCAGTGAGGTTGTTGGTGATGGCATCGATGCTGTTAAATCTGCAGGACAAAAGGTAGGCATTGATATCCCTGGAACAGGCAAGGGTGGTGCTGAGGGTGCAGAAGGACAGAGTTCAATGACTAGCAACACTCCTGGTGGATCAGTTACTCCAGTTAATGTTCCATCTGGTGATGTAAAAGAGAGAGCGAAGGCTGCATTCCAATTCTATAAGTCAAAAGGATTCTCAGATTCTGGTGCTGCTTACATGGTTGGTAACCTGATGCAAGAATCTTCACTAAATCCTGCTGCTAATGGAGACAACGGACATGCGTGGGGTCTAGCACAGTGGAGAGATGATGCAGCATCTGGTGCAAGATGGATTAAGTATAAAGAATGGGCAGCAGCAAACAACAAAGAACCTGGAGACTTCTACGCACAGTTAGAGTATACTATTGTTGAGGGCAACCAATACAACTCTGGTCTGACAAAGATGAAGGGTGATAATGTCCAAGAACATATGCAATTCATCAAAGCATACGAAGGTTACAGTGAAGAAGGTAACCGTTTTGGATATGGTCAAGACATTCTTAATAATGTTCAGGAATATAGAGGAGGACCAGGCACTACTCCACCACTAACTTCACCACCATCAACACCTGCTACTACTCCAGATGCAAATGGTGATGAAGATGGAGGACATACTGCAGAAAGTCCTGGACCAACAGGTGATACACCTGCTCCACCACAAACAGTTGCTACAGATACTGCAGCAAATGGTGGTCACACAATGGAGAATCCTGGTCCTGTCTTTCAGGCACCACCAATGCCTGCTAACCTACAGGCAATGGAAGCTAATGATCAATACGATACTATTACTATCCAACCTATCATCTACGAGGGATCAACAAATGTTGTAGGATACAAGAAGAGTAGTGACATGGGAGATGAAGCAGGAGTTGCTCATTTCTACTATGACCAGACAGGGCAGAGAACAACTCTCGATGCACTGAAGGCAGCAAGGTTACAGAATAACTGATAAATACATAGGTGAAACTAATTTCACCACACGATTACATCAATTCCGAAAAAAAATCTCCGCAAAAAATTAGGAAAAAAGGTCGAGCATGGCAGCAGGCACCGAGAGTTACGAAGCACCCCAATATGGAAATCTTGCTGGCGCTATTGGCGGCAAGATTGGTAGTGCTCTCACGATGGCAGCGGGAGCAAGACGTAATCGTGATGATGAGATCGATGAGTTAAAGAAAATCCCAGAGGATGAGAGGACAGACGAACAGAAACAGAGACTAAAAGATCTACAGTCTCAGGGGTTTGGTTTCATTGCAAAGAAAGCACTGGGCACTGAGTTCGGTGGAGATATGAGGAGGAGAACCAAAGGGTTCTTCCAGATGAATCCTGATGATCAGGATGATCCAGCATTAGATAAGAAGAAAAGATTTGAAGCACTGTTGCGAGCACAACCAACAGGAAATCAATCAGCACCTGGAGAACCACCAGAGGCACCAAAAGTAACTCAAGATGGTGGTGTTCTAGGAACATTTGCTACTGGTATCATTGAGAAGATCAGTCTTCTCTCTAAGAAGGTAGATGATCTCAAGAAAGTAGAGCAGAAAGATCCGACACCTAAGGTTGTAGTAAACCTCAGTAAGAATGTAGGTAGTGTCAGAAGATTCTTCTCGAAGAATAATAAAATTGAAGAAGAACAAGTAAAGATCTCGCAGCAGCAGTTAGAGCAGCAGAAAGAAGAAGCTGCTGATGCAAAGCAACAGAGAGCAGAGGACATAGCAGAAGGTAGAAATAGATCTGCTGACGGTGAAGCTATTGACAACAGAAGAAAAGGATCCACTCTCAAGGGAATGCTTGGTGGTATTCTTGATTTTGCTGGTGACATGCTTGGTTTCGGTGGTCGTCGTGGCGGTCGTCGAGGTGGTGGTGGTCGTCGAGGGGGACTAGGTGGTCTCTTCGGTCGTCGTGGTAGACGTGGTGGTAGACGTGGTGCATCACGTAACATGAGCAGGGGCAGGACACAATACACTGCACCAGTCGGACCACAACCGATGAACTCTTCTACACCATGGGCAGCGAAGGGTGCTGGTGATCGTGGTGGTCAATTTGGACAGCAAGGATTTGCTCCAAGAATGGAGTCATCACCAATAAAGATGGCGAGTGGTGGCATTGTTGACAATCCAACCACGGGTCAGGCAGTTATCCCACAGAACAAACTGACTGAAGCAGTTAAAACTAATCAAGATAACGTAAAGAAAGCAGATCCTTTTGCTAAGGTGATGCAACTGCCTACCATGGCAGCAGGTGCTCTTCTCATGTCTACTGTTGGTAATGTTATCAACAACATGGGTGGTGTTTCTAGACTGTTCCGTCCAGTTTTGTCTAGGATGTTTGTCCCTGCTGCTACAGCATTTGGTCTGCCTGCTAATCTAATCACTGCATTCTTTGGTGGTGATGCTGCAGCAGCAAAAGGACTTGGGATAGGAGGTAAGAAAGGTAAAGGTGGAGGAAAAAATGGTGGCGGCAATGGCGAGAACCCATCATCCAATGTCACACCTGGATCTACTATTGGTGGAGGAACAATTACTGGTGGCGGATCTGTTGATGGATTTGGTATCAGTTCTGGTTTTGGTATGCGTGACATCATGGGTAGAGGACCCAAGATGCATTGGGGTGTTGATTATAGAACTCCTCAAGGAACTAAACTATCTCTCAAGAGACCAGGAAAAGTTATTGCCACCACACCACCTGCAATAGGTAACAACGGCGAAGTATATGTTCAGCATGATGATGGATCTAAGTCTAGATACTTACACATGAGTGCTGTAGCAGTCTCTCCTGGAGAAAGAGTTGAAGCAGGAGGATTCCTTGGTAAAACTGGTGGAGAACCTGGAACTCCTGGCGCTGGTCCTACTACTGGTCCTCACCTACACTTTGAATACTATGCACCTGGAGCATCTGGTCCTTCCGATGGTTCTGCTCTTGCATCAACTATCTTCAGTGTTGGTGGACAACTTTCACCTAGTGCTGCACCACCAGTAGTTCAACCAACCACTACTCCTACTGCAACACCACAGACACCTCAACCTGCTGCAGCAACTCCAAAACCTGGACAACCAACAACACTGCCACCTATTGTTCTTCCTGCTCCACCAAAACAAGATACAGGTGAACCAGCTGACAACACAGGTAATGGTGGTGCTCAACTTCCAGTGAGAAATCCTAACGCACCAATGTCACTGCTCGGAGGAGTTAAACCATAATGTCAAACTCAGTCAAGAAATTTGAACCTCAAGAAGTGATCATCACTGATGTATCTGGCATTAGATATGATGTTACTAAAGCAGTTGGAATGTTCTCTTACTATGAGGACATCTATCAACCATTCGTTACAGCAAACCTGCTGATGATTGACAGTGGACAAAACTTTATCGGCAACCTACCTATCCAAGGTGGAGAAGAAGTTACTGTCAAAGCAAACAACATTAAGAAGGAACCAGTAGAATATAAGATGCTTGTCCAGAAGATCGTTAACAGATCTGTTCAAAGGAACATGCAATACTATACTCTAGTGCTTACATCTAAGGAAGGATTGCAGAATGATACTGCTAGAGTTACAGAAAAGTATAAGGAAAACCCAGAAACAATTGTCTCAGATATTCTCAAGAATATATTGAAGACTGACCAAGAATTGTTTGCAGAAGAATCTCAATTCAAGATGAGTGTCTTCCCTAATGGTAGGAAGTGTCATGCACTGGTGCAGTCACTGATGTATAAGACAGTATCAAAGACCACCAAGTTTAATAAAGGTGGTGGTGCTGATGATGGAAAGAATGAGTCCGAACTAGGTGGCAACAATAAGAAGCAGGCATCAGGCACAGCAGGTTATCTATTCTTTCAAAACAAGAGTGGATTCATCTTCCAATCTATGGATAGACTGTGCTCCGATGGCACAGATTCTTTCGGTGGCACACCACCAGTAGAAACATATTACTCAAGACCTTCTGTTGGAATGCCACCTGATCAGGTATACTATAACATTGAGAACTATGCATTCGATGGTGACATTGACATGTCTGAGAAGTTGAACAACGGAATCTTCTCTTCACACATGTGCTTCTTTGATATTTCTTCTCAAAAGTATGAAGAGTATACTTATGACATGTCAAAGACATTCAATAACATGTCACATCTTGGTAGTCAGACAACACTAGCAAAGTATCAAAAAGAATTGGCAGCAAGACCTAGCAGAGTGATGAGCATCCTGCTAGACCATGAAGCATGGTATAGCGGTGAAGATGTTGCTAACCCAGAAGAGGGTGGTGATGCACAGTTCCCAGACTATGCTAAGCACTACACTGCACAAGCAATTGGCAGACATTACTTGATGGATACTCACCGAGTTCAGATCGAGATCGCTGGCAACTCAGACCTAATGGTTGGAGATAAGATCAAGATCATGCTACCTAACATGGTAGCAGAGAAACTAAGAGAGGAGCAACCATATGATGAGGAAGCAAGTGGCACCTACCTAATCGCTGCACTATCTCACAACTTTGCATTCGTTACTGATAGTGGAGAACCTCAGTTCTTTACTAACTTGGAACTCATTCGTGACACCATGGGTATTAAAGAGTATGACTCTAAGGTTAAATAAGAGTAGGAGTTATTAAAAGATGGATCAATCTTTATCGTCACTGTATCCCATACACCAGATTGGTTCTGATGGATTCTCCTGGTGGATCGGTCAGGTAGAGACCAACAAAAAGGATGACCCTAAAAGGTCTGGTAGATATCGTGTGCGTATCATTGGACAGCACCTGAAGACAGGTGAGAATGCTACTTCCACATCGGAACTACCATGGGCACACATCATGATGCCTGTGACCACACCGTTCATTGAGGGTGGCACTGGTGGTGCATCTCCTGGACTGCAGCGTGGTTGCTTTGTTGTTGGATTCTATCTAGACAATGACAAGCAGAGACCTGTCATCATGGGTTCTATTGGTGGTGTCAAAGGTGCAACCAAAGAATCATTCCAAGACGATGATCCATCTGCTCCACTCAACTTTAAACCTGTCGTTGACCCCAAGACTAATCCAAAACAGAACCGTTCTCAAGAGACACAGAGCGGTAAGAATAAGAGTGGTGCTAACACAGACAAAGGTGTCATTGATGCAGACAAGGCAGACCTGAAAGATGGTGCTCCACCTGTATTGCTAGCAGCATATGCACAGCACAGTGAGACTAACCCAACTGGTGGTAAGAGTTGTGTTGTTGTTGCTAACCCTAACTGTGGACAGGAGAACAATCTTCGTAGTGGTCTGACTAGAATCGTTGGCGATCTTCTCGCTGCTAACCAAGCATCAGGAGGAAACATCGGTGACTTCTATGTCAGTAAGATCAACGGTCTACTCTATGATGGTATTGGACAAGCACGCTATCACATCAGTCGTGTAGTCAGACTAGTCAAGAGTTTCATTGCTAGAGGAAAGACAGAGATCACAAAGGCACTGCGTGGTGCTATCGATTTCTTGAACAAAACTCTACTAACAACAGAGGTAGTGGTAGGTAACACTGGACCACTCGCAGATCCAGAGAAAGCATTCAAACCAATCACAGAGAAGAGCAACAGACTCAAGACAATCAAGAAGATCTTTGATGATATCTTTAAGTCTCTTGGTTGTAGTATCGCAGACATCACTGATGTTATTGCAAGATTCATCACTGATCTGTTGATGGGATTCATCACTGATGTATTCAACAATGCTGCATGTTTTATCGACACACTAGTTGATGGTATCTTGAATGAGATCCTTGCTAAGTTTGATCAACTTGTCCAGACAATCCTTGCACCTATCCAAGCAATCCTAGAAGCAATTGCTGCACCATTGAACTTCATCGGTGGCATCATCAATAAGTTCATGAAACTGTTGGGCATCACTTGCACGGGACCTGGACAGAAGTGTGAACCAATCCAACAGAAATGCACAGACTGTGGCAACGAAGAGGATGATTCACTTGACAAACTACTGAAGCAGATCGAGTCTGGTATTGGTGATCAGTCTCTCTTTGTTTGTGATGAAGCAAAGCAAGTTCCCAAGAAGAAACCTACAGAGATTACATTTGTTGGTGGTGTTCCCAATGATTTCGTGCCATCTCCAGACAATGAACCACCATCAGGTGATGCTGTCATTGATTATCCAATCCCACCAGTAGATCCTGATGAACCTTTCGATGATGATCCTGTTGATGAAGAGGATCTACCTGAAGATGGAGGTATCACATTCCCTATAGAAGATGAGGACGATCTACCTACTCTACCACTGGGCAATGAACCATTCATTGAAGTATACACAGACAGTAATCTATACAATGAAGGAGATGTTGTCACCTACAACCTGATAGGCGTCAACATTCCTAACGGAACTCAGTTTGACTATGAACTGTCTGGTCCTACCATCACACAAGATGACATTGATGGACCACTGACAGGAGAGTTTACTGTCACAAACAATACTGCTACTGTTTCTGTTCCCCTTGCAAGAGATGAGGAAGTAGAACAGACACCAGAACTATTGATCTTCACTGCTACCACTAAGACTCCAATCATATTGGACACAGATAATGATGGAACAACAGAAGAGTTCCCACTAACAACTTCTACTGATGTTGCAATTGACAGTGGTATTTCTGATCCAGTAGCACCAGATCCATCTCAGGTTGCTGTTTGGAATATTGCTACAGACAAGAGTTCGTATCAGGAAGGAGAAGATGTTCTAGTCACAGTAACAACAGAGTATGTTGCTGACGATACTGAGGTTGACTACTACATTGTTGGTAGTGGAATCACAGCAGAAGACTTTGTAAGTAGAACACTATCTGGAACTCTAGTCATTAAGAATGGTGCTGCTGCATTTGTCATTGGTATTGAGGATGATAGCACTGTTGAGGGTGTAGAGAACGCAACCATTATTCTTTCAGGCAAGGGAGTCAGCGCAGGATTCTCTATCACTGAAGAAGGTGGTGAGGAAGACATAGATGATGGTGGTGGTGAGGAAGATAACTTTGTGATTAAGAAACCAGTTGCAGGTGATCCTATCACTGATGAAGGTGGTGCTATCGTAGAGATTCCTATCAAGGTTCCTGGTGGACCATATCAAACTGCACCACAGATCATCATCACTGGTGGTGGATATGGTTCTGGTGCTGTTGCTCTACTCAACGACAAAGGATTTGTCACTGAAGTTCGTGTCACTAGACAAGGAATCAACTACGTTCCTAACACAGCTAATGACAACAATCTACAGTGTGTTATCGATTCGTTCACTCTACTATCTCCTGGTAGTGGATACACTGAGGCACCTGTTGTTCTGGTCAACGGCGAGAGAGATATTGCAGAGGCAGTCATCGATCAAAGAGGATTTGTTGTCAGTATCAGAACACTTGATAGAAGCAGGCGTTACACAGATATGCCTACCATCTCACTACTGGGTGGTGGCGGTGGTGGTGCTCGCTTCTTACCTAACATGGTTTGCCTAGATAGTAGTGAACTTGAGCGTAGAGGTTACGCCAAGATTGGAACTGGTTCTTACGTTGATTGTCCATAATGTCACAAGAGAAAGCAACAGAACAGAAAGCTAGTCCTGAACAGGATAAGTTACAGGCGAAAGGTCCAGCAAGACCTGAAGGTGCTGATGCACCTGAAGAAGGTCAGTTTAGTAATGAAGATTTTAATGTCATTGCCACCAAGCATGGGTGGACAATGGGAACCTACACAAACAAGGATGGATCTACTGGTTTTATTCTAACTAATGGTCAGTCAATGTTCCATTTCGATGTGAACGGTAACATCGTCATGGCAACAGGTAAACCTGGACAGTCAGGTTGTGGTGGTAACGTTGTCATTCATGCTAAAGATCACCACGAGAAGACTGATACCTATGCTCTACATGTTCGTGGCAACGATGATGAGCAGACTAAAGAAGAAGACGGTAGCACCACAAAGTCAGCACCATATTCTATCTACGTTGAAGGTGATGTTGCCATCGAATCACAGGGTGGTGATGTTGGACTAAAAGGAGATAACATAACACTAAATGCAGTCAACAATTTAACTTTACGCGCAGGAGAGAATATTAACATAGAACCTGCTGAAGGTCAAGGTAAAGTAAACGTTACTGCTGCTGATATCAACATGGATTCATCATTCACTAGATTTACTACTAGTGGTGGTTTTTATGTTGATGGATCAGGTGAGTTCTCAGTCAATCAGAAAGATCAGGTAGGTGCATCGACATCTATCAATACTATCGGAACAGTCAACCAAGTTATCAAAGGTGACTACAATCTACGAGCAACTGGCAATCTACAACTAGAGTCAGACTTTGGTCACCTACTGTTCAAAACAACCAAAGGTGGTATGGCAAGAATCATCAATGGTGATGATACTACCACTGTAAGAGGTTTGAAGGATTTGACAGTCCTTGGTAAATCAGTGAACCTTGACGAACCACCTGCAGCGTATAAGATGACATTAGGATCATCAATGAAGGGTTCACTAGAAATCAAAGGTGCATCGTTCTTCAATGCTACGTTCGTCGGAGCATCCATCTTTAACAGCACCAACGTCAACATCGTTGGTAAAACTGCTGTCACCATGACAGGTAAATCAATTTTCCTAAACTGATTACAAGAATTCCGAAAAATTTTCTCCGCACCAAAATACCCAAAAAAGTCGAGCTTGACAAATCGCTCATATCCGAGTAGGATGACTCTGTAAGGGTTCAAGGGTCATAGTGACTCTAAATAACTATTGAATGATTCTTCATTATGCACTACAAACCATATAGTCCTGAGTGGCATAGATATAGATATTTGAAAGAAGCATTGGACAAGTATCTTGACGATTACGTTGAGAACGATATAATCATGGATGATATTCTCGACATTATCTGCGTTCGTCAAGAAGCAGCACATGCTGAATATCATAAACTTGAAGATCTGGAACTTAAACTACGAGAATAACATGCTCTCTACTCAATACCGCCTGCGACTAGAGTTCATTTGCAAGAAAATTGCAAATAAGGAAGAAGTCAAACTTGACGATATGATCTGGGCAGAGAAACTCGCTAAGCGTTACACTACTGCCAGAGATTGGTTGAAGCAAGCACGAAGACAAGCTGCTCAGGATATCCAAGAGGGCAGCATCGAGGATTTTATGAATAAAATGGGTTTAGGTGATCCTGACCCTAACAACTGGAGAGAAAGATTCGATGGAGCAGACGACATTAATGAATGGTTTGGAAGAGACAAACCAGACGACTGGAGACAACGTGACTAATGAATGATTTTCTAGTTCTTAATCATGTCAAGTATCGAAAGAAGCATCATAAGGAAGAAGTTGAGGAACTGAAAAGACAGATTCTTGAACTTCAGGCAGAAATCTCAACGTTGAAGGCAATGCAAAAATGAGCGATCCTAGAGCAGAAAATGAAGAGAAGTGGCGAGTAGCAACCAATAAAGTAATTGCTGCGAACCTAGTTGAGAATATTGAAAAATTACTCAAAGGTGAAGCAAAGCATTATATTTGTTCTGACAAGTTTACGACTCACGAAAAAATTGTAATCGAATACAACCACACAAAGAAATGATTCCACTAACAGCAGTCATCTACAGCAACGGATCACAAGAATGTGAGAGAGCAGCACAACTGCTAAAATCACTTGGTGGTGAATTTCTAGAATATCGACTCGACACGCATTTTACACAAAGAGCGTTTGAGCAAGAATTTGGACCTGGAGCAGATTATCCACAGATTGCCCTTGGCGCAAAGCACGTAGGACATCTGAAGGAAATGCTTCATTATGCACAAGAACACGAACTATTGAAATAATGGACGTTTTAGGAATCTTTGCAACACCTATTGCAAAATACGATGAGTTATTGAATGAACAGGCATGTTTGCAGATTCTAAAAAAGATCCGAATGTTGCCATATTACAAACCTCCGTATACAACAACATCTTTCAGATCTGAGGACCGTAATGTTCTCGGAATGTTCCCAGATGTCAAAGAAGTCCTAGAAATGATGTTTCTTGATTTTGCAAGATCTACACTAGGAGTAAAACCAACTTGTGACTTCAAAATCATGAGTTCATGGGCAACAATGACTGTTCCTGGTGGAGAATCAATTAAACACTCACATTGCAACTCATACTGGTCTGGTGTGTTGTATTTGTCTAAGGATACAAGTCCAATCTTGTTCCATAGAGAAAAACGTGCTACAATAGTCCTAGATGTAGAAAATATTACAGAATACTCTTCTAATGAAGTAGCACATACTCCTTCAATGGGTCAAGTTGTCTTTTTTCCAAGTCACTTGACTCATCAAGTTAGCAGAAACAGAAGTGACGATGATCGCTTCTCTATTGCATTCAATATTCTGCCTAATGGTCTCTTCGGACTTCATGACTCAACAGCACATATTTCTGTGTTGGAACTCACATAAATAACGAAGAAAGGAGAAGCATGGTCGTAACCTACCAATTATCTCAAAGGTATGTGTATCTTGAAGGTAATGCGGTTCGTATGTATTTCATACAAGGTCTGCCATATACTTTCGATGAACTGCCAAAAGGTGTCGAAGAGATGCCTCAAATACAGACCGAGGCGCTACAAGACAAAGATTACGATATGGAAGAACTCTATAAAGTGTCTTCCTATCTGATAGAAGAAGAGTGCCATCCTTTGATGTTCGATATACCGTTAGACAACCCTTCTATGTTACCACAAGATGATTGATCAATTTTATGAATGGTTTGAAGGAAGATTTAACAATAAAATCCAAGCATTTTCGCATCCATCAAAATTTGCATACATCGTTGTTGAGCACCGTGCTGTAAACAACCATGGACTGTTTTATGGCGAGCAAGCATACTTCAATCAAACCAAGAAACCATACAGACAGTTTATCTTGCAAATTTCTGAGGTTCATGATAAAATTATCGTGAGATCGATGGAACCTGTAGATAAGTCTCTTTATCTGGGTTTCAATAATCTCAACATCCTAGGTGCAAGTCCGTTGACATACAAGAGCGGATGTGATACAATATTTACTTACCGTCCTGAAGCAAAACAATACCTTGGCGAGATCGAACCAGGGTGTGGTTGCATGGTAAAATGGGGAGAGAAAGATTCGTATCTCCAAAATGTTGCAGCATTGGGAGAAGGGTGGTATAATGTAGAGGACAAGGGGTTTGATCCTCAAACCAATCAGCAACTCTGGGGTTCCAGACATGGCAGATTCTTGTTCAAGAAAGAGATGCCACTCTAGCTCAGCTGGTAGAGCAGGGCTTTTGTAAAGCTCAGGTCGCAGGTTCAAGTCCTGTGAGTGGCTTCGGGGGATTAGCTCAGTTGGTAGAGCACCTGCTTTGCAAGCAGGCTGTCAGGAGTTCGAGTCTCCTATCCTCCATAACGGATTGGCGACATCCGTGCTCACGTCTCCGAGAGAAAAAAGAATCGGAACCACAAACCCGCGTGAGAGAAAGGTGGGATCCCTTTCGGTGCCACCGCTGCTGACGAGCAGCGGTTATTTTCATTCCCAAGTAGCTCAGTGGCAGAGCCGCCGACTGTTAATCGGCTGGTCGCTGGTTCAAATCCAGCCTTGGGAGCTTCGTCGGTATGGCGGAATAGGTAGACGCGCTAGGTTTAGGTTCTAGTGAAGCAATTCGTGGAGGTTCAAGTCCTCTTACCGACATATGATTAAACACACACCGTATATTATCGAATATCCTGGGTTTGTAGATCCTAGAACAACTGCTGCACTACAGCAAAAGGCATCTATACTACTCAAATACAATCCTAAGAATACTACATTTCATAGAAAGAATAGAGGTTACCATCTAGGTGAGTATAAGCATGTTGATGGTATGCAAGAACTCAACTATGAGATTGACAAGATCGGCAAGAAAGCATTCATGCGATACTATAGAGACTGTCCTCTAATCGCATATAGTATTATCCAGAGTCAGGGATTCGTCTCTAACTATGTGTATCGTTTTTATGACAAGTCAGATCACTATAACTGGCATGTAGATCGTTCTCACGATGACCTACAGTTTATAGTGTCATTTCTTCTCTATCTGAACGATGGGTTCGGCGGTGGTGATACTTTGTTCATGAATGACAGACTTAGAATCCGACCACAAAATGGTAGCGTCCTAATGTTTCCTTGTGGACCACATTTCCTACACAAATCTACAAAAGTTACATATGGTCAAAAACATGTTATGTGGAACTGTTTCGGACAAAGAGGACCCGCCCCCGTATAAATAAACTTTAGGAAAACGACAACTGGGCTTGGGTAATTATGCCTCTCACAAGACTTGATAACCTGTATTCAAGTAAAACTGGTAAGTATCTTTACGTATCACCAGACGACTTTAATGCTACGGATGAACTAGACAACAGAGGTAACTCACCTTTACGTCCATTCAAGACAATCCAAAGAGCATTTATCGAAGTTTCCAGATATTCGTATCTGCCTGGTGCAAACAACGATAGGTTCGACCAGTTCAGCATCATGCTGATGCCTGGTAACCACTATATTGATAACCGTCCTGGTCTAGTCACCGAGACTGCTGTTGAGGCACGTTATTTTGACGCTGCCAATCTTCTTGAGGGTAACCGTCAGGAAGTGATTGATCGTGCTGTAGCACAGGTATCTGTTCAGCACCCTGATTTCTACTATCCTGGTGATCCTCAGACTGGTGCATGGTCTCGCTTCAAGGATGCATATCGTCTGATTCAGAAGAACAGAGACGAACTGATTGACAGAGCAACTGCACAGATTCCTGTTGCTCACCCTGACTTTGTATATCCTGGTGACCCAACAGAAGGACTGTGGTCACGTTACAAAGATGCATATCGTCTGATCCAACTCAATAAGGATCTGATCTCTCAAGATGCGTTCGACTTCATGAACGCAACTTCCCCACCATCTCCTCTGCCTAATGGTTACGGCACTTCCTGTGTTCGTGACATCGGATTCCTGATCGATGCGATCTCTCTCGATGTTCATGAGGGTGGTGGTAACAAGTATACTAGAAAGTATATCACCAACTACTTTAATGATGCAGGCACTGATTGGACTGGAACTGTTGACCGTTACACTCCAACTGATGCAACTTATGATCCTGCAACTGGTCTAACCACACTTACATTTGCACAACCACACAGCATTACTGGTAACGATCAAGTTTACCTGGATGAAGGTGCTCTAACCTTCACCTGTGCAATGGATGGAGATGATGCTGAGAAGTCCTATCCTCGTGTTGGCATCGATCCTTTCGCACTGAGAGGTTATGATGTAACTGCAACTACTGCAAACAGCATCACCATCCAAGGTGGTATCTCTGGTCCTAACAAGTATTTCCAACCAAGTGCTGCAGACTACAACCCTGTAACGGGTGAGATGGTTGTCACTGTTGGACAACATGGTCTAGGTGTTGGCCGCGGCGTTGTTCTAGAAGATAACTCCTTCACCTTCACTTGTGCTCTCGATGGTAACGTCGAGCAGAAGACATACCCACGTCCTGGACAAGATCCATTCGCAGGTAAGTCAATTGCTATCACTGCAGTTGGTTCTACATCACATACTGCAACTGATTCTACCTACAATACAGCAACTGGTATTGTTACCCTAGAGATCAACAACCACGGTTTCTCTAGTGGCGACTACATCCTGGTTGAAGATGAGTCCCTGTCCTACACTTGTGAACTAGACGGCGACACTGTTGCTAAGGCATATCCACGTCCTGGATACGACTATCCTTCAGGTCGCTGGTTGGAGATCACTGTTATTGATGGCAATAACATCTCCATTGACATCGGTTCTTCCGAGTATCAAGGTGCTCACACTTTTGTAAGTGCTGCTGCTGATGGTATCAAGCGTCAAGATGGCACTTTCACACTTCAAGTTGGCACTTCCTCCGACACTTCTGCTCATACCTTCATCAGTGCAACTGCACAAGCAATCAAGCACGAACCACAAGATGTTCACACATTCGTAAGCGCACTCGCTAACGGTGTTCGTGTTGACAAAACTGGTGGTCTTCGTGGTGAAGAAGCATCTTCCCTGGTTGCTTTCTCGAAAGCAGTTGAGTTGATGAAGTTGGCGATCACCAACAACTATGCTTCTACATCTTCTCCTGGTAGCGAGTATCAGGATCTGACAGTTGTTACTGGTGAAGCAGTCTACGGTGATGGTAATGGTGACGTTACTAACACTGACCCCACTGCATGTTCTGACGTTCAGACTTACATTGACAACCTGTATGCTACTATCGATAGCATCTTCAATGATACTGATCTAAGAGTTAACAACGGAGCATTCCTCCTCAGCAACGTTCTACCTGCTGAATCTGTATCTGATAAGATCTCTGCTGGTCATGCTAAGTGTAAGCGTGACACGAGTTTTGTCCTGGATGCAATTGCACTAGACGTTCATGAAGGTGGTGGTAACCGCTACACCAGAAAACTACTCCAGAACTATTTCGACTCTACAGGTAACAACTGGGTAGTCAATGGTCTGCAAGGAGAGACTGCAGAATCTCTCACTGCATTTGCTAAACTCTTCACTGAGATGAAGAAAGCAATCACCAACCAACTGTATTTCAAGGACATTGGTATCACTCCTGGCGATGCTATCTTTGGTAACAGCAACAGTCCACAGGAGAATCTACCTTCTGGTAACCCTGCTGCATGTGCTGACATCCAGTCCCAGATTGATACTCTAGGTGCAATCGTTACTCAAATCATTAACGACGAGAACCTAACCAATCTACCTGACGAGTCTACATCTGATGTTATCTCTGCAGGATATGCTAAGTGCAAGCGTGACTCTGGTTTCATTGTTGACGGTATCATCAATGACCTTCGCACTGAAGGTAACGCAAACACCATCACCAACGCAAAAGCATACTTTGATCGCTTCGGCAATCCTATTGCTAATGGTGTCCTGGGTGAAGAAGCAGAATCTATTACTGCATTCAATGGTATTGCAACATTCGCTAAGAAAGCAGTTACCAACCAACTGTTCTTCAAGGATCTGACTATCTCTGCTGGTCCTGCATACGCTAATGCTAACACTCCTGAGATTCCAAACCTAGCATCAGGTAACGCTGCTACTTGTGTAGACGTTCAGGCAACGATTGACACTCTCATCAAGATCCTGACTGATGTTATCGAAGTTGGTAACTTGGATGAACTAGCAGCAATCAAAGTTACTGGTGTTCTCCCCTCGTTCAACTACAACAGAGCACTGGAAGAGTGGCAGGACAATTCTATTGTTGACCTAGCAAACCCTGACAACGTTCTTTACAAGTTCAACGCTGCAACTGGTGGTTGTATCGTTCCTAGAGGTTGTTCACTGATTGGTTACGACCTCAGAAGAACAGTTGTTCGTCCTCTGTATGTTCCCGATCCTGCTGATACTTCACAGGAAAGAACTTCTATCTTTAACCTAACTGGTGGTTGCTACCTGTGGCAGTTCACTATCAAGGATGGTGACCTCTCTGCACAATCTCCTCTGTATGATGCATCTGCTGGTGTTGGTAAGGTATACTACAAGAAAGGTTCTACTGAACTAGCGATTCCTGAGTATTCGCACCATAAGATCTGCATCATGACGTATGCAGATAGAACTGATCTGGACAACTACTACGATAAGGTAGGTAAGTCCTTCCAACAGTTCCAAACTGATATCGATGATGGTGGACTGGAAGCTCTGGTTCAAGAGAATAGAATCGTTGGTCCTCTGTCTGACAGCAGAACTATCGAAAGCATCAGAATTGATGACTCTGCAACCTTCACTGGTAACGCATCTAGCAGCACAATTCTGAACAACGTTACTAATGCTGAGAGTCTTGAAGTAGGATATGAGATCACATCTCCTGATGTTAACGTCTCTATCGCTCCAAACACTAGAATTGAGAGCATCTCTGGCACTACAGTTACGCTGAACCAAGCGATCTCTGGAACTGGTAACATCTCGTTCCTCGCATCCTTCGGTTATGCTAACATCACGATCACTACGAAGATCGACCACGGTTACTTCGAGGGTCAGTATGTTGCTATCATCAACTCTGGACTGTCTGATGAGATCAACGGAACCTGGAAGGTTACCAAGATCGATGGCGACAATCCTAAGATCTTTGAGTATGAAGTATACAACAATACCGCAGCATCGCTCGGATTGGTATCTGGACAGACATATCTGTCGGGTGAAGTCGGTGGTGTCTCCACAAACGCGGTAGTTCTTGCGGAAATTGACTCTGTTGAGTCCGCATCTCCGTATGTTTTCAACTGCTCTATCCGCTCTACCTGGGGTCAGTGCGGCATGTGGGCGGATGGATCCAAGGCAACTGGATTCAAGTCGATGGTTGTGGCGCAGTATACGGGCGTTTCGTTGCAGAAAGACGACCGTGCGTTCATCCGTTATGATGCACTAACTAACACCTGGAACCAAGCATCACTCACTGATGCATTCGCTACTGTTCCTTATCACACCAAGGGTGATGCATACTGGAAGGATGACTGGAGAAACTTCCACATTCGTGCTTCTGATGACTCCTTCATCCAGTGCGTCTCGGTCTTCGCTGTTGGTTTCTTCGATCACTTCCTGATGGAAAGTGGTGGTGACATGTCCATCACCAACTCTAACTCCAACTTCGGTAACACATCTCTACACTCTGTTGGTTTCAAAGGATTCTCCTTCAACCAAGACAAGGGTGGATATATCACTGACATCGTTCCTCCCGAGATTGTATCTTCCAGCAACGAAGTTATCAACCAGTGGTATACTCTAGATGTTCCTGCATCTAACTCTAGAACTAACCACACCAGACTGTATCTTGCTGGCGACGGTATCACTGATCCCGATGATCGTCCAGCATCTTCTATCAATGGATACAGAATTGGTGCTAAGTCTGGTGAGACTCTAGCGGTTGACCTTGCACGTTATCCAATTGAACCCACTGGTCCTATCGAGTTTGAACAGACTCTGGAACCAAATGGATTCAAGTCCTGGACTGTTGGTATCGAGACACTGACACCTAATAGTGCAAACGTTGACAACTATGCACAGGATGCTGCTAATCAGATTGAAGATAACAAGGCACTGATTCAAGCAGAAGGTTATCAGTATATCATTGCTAAGTATCCTGAACTACTCACCAAACCAAACATCACGATTGGTAAGTGTGAGAGAGACATCGGATACTTCGTTGACGCTGTTGTCAATGACCTGAGACTAGGTGGCAACATCAACTCTATTCAGGCAGCAGAAGGTTACTACATCGCTGGTGAAGTTGCATACATCGCTGGTGAACTAAACGAGACGATCGATTCTCTTGATTATGTCAAGAACGTCATGATCGCAGCAATGCGTAACTTTGACTATCTGGTTAGAGACGCTGAGACATTCAGTGGTTCTGCAGTCGTCAACGTTCCCTCTACTCAGGGTCTGATGATTGGCATGAGAGTTGTTGAGTATGATCCTAGCGATTTCAGCAACGGTAAACTCAACATCAGCAACACACCAATCTACACCAACATTCCTGAGAATTCATTCATTAAGAATATCATCAGTGACACTCAGATTGAACTGGGTATCCCTGGTGCTAAACTGACCTCTGGTTCTTCTAGAAACGCTGTTGGTAGTGTTACTGGTGCATTCCTCTACTTCACCCTAGAGAACCCTGCATGGGCAACTATCAGTCCTTCTGTTGATGAAACTATCACTCAGGACGCACAGGTTGACGGCAACGGCAATCCTCTCCCCGAGTGCCAGAACATTGCAACCACCATCGAAGGTTACTTCAATGAGATCTTCCTGGTTCTGAACACTGGTTACACTGCACTGGGTGGCAGAGAAGTTGATGCATACAACGCTATCATTGCTAACAAGCGTTTCATCGCTGCAGAAGCAGTCTACAGAGTCGCTAATGATCCTGCATTCGCAGGCACTAAACTGGGTCAAGGTCTACTAGCATCGACTGGTGAGACAATTCAGGATGCTTGTGTAGACGACGTTGAGAACACTCTTGCTGCGATTGCATACAACATCAAGTTTGGCGGCAACAACAAAGTCTACGATGCAGCAGAACTGTATCTGACTGGTGCTCATCTCGATGGAGAAGAACCAGAATCTGTTGCTGCATTCAACCTCGCAAGAGACCTGGCAATCCTAGCAATGCGCCAGGAGACAATCACAATTCAAGGAACCCATGGTCTAACTCAGACAATTGACAGTCAAGTCCTTCCTGAGTATGATCAGAATGGTCAACTTGTAACTCCTCCTTGTGCAGACATTGCACTCGCGATCACCACATCAACAGCACTTATCACAACTGCTATCAACGGTGGTTCGATTGGTAACAAGACTCTGCCAGTATTCAGTGCTGTAACAAGAGTCGAACCAACTTCTGATCTGACTGGTCTATCTGCTCGCGCAACTCTATTCACTCTGGCAACAGGTGGTGTTGCTGGTAACCCCAACCCTCACGATCTAGAGTCTGGAACACCTGTAAGACTGGTTCCACGTCCTAAGGCAGGCACAAATCCTGACAAGCGTGTTATCAGACTACCAAAAGGTTTCGATACCAATACCAAGTATTATGTCATTGCTCCTGGTAGAAACCTCTATCCTGAGAACTTCTCTGTAAGCAACAGTGTCATCACTGTTACTGAAGCAGCAGGAACCAGTTTCACAACTGCAAATGCAACTAGAGCAACTGTTCCTGGAATCTATCGTTCACTGGTTGCACAACCTAAGATTGATACTGATGGAACTGCACTCGCAAGAGGAACTGGTCTGCGCTTTAACCTAACTGTTAATGCAGATGGTTCTATCGAGTTCGGCAATGCTGCTAACAATCTAGATGGAATCGCTAACGGTGGTTCTAGATTCGAGATCGGTGACATCGTTGTTGTCGGTGACGGTCAACTAGGTGGATCTGGTGCTCCTGATCTAGAGATCGAGATCACTGCTGTATCTCCTGCAGAATATCCTGGTGTATTTGATGGCACTGAGACTAACAAGTTGATGCTTGCTACCTCTCCTGAGAACGCAGCAGCAGGTATCTACATGTATTCTTCGGAGACTGACTCCGTTGATCCTGAAGTTGAGATTGTAATCAACAGCTTCGTTCTTGATACTAAGTATGATCTCCACAAGTATAAGTCCAACGTTGTTGGTGCTTCTGAGATCGAGACAAACGTTGCTCACATCTTCGATGTTCCTGCTCCTAACACCACTCCACAGAGAGTCTTTGTTAGAGTTGCAAGTGACATCCAAGGTTCTACACTACCTCAACTGAGTGGATCTGCATCGACCATCTCCACACAAACTGAATACTTCATCCGTTACGTTTCTAACAAGCGTGTCACCCTGCACAACACCGCAGCAGATGCTGAGTCTGGTGATAGAGCACTGACCTTTGTTTCTGGAACAGGTAACAACTTCTACATCTATGCTAACAAGCGTCCATCTCCACTGAGATTTGACCCTGTATACAGCACTGCAACTAATCAGTCTGGTCTCTGGTATCTGAATGTTGCTGACGAGTCTAGCAACGGAACTGCAAACTACAACCGTTACAGTATCCTATCTAGATTCCATGGTGGTAACGAACTAGCAAACGACTTCCAGACTAAGACTGATCCTACTCTGGATACACGTTACACTCGCGTCGAAGATAAGCGTGAGAAAGAAGAGCGTGTCTACAGAATGCGTTATGTCGTTCCTAACTACCTGGAGACAGTTCGTGATCCTCTCAATGGTTTCGTCATTAAGACTAGAACTGATGACAAGCGTCGTCTGATTCCACAGAGAGTCCGCCTGAGACCTATCGCAGGTAACCCCAACAACGTTGCATCCTTCTACAACCCTGTAGGTGCTAACGAGCAGATTGGTTTGAACAAGACTGAACTGATTGCTGATCAGATCAGAACAATCGATCCATCTGTTGTTGATCTGCTACCTGAACAGCAGAACCTGTATGATCCATACCTAGCACCAAAAGTAATCGAGTTTGACTCTAAGATTGCTGCTACGGTTCAGTCTGCTAGAAAGGTTACTCCTGCTGGTCAAACTGATGAGTTCCTAGAACTGACTCTGTTCGATCATACGATCGTCAACCAGTCCGTTAAGAACGAGATCTTCACCGTTGTTAGAACTAACTTCCTGCAAGGTGGATTCCTCCAACCTAATGCTACTCAGTCTAACGACAACAACAGAATTACCTGGGAGACTACTTCTGGTAACGCTGCATCTTCTGGTTCTGCATATCTGCAGGCATGGTTCAATGATGTAAACACAGCACAGATCACTCTGGTTCTGAAAGATGTTCAGGGTGAGATCACCTATGATCCTGCTAGCACTGTCATCTTTACCCAATCCAATGGTGCTAACGTTGAACTGACTGACGTTCCTAACTCCTTCGGTGATTTTGACTATAAGGACAAGTCTAAGCGTGAGAACTTCCTCTACAGAGTAGAAGGTTCTAACGTCTACACAATCGCTCCTGGTGATACAATCACTGACGACACTGGTCAGAACACTTACTACGTTGATACTATCGAAGATCAAGGCGACTTCGATGATTGCTTCTACATCTTCGACATCGATACACTGCAGAAGCGTATTCCTAACCAGCAAGATGGTATCTACTACCTGACTTGCCTACGTGGTAACATCTCTCCATTCCCAACTGGATCTGGTGTTGGCGAGAACTTCAGAAACTTCAAGTTCTCTCAGCCTATCTCTCAACTGTATCCTATCAACTTCAAGAATGACCCACTGTGGTTCCAAGTTGATGGCACAACTGGTGTAAGAGATACAAATATCCTTGACGTTCCTCAGACATTCTCTGCTGCTGACAACTACGTTCACGGTCTAGTTACTGTTAACGATGCTAAGGGTAGTGAGACCAAAGAGATGGTCGAAGATATTATCCGCAACACAGCACTTAATCAGTATCAGTATACCAACAGCACAACTGATTCTAACGGTGACATCATCGATAACAGAATTCAGGCGCAGGAAGGTAACGCAACCTCTGGTTCTGAAGACAGATTGATTCCTATCTCTGGTGACTCTCAGTTCCCAACAGAGCGTAAGCTCTACATCGAACTTAGAAGACCATCCATCGCAAGATCTGGTAACCACACGTTTGAATACCTAGGATTCGGTCCTGGTAACTACTCTACTGGTTTCCCACTGCGCCAGGAAGTGGTCCTAACAGACAAACAGGACTTCTATGCTCAAGCGAAGCGTGAGGACGGTGGTATCGTCTTCTACACGGGTCTGAACTCTAACGGTGACCTCTACATCGGTAACAAGAAAGTCAACGCTATTACTGGCGAAGAGACATTCCTTGAGTCTGCAGAACTAGTTGATTCTGAGGACGAAGATGAGGATATCGGCACCCTCGTTACAACGTTCGACTCACCTGTAACGTTCAACTCTACTATTACAGTAGCAGGTAAGGCAACTCTCAACGCTCCCGTTGAGATCAACGTTGAGGCAAGCGAAGGTGATGCACTAAGAGTTCTCTCTAACATCGGTGCTGGTGACGATCCTACACTGTTCAATGGTTCCTGGAGAACACAATCTGACGGTGACATCGTTATCGCTAAGAACCAGATTAAGGCAGCAGTCTTCTATCTGAATGCACGTCCAAAACCTGGAGCACAATACGGTCAGTCCTACACCTGGAGAACTAACTATCTCGCAGGCGAACCTTCCAACATTGTTCCTTGGCAGGAGACCAACTACTTCTATGCATCACAGAATGTTTCCTACGGTGGCAATGATCCAGAAGCTGGAGATATCATCTATAAGGGTAGCTCCATCGGTCAAAGTGGTTCACTTGGTTGGATTCTAACTAACCAGTTCAAGTCTGCTGAGACATCTGTTCAGACTATTACTGCAGATGGCACACAGAACCTGACCATCTCCTGGATTGCAACTGAAACCAACAACTCTATTGGTATCAAGGGCAACTCCACAATTAGAATCTCGAACTTCAGCAACCCTGTTGTTAACGGAACATGGGAGATCGTTGACTGGGATGAAGGAACTTCACCTGGACAGCAAACACTCAAGTTCAGAATCAGCACACCAATTGAAAACGGCACTATCTACAACTGGGTAGATCAAAATGCTGGTGCTGACCTACAGTTCTCTGTTTCTAACTGGAAGGAGACTGGAGTCCTGGGTGCTGAAACTCTCAGAACATACACTGAGCAGCGTGGTGACTTCAGACTGGGTATCAACACTGTAGCAAGAGCAGCACACTCTGCTGTCCTAACTGCTAACGTTGATGACTTCACAACACCAAGAGCAACCCTGGATGTTGTCGGAACAACATTCATCAGTGGTAGAACTCTGGTTGAGTATAATCTTGCTGGTGAAGTATCCGACAACCGCTACGATGATAACAACCTCAACAGCGATCAGCGTGAGGGTCTAACTGGTGCTTCACTAGCATCACAAGGATTCATTCCTCAGGACAATGCACTGCTGGTTGGTGGTGATAGCAATGATCTAGAGCAACGTGCAACTCTCCGTGTTTCTACTACGGACAATGCATCTAATGCTCAAGGCATCGGTTATCAAGAAGGTGGTAAGGTTGGTATCAACACAACCCTAGGACTACAAGCACGCGATGAACTGGATCGTAACCTAGTTGTTGTCGGTGATGGTAGAATCACTGGTAACTTCTTGATGGAGCAAGACATCAGTGTAGACGGTGGAGACATCAACACTACATCTGAGACCTTCAACCTGATCAACAACAACGCAAACATCATCAACTTTGCTGGTGATGGTCAGTTGATCGACATGTTCAGCAACACTACCAACGATCAATCGATCACCATCGGTAGTAACTCCAACTTCCAGACGGTCAGAATTGGTAACAACTCTGCAAGATCTATCTTCAGTGTTCATGCTCAGTCTGCTAACGCTCTGGTTGACATCGCATCGGTTGCTGACGACGCTACTAACTCCTCTCAGGTCTTCATTGGTGGAGCATGGGCAAACACGGACTCCAAGGTCGTCCTAGGATCCTCTCAGACCGTTGCTGCTGGTAACCTGGAGATCGGTAGCAAGGTTGCTGCTGGAACTGGAGTCTCTAGACTCTTCACTCAGACTGGAAAAGCAAGACTGTTTGACGATGACAGAACGCAGATCATTGAAGCATTCACGAAAGCGAATGACATCACGATTGCATCTCTGGGTGGATCTACAACTATCAGAAACTCCCTGAAGGTTCAAGCATCTGCAACCATTGACTCCAACATCATCCTGGACGGTGGAACAACTGCTGGTATTGTTGAGATTGTAAGAGGTAGATTCTCTACTCCTATCAACCTCCACAACCTTGGTTCACTTGACGTTCCTAACCTGGACTTCTATAAGTATTCTACCACTGGTAGATTCCTTGATACAGAAGGTAACAGATTCTGGGGTGGATCACAAGACCAAGCAGGTGGTGGTAGAATCGGAGCATTCGATAACATCCAAGCAGCACCTGATGCAGCACGTATTTCTGGACAGTATACCTTCAGATTCGCTGATGGTGGCACAGGTTCTGGCGCTGCATTCGATGTTGGTGTTGCATTCGATGGCACCGTTACTATTGAACTAGTCGCTGCAGGTTCTGGATACGCTGATAACCAGACACTAACTATCCGTGACACTCAACTGGGTGGCGGTGGTGCTCCTGATATCACCTTCGACATCAACGGTGTTACTGACGCAAGCGAGGTGTTCATCCTCCCAATCACAACACCTGCTGCATCTGACTTTGACATCGGTGATCTGATCCTTCTGGACCGTGGCAACGCTGCATCTCCTGACGCAGTTACTCCACAGGGTGGATCACAGGTTACTAACCTGAGAGATCAGCAGTATTCTGAGATCATGCGTGTTGTCGGTCTTGACAACCTCACCAACCCACTTGATCCTCAAGGTTTCAGAATCTCTGTTACAAGAGCACAAGAAGGAACTGGTGATCCTGCTACTGGTGATGGTTGGACTAACCACCCTGATGGTTGTGTCATCGCTAAACTTGACAAGCAACCTGCAGCATCCTTCATCACTGGTAAGGACGTTGGTGGTCTTAATGGTTCACCTACTACTCCTGATGGTATCCTGGATGAACCAAGAGCTGGTATCGATGGAACCAGTGGCAACGTAAGAATCGGTGTTGCTGAGTTCGGTGGAGTTCTGACTACACTAGACCTCCTGAGAATCGACCAGTCTGAGATCGTTGGCGTTGCTGCAGTTGTCAGCACTGACATTCAGTCCCTGATTGTTACCGATGGTGGTGATCCTGCTGTTGTTAACTTCAAGGTTGAGTCTACAACTGGTAACACAACTATCGCTGGTAACCTCGGCACAGGACTCGGATTCAATAAGTTCACTGTTGCTGGTGCATCTGGTAACACTAACATCGCTGGAACACTCACTGTAGAGAACACCATCACACTGAATGGTTCTACTGTTCCTAACCAAGAGTTCTTCACCATCACTAATGGTGGTCCTTCCTTCGAGGATGACGGTGTAACGGTTGACGTTCCACTGAGAACTACCTTCCAAGTTGATAGTGCAACTGGTAACCTGTTGATGAACGGTGGTAACATCAATATCTTCGGAACTGATGGAACCACACCACGTCTGACATTCAACAACTCTTCGGGTGACTTTACTACCTACGGTTCGTTCTCTGCCCTTGGCGATGGAATGTCCTCCTTCGGTGGTCCTGTCACGATGGCGGGTGACCTAACCGTCAACGGTGGTGATCTAACTGTCAACCAGAACGGCGTTGAAGTCTTTGCTGTAGATGATGATGGTTCACTGAATATCGGTGGCATCTCTAACTACTTCTCCAGCACTGGTGGACGTAAGTGGGTCGTTGTTAACAACAACCTCATCAATGCTGTTGCTAACGTTAACTACTTCGTTGACATCTCTGGAACATCACTGTTCAAACTACCTGCGAATGCTCAAATGGGCGATATGATTCGCATTATAGATATAGGTGGTATCCTTTCATACGACAAGTCTCTAGTTGTTCGTGCTCCTAATCTCGTAAGGATTCAGGGTTCGATCAGTAACACAGGAACTACTGTCACGGGTAACACTCTAGGCGAGAACTTCTCACTCACTCACGATGGTGGTGAACTGGTTGTTCAAACACCAAACGCAGCATTCGGTCTTGTTTATGCTGGCACTTCTGACGCTGATGGTGGTCCTGGAGCGAATCCCAATAAGGCAGGATGGTATCTAATGGACGTATAAAACACATGGCATTCTATCAACAGATCAAAACAGCAAAGGCAGCTGCCATCGGAACAATTATGCCATGGGTCGGGAATATTTCTGATATTCCCGATGGTTGGATCGTGTGTGATGGCACACAGGTTTCTGCCTCAGATTTTCCATTGCTTGCTAGAGCAATTGGAGACACATACAATCTATCTACGACAGTTACTCAAGGTCTGATTAATACTTTTACTAGCAATGCCTCAACAGAGTCAGGTAGAATTCCTGACACATACATCTTCTCACCTATTGATGGTAGTGGTGGCGGTGCTACTTTTGCTGTTATTGTTGCTGACGCAGGAACACAAGGTGGTGGTGCTCCTAATGGTGTTGGCGGATCAGTTACTGTTCAAAGATTGCAACAGGGTGCTAACTACGAAGTTAGTGATGTTCTAACTATCCCTTCTGGTAATTCTGGTGGTGGATCTGACATCCTAATCACTGTAGCATCAGTTGAACAAGGATCTGTCTCTACATTTGGTGGAGAGTTCCCCGACTATCAGGGAGAGATTGTTCTTCCTGCTCTAATCAACAGACCTCTGGTTGATATGGAGCAAAGTTATCTTGGACCAGGATCTCCTACTGGTAGAGTATTTGATCTAGATTCAACTGCTGTATCTGAAGTTAGTGCATTCATTGGTGTAAACTCAGACACAGGTGTTCCTACAGCATTTAACGACGTTGCTACTGACGTTGTGTTTGAACTAAACGAAAGAACAACAGCACCTGCTGGTGATAGTGGAGAGATTTCATACTACTACGGTGGTAAACTACAAGCAAATACTATTGTCACAGGATCTGGTCAGGGTAACCGTGTTATGTTCTTTGGTCCTAGAAAACTAGGAAGAGGACACATCAAAGGTCACGGTCATGGTGGTAGAATTGATACTATTGTAAAAGATCCCGAGTCACAACCAGGCGAAGGTGTCATCCCATGGTCAAACATTAACTTTAACTTTGACGCACAGGTTGATACTTCTGATAACGACATCTTCGTTACCAATGATAACGAGTTTGAACTCGAATTTAATATGAGTGATCAAGATAGAGGTAGATCTGGTTTTGGTGGTGGTATCCCAGGACGTGTTGTTGCTGGTATTAACGCAGAGAACCCACCAGTTAACTGGACACCAAAAAACGTTGCATGGACTCCTATTAAATCAGTCTTGACGCAACCACTAACACATAGAACATTCAATGAAGGTGTTGGTCTAAAGAAAGGTGCGTTGTCTGGTGGTATTGCAGGATTCAACAAAGGTCCTGGAGGAAGAGAAGCAGTAGACTATGGTCAGAATGGCGAACAGGTAACACAGTTCAGTAATGGTTTGACTAACTGGTATCCAGATCTTCTACAATATGAAGGTGATGGACAGAATGATCCCCTAGCAGATGCTTCAGCATTCAATACCTACGATACTTTTAATAGTAATGCAGGTTGGGACTTCACTAGAACAACTCAGGGTGTTGCTGCATCGAGAGACATCATTCTTGCACACACTCATGACGAGTTTGATGTAACATTTGATCTCTCTGGTCTAAGACCATTAAATAGTTTAAACGTATATGTTACTGCACCAGCAAGTAACTTGAACCTAGATAATGCAAGGAACGTTGGTGTATTCCAGATTAACTTCAACACGACTCAACCTGGAATGACTTCAGTATATGTAATCAGAGCATACTAAGATGGCAGTCAACAACAACTATACTAAGGTTAGGTCACACTATGGTGGTTACATTGGATCTATTCAGGTCCACTCGACACCGTATCTTGCAAACCTCAATGATCCTAACGGAGCAAACTTTCAAGAGTATGTTCCTGCTGGTTATTTGAAGTGCGATGGATCTGTTAGGAATGCAGCAGACTTTGTTGCACTATCACAAATCCTAGGTGTAGGTCAGAACTCTAAGTTTAGAAAGTCTAATGTAGATCTTAGAGAGGCAGATCAAGATACAGGAGATCTAGGACAGTTCCAACTACCTGATCTTGGATCTAAAGTTATCATTCCATCTAGATCAGTTGGTGACTATCTGAATACATTTGTTGGTGACACTGAAGAGACTAGAGTTGGACCTGCTGTTGAGGTTATATGTAATGAAGGAACACAGTTGACGTGTGACTTTATTGGTAACTTCCGTGGACTACCAGTAGAGACATCATATGATTTTAGATCTAGTCCTAAGTATCAATTCGAGACTACATCACAGGCAGCATTCCTGGACATTGAGAACTTCCAAGGTCATGCTCACAATGCAAACACAAACTATCTGAACTATACTACTAACCATGCTGTTGGTGGTGATGGTAAAGACGGTGGTAATGCTAGTGGTAACTCTGGAGCAGGTAATGCTCTGGAACAGAGTGAAGCAAACACCACAGCACTATCATCACACACTCATAGAATTACAAAACCAACACAGTATATCCACAACTTCCAATATCAGCACCAACCATTTGACATCCCTGCAGATAATGTCAACACGACATTGAATGTATCTGTAGAAAATATCAATAAACTAGATGCTGTAGTTACTCCCTTTATTATTGTCACATACATCATCAAAATCTAAGGGGTTGAGATATGGTTGTTCCAAGGACTCAATGTATTTCGATCATTGACGAATCATCTCCATCTAGGACTAGACACACTAACGATTGGAATAATTTTAGAGCAAACTTCCCTAACAATAGTGGAACTGGTCGTGAGTTCTGGTTGCTGCAACCAGCAGGTAGTAGATGGAGCTTTAGTGATCTAAACAGACCAAATAATTTCTTGAATGACTCTCTCGCCAATGGATCTGTTGGTGGGGGAACTTTTACTGTCAACAGAGATAATGGTAACGTCTCTCAAAGATCTGATTGGTTTGCTATTACAAATCTATCGTCACAACCGCCAGGATCGTATGTATCTGTGTGGTTGGATGTCTCTGGTTCGATGGTATACAATACTGTTCGAGCATCCTATGAGTATTTTGTTGAACGATGCACCAATGCTGGCATCAATATTATTCTTGAGACTAGTAATAGTGGTGAGAGATGGATTCCTGGTCACAATGAATTCTTCCTACCCAGTGCATCATTCTCTACTGATCCAAACTTTCTAACCAACTTCAATGAGCAGAACAGTATAACCATTCCCTATGGTGGTTCTGCTACGTTGTCGTGGATTGTATTTGGAGACACTACTAGCGCAGAAATTAGTGGTGTTGGAGCAGTTGCTGACCCATCTGGAACTGTTACTGTAAGTCCAGCGGCAACTACAAACTATCAGTTGACTGCAGTAGGACCAGTAGGAAATAGTATTAGAGTAGTTACAGTTACAGTTCTACCACCACCGCCACCCACAGTTACATTTACTGCAACCCCAACATCATACATCAGACCTGGACAATCAACATTGTCTTGGACAGTTCAAGGTGTCAGTATCACTGACATTGATATCAATGAGGGTATTGGTAATGTGCTACCACTCACCACATTTAATGCCAGTGGTGTTGGAACTGGTAGTATTGTTGTCAATCCAAATATCAGTCGTAATTATACTATAACAGCAAAAAATTTCGGGGGTGCTCAGGGGTCACAGACATCAAAATCAGTTCTCCTTACTGTATATGAACCGACAGTTGCAAATATAATTGCTGTCCCTAATCCTATCACTGTAGGACAACAAACAAACCTACAATGGACAGTCACTGGTGATGCTACAAATGCACAAATCTCTCCTGCTATCACAGCAAATGGTGAGGTTCTGTTATCAAGTAATGCAAACGTATCACCAAACGTAACTACAAGATATACTTTAACTGCTAATGGTCCTGGTGGATTTGATGAAGATTTTGTAGATGTTAAAGTATGTCAGATACCAACAGTTAGTGGTAACTTCCCAGTCAATCTAGATTATGGAGAAAATTTTACTGTAGATGTCACTTTCGGCAATGCTACTAGTGGTGCTGGTGTGACCATTACATATACTAATGTCGAAGGTGTTACATCAACTGAAACTCGTAATATAGGAACAAGTGCATCGGACGAAGATAATACTACCGATACTGTAACCTTCAATTCAAATGTTCCATGGGATAATTTTGGACCAGAACGTATTGTATATCAATTGTTTGCTTCTGGTTGTGGTGGAACAGTATTCGCTTCAGCAGTTACTGTTGATGTAGAGATTGATCAGTTACCTGATCTGTTCAACATCCAAGACTCTCTAGATCAAATACCATCAGACCAAGTAGAAGCACCTGATTTTGATATTGTTCTTAGTGATCCTATTGTGGTTGATGATATAGATATTCCAGTAGAGATCAAATCTAACAAACCAATTCAGGTTAGGTTTGACGATGAGGATCCAAATCTAGAAACCAATTGGTATGACGTGAGGCAAATCTAATGGCAATTATATACACTAGTAATGATCTTCCAAACTCATACGGAGGATATACCAATGGTGCCTGGGGCACCTTGATGAATACTTATGGCAGACGATTTACGCCAGGAACTGGAGAAGGTAATGCGTTTGTAGGTGTCACGTTTAATTTCAGTGTTACTGTAAACTTTCCATATCCTGGAAACTATACAGTCAAAGCATCAGCTGATAATTTTGGATCTCTTAGAGTTGCAGGTAATAACTGTGGTGTCTCTGGATTTAACAATGAATCTACTACAACTTTCTTTGCTAATGCTGGAAATCAGACAGTTTCTGGATCAGTTCGTAATGGTTCTGGCACTAACTATGATACCAACCCATATGCTATTGCATTCACAATTGATGCACCAAGTCAACCACCAGCACCATCAGGAAGCATCTCGATCGATAAGTCTAGCATCATTGCTGGACAAGACTCTGCAGTTATAACTTGGTCTGCTAGTGGATTTATTAATTCGGTTTCAATTTCAAATATAGGTAGTGTTGGAACTTCTGGATCTCAAACAGTTAGTCCAAGCACCACTACAATCTATACTCTCACGGTATCTGGTGATGGTGGAACTATTACTGATAGTGTTACCCTAACAGTATATCAACCTGTCAGTGTCAGTATTTCTGCTGCTCCAGCTGCTATTATTGCTGGAGGAATTTCTCAACTAACTTGGGTTACTTCTGGAGACGCAACTTCAGCATCACTTGATCAAGGTAATGGTGCTGTTCTGCTATCTTCTAGTAGAAATGTAAGTCCTAATGCAACAACCACATACACATTATCTGCTTCTGGTCCTGGTGGATCTGATAGTGATTCTGCTACTGTTACTGTATATCAAAGACCAACATTAACTAACAGTGTTCCAACAGGTGTTGATTACAATGGAACCTTTACTGCTAGTGTCACTACAGAGTATGCAAATAGTGGTGTAAGTGCATCATATATTTACTATTATCTTGATGGAACAACAGACACAGCAGTTGTCAATGGATCTCCTAATGCTGATTCTTTTAGTGCTGGTGAGGTAACTCAAGATTTATCAACAGTAGTTCCTTGGACTGATTTTGGTCCTAACCTTATTATTGTTACTTTCACTGCATCTGGTGATGGTGGTGTTGTAAATCAAAGTGAAACTATTAATGTTAACATTGACCAACTACCTGACAATATCACTATTCCTGAGAACTTAGATGAAATACCAGAGGATCAAGTTGAAGCACCTGATGAAGAAACAGTCCTTAGTGATCCTATTGTAATTACTGGCATAGATATACCAGTAGAAATCAGATCTAACAAACCAATTCAAGTTAGATTTGACGATGATGATCCAGACATAGAATCTAACTGGAAAGACGTTCAACAAATCTAATGGCACAATCAACTGTAACTGTCTCTTTTGCTTTTGGTGGATCATCAGGAACTATTCCTGGTGGTGCTCAGAATATCACCATGCAAATTGGCGGCGCTAGGGGAGGATCTGGAGGATTCGACGCTGGTGGTCCTGGTGGTGCAGCAGGAAATGGTAGGTTTGGAACATTTTCCATCCCATCATCATCCTCAGATAGAAATTGGGCAGCATATATTGGTGCTGTAGGATCTAATGGTCCTGGTGGATCTGGTGCTGCTGTTGGTGGTCCTGGTGGTAACTTATCAGGTAGAAGTAATGGTAATGGTGGTAAAGGTGGAGATGATGGCACTAGTGGATGGTCTGGTTGTGCTGCTGGTGGTGGAGCAGCATCTGTCTTCCGTCTAGCTGGTGCTCGCGTAGTCACCGCTGGTGGCGGTGGTGGTGGAGGAGGAGGATCCTTCTCGTGTGGTGGTCCTCAACGTCCTGGAGGCAATGGTGGTGCTGCTGGTGGTTTTTCCAACGGCAATCCTAGTCTAGCAAATGGTGGTGCTGGTGGTAACAAAGGTGGCGGAGACGGCGGCGGCGGTGGAGGCGGCGGTGGCGGTCACACTGGTGGCGGTGGTGCTGGTCCTGGTCAAGACTGTCAGTATGGCGGCGGCGGTGGCGGTGGCGGCAGTTCCGTCTACAATGCTAGTGTTCTGAACTTAATTGCACAAGGTGGTGTCAGTGGTAATGGATTCGGATCACTACAATATAATTTAAAAGTTGCTGAGATTAACTATTTCCAGTTAGACAAATCAAGTATCATTGCTGGTCAAAGTGCAACTCTATCGTGGAGTGTAACAGATTCTGAGTCTCAAAGTATTAATGCAGGAATTGGTAATGTCTCTGCTGTAGATACTAGAAATGTTTCTCCAAACTCAACCACACAGTATAAACTAACTGCTATTGGTCAGGCAGGTAATGATGAAGCGTTTGCACTTCTTACTGTATACCAACCAGTTGTTGCTAACTTGAGATCTAATGGACAAAATGTCTCTACATCTATTACTAGAGGACAGACTGCAAACTTAGATTGGGTTGTCACTGGTGATGCATCTTCAGCATCAATTGACCAAGGTATTGGTAATGTTTTGCTGACAAGTAATACAAATGTCAATCCTACTGTAACCACCACATATACTCTGTCAGCTAGTGGTCTTGGAGGATCAGACACTGATGGTGTTACTGTTGTTGTAAATCAACCACCAGAGATATCATATAGTGCTCCATTGCAAATCAATTATGGTGACACGCTATCAATTCCTATCACATACAGATATGCAACTGGTGGTGTGAGTATCAGTGCTATCTATCAACAGAGAGATCCAAACACAGGTAACTCTGTAAACGTTACACAAAATCTTTCTCTGCCAGGAACAAACTCAGATGAGTCTGGTGCAGCAGTAACTAACACTGCAAACTTTATTGTTCCCTGGACATTACATGGAACATTTGCTATCTCATTTACTGCTGTTGCTGGTGGTGCAGGTGGATCAGTTTCTAGCAATACTGCTATTGGTGTTGTTGTTGACGAGGCACCTGATAACATTACTATTCCAGATAATCTGGATGAACTACCACTTGATCAGGTTGCAGCACCTGACGAATCACTAGTTATTAGTGATCCTATTGTTGTGACAGACATTGAGGTTGCAGCAGAGATTAGATCTAACTTCCCCATCCAAGTTAGATTCGATGATGACGATCCAGACATAGAAACTAACTGGAATGACGTTCGTCAAATCTAACCTAAATACTTAACGGGATAAAATCTTAACATCAGATGCCATATCAGTTTAGTGCCAGTCCGCTGTATGTTGAAGAGGGACAGTCTATCCAGTTTCGTTACGAAGCTCCCCCTCTGTTCAACGACATCACTCAAGTTGAGATTCAGATTGGCGAGCTTACTGTTTTCTGGGTTATTGAGACTAAGCTTGAGGACTTTGAACCTGATCCGTTCTTCCTTAGAGATATTGATGGCGCAGAACCTGACGTTCTTTTCACATATGCAGCAACCACAGATCCCGACAATGGTGTTGCATATACAGGACAGGCAGGTGAACCCAATCCACTAAGAGAAGGCGAAGAAGTTATTACAATCACTGGTCTTGATCCTGGAACACAGGCACCATTGATTGTCAGTTCTAATGTTATTGATGAGAACGACTGGTCCTATCGTCTGAGAATATACAACGAAGGATCCAGCAGTTATGGTGCGTGGGGTGCATGGACTAGAGCACTAAACAATACTGTATCTAACAACGATCAGATTCAGGTAAGACTGGTATCTTCTGGTGCGCCATCAGATACAAAGAATGTTGTTGTTACTGTTGGAACAGGTTCTGCTACCTGGAACATTACGACTGGTGCAATCCCAGTCAACACACCAAACCCAGCACCAGACTTTGGTTCACTAAACAATCTACCACTTGGTGTTCTTGTATACAGTGATGTTGCACAAATTCTAGGACTAACTACTGCTGCTACCATTAGTGTTGACAATGGTGCCGAGATTGCAGTATCTAACTTCAACTCTACATTTACTAATGCTAGTGGATATGAAGTTCTCAATAATGTTTCATCTGGATGGGGCAACAACCTGACTGTAAATAATGGTCAGTATGTTCAGTTGAGAGGCACATCATCTCTAACACCAACAGCAACTATTAACTTCAGTGTTACTGTTGGTGATGGTGCTGGTATTTCTGTATGGCAGGTTACATCTGGACAAGGTGTTGATGATAATCCAAGTAACTGGACATTCCAAGATCTAGTCAATCAGATTCCTGGTCAGACTGGTCTAAAATCAGAAGTTGCATCTGGTTCTTCTACATCAGTTGCTGGTAGAAATGTAGCACTGGTCAGTGGACTTGATGCTGGTCTATCTGTTCCTGTTGTAATTAGACCTGCCGATACTAACATTGTTCCTAAAATTAGTATCAACGGTGGTTCTTCAGGTCTCATCAATAATGTCACAGTTCAAAATGGTGACACCATCGAACTAGTTGTTGATAACTCTACAGATATTACTGATCCTTTGGTTCCTGGTCAGGGTGTAGTTACTGTTGGTATCAATGTAGGAAATAGATTTATCCAAACATGGTCAGTATCAAACTGGACTGGTCCAGATACTATCCCATCGTTCACACCCATCAACCAAGTTATTAATAGAACTCCTGGTGGTTCTAGTGTCATTGGTCCTATTGGATTGACTGACTTCAACCTACCAATTACTATCAGTGCAACAGCACCTGAATCATATAACGAGTTCAACTTTGCTACGAATGAGGACATTGGTAATGTTTTGTTCTCTATCAATGGTGATGCAGCAACTGTAGGACCACGCACAGTTAATCCTGATCCTGGTGGTAACCCTGTGTTCATCACTATTATCATGGAACAACCTGGAAATGCAGATCTAGAACCTGTTCAAGGACTATCACATTATGGTCAGACAGTAATTACATTTGGTGATGCATCTCCATTCCAGTTGAGATCTATCAACTATGCTGTAAAACCAATCCCACCTGCATATCTTGGTGTGTGGTATTCTGAGAAGAATGCATTCTTCAATGATGATGCATGGATAGCAGCAGGTGAAGATCCTAACAACGCTAAAGATTACTATAGAGCACCTAAGTTTGATGGTTACTCTATTGGAACTGTTGTTCCTATCACCAAAGAAACACCACTGAATGATGGTAACTTTGGTTATGGTGATATTGAAGAGAGATACCCTGGATTCTTGCCATGTGATGGTGCATCCTACTCAGCATCAGATTATCCCTGGTTGTGGGAAGCAATTGGTAACACATATGGTGGCAACGCTACATATATTCCTGCAACTAAATCCTACACTGGAAACTTCAATGTCCCAGACTATCGTAATGTTAGAATGGTGGGTGCTGGTATTGTTGATGCGAACAGAGGATCATCTTCATTCGTTCCTGTAACTAGTGCTGGTGGTTCGTTTGAGATTACTGGATCAACTGGTGGTTACTGGTATGTTGATGATGTTGATGTTGCTGGTCCAGATCCACTAGAACAGGTTATTGCACCTGCTGGCAGCAGTGATGGCATTGCATCGGATTACTTCACATTAGGAACTCCAAGAACATTTGGAACAGAAGAACTAGAGGCAGATGTTGAATTCACTGTTACTGGTGAAGTTGTTGCTAACATCGGTCCTGTTAGTGATGTTTCTGTTCGTCCTCCACAGCACGAACACGAACTAATCAGTGGACAAATTGATAGTGATGATGGAGATCCACTCATTCCATGGTTCACCAGAGCATACTATGGCACCAGTGCTGGTGGTTCACAGAACTGGAGTGGAAGACCTGACGGTGATACTGATGCTGTTGATGATGGTTATTGGGAAGATGCAAACTTCTGGAACTTTGGTAGAATTGAGACAGAGACTGAGAACTCTGGTAGAGGATCGATCCTAGATCTGTTGCCTGGTAGAGGTAGCAGCAGCGTAGCATTTGGTAACTACTGGGGTTCACCATTCTCAGAAATCAGTGGTCTAAGTGATGATTACTTCACCAAGAATGGTAACCCCAACAACGGGGATGCTGGTGTTATTGACACAGAAGCAACTCGTGCTAGAATAGATAACTATCTGTCTATCTACACTGGCACACTAAATCACTCTCACTTGTTAGGAACTGATCCTGTTACTAATCCACAGACTGACTTCTCTTATGGTAACGTCAACTCAGACGCTACTGCATTCAGACAAGGACTGGCAACATTCAACTCTACATTCTCACTCAAATTTACTCAGAATGCCACGACAGATGGTGGAGCAGGTGTTGATATCGAACTGAACCCAGCAACATTTGCATGGAACAATACCAGCAAACCAATCCCTACTGCTGCTATGAATCCACAGCGCAAGGTTCCTATCATCGCACCATTCCACAAGGTTAAATATATAATTAAGGCATATTAAACTATAACATGGCAGTCGCACATAATGCAGATCCCACTGTTGGTAAGGTCCAACAGTGGAGACCACTTGAGTTGATGCAAGATCCAAACATCACCAAGTCTGAATTCACTGATTTTATTGGAGTATGGGAAAACTTTGTTCCTGCTCCATTTTGTGACCAATGTATTGGTTGGTTTGAGAATCTATTGAACAAGCGTGGTTCATTTGTTGGACCAGAAGATTTTAGTTTTGGTGACAAGGGTGATCAACAGGAACAGTTTGATGATCACTTTATGAATGGTGCTACTCAGTATGGTAGCAACATGACAAGGAAGGATGTATCTGTTCTTGCTAACTATGTCAACCAAGGCATGACATATCAGGTGAATCAATTCCTGAAGTCATGTATGGTTCACTATATGGCAGAGTTTGGACAACTAAAGAATGTCCCCATGATCTCTGCTGATGTCAAGATGCAGAAGACATTACCTCAAGGTGGATACCATCAATGGCACTATGAAAACTCTGCTGCATCACATGCATGTAGAGAAGTTGTGTGGATGATTTATCTCAACGATGTCCCCGATGGTGATGGTGGTGAGACTGAGTTTTTGTATCAAGGTAGAAGAATTAAACCAACAAAAGGCACAGTTGTATTCTTCCCTGCAGGCATGACACACGTTCACAAAGGAAACACACTGTTCAACGGAGATAAATATATCTTGACAGGATGGTATATCAAGACGGCACTAGCATGACCTCAAGCACACCGATCATAAGGAAACCACTATTGCAGTTGGATCTAATTAACAATACGATCCTGCAAGCACCTAACAGTGCTACTACATTGTCGGATTTCAACACTGCATCTCTGCAAAATCTAGAATTTGAAGAGGAACTTAAGACTAAGTTCCTTGAGATGATTGGAAGTTTCTGGCACACAGAAGAAGATACTCTTGACTTCTTCAGTTATTTTAATGATGGCACCTACATGGCGCAACGTAAGAGACAGAAGTATGACTTCAAGTCTGAGTCTCTTTATTGGTCAGAATATCAGTTCAAGAGTAGCACTCCAGAACAAGCAACGCAGGTATATAATACTGCACTAGCATTGTTTGCTGTTGCTGCTAAGCGTAAGACTGATGTTGCACTCAAGAAGACTGAAGCACTAGACAAAGAGATCAACTTCTTTGAATCTAAGTGGATCAAGAGATCTAGAGAGAAGCAGTTGATGCTCAACGCTAGTGATTGGCGTGTTCTTCCTGATGTTGAAGATTCTTATGAAGGTGAGAAAGCACTGTGGATTGCATGGAGAGCAAAGATTAGATCTATTGCTGTTCCTACACCAGAACAATATGATGATAAACTAGAATTTGCAAAAACTCTATATAATCAAGTTTATCCAATTGATCCTAAAAACTACAGAAAACTATATGAGGGTGTAGAGAATCCACCAGCATTCATGGATCCTGATGATTCTGAGCAATGGACAAACTACGATGATGATGCATCATCTGACTTCCTTGACAGCAGAATGATCAACAAACTGATGTATGCTAAGCAGAGAGCATCTGGTAGCAAGAGAGTTAAGCAAGAAGTTCTTGACATCATTAAACTGATGCAAGTAGATTCAATCTATCCTGATTTCGATAGCAGTCAATTTATCCTGGACGACTAATATGTTTTATGAATGTGAGATTCTTAATGAACAACAACTGACACACATTAATGATCTATACGACAAGGCAGAGTATACACAGGGAACTGTATCACAACGTGATGAGAATAATGTAGATACATCCGTCAAGGATAACTATGTTATGTCTCAGCATACATCACAGTTTAGAAAGAGTCTGGAGATTATTCAGCAGGGTATCAATGATGCCATTGCATTCAGATCTACTTTCGTTGTGAAAGAGATGACAGTTCCTCAATTGACAGAGTATCGTGAGGGTGGAAAGTATAATCCACACATTGATAACATCACTGTCCAAGGACTAAAAGCACACCACAGTATCACATTGTTTCTCAATGACCCTGATGAGTATGAGGGTGGGGAACTAGTAATTACTGATGGTGACATGCCATTCAAATTTAAACAGAAAGCAGGCACAGCATTAGTGTATCCTACAGGATACATGCATTATGTTGCACCTGTCACATCTGGTAAGCGTCGTGTTGCATTGATGTGGGCAACTAGTCTTATCGAAGACTTCTTCATGCGTCATCAAATTCTTAACTTTGGTAAGAGTATTGAGAGACTGCTGAAAGAATATCCTGATGCACCACAGGAAGTTCTTGTGCCATTTGAACAAGTAAGAACCAACTTTGTGAGAGAATATGGAAACCTATGATAATGTGTTTGGTGACTATGACTTTGCACAAATTATAGAGGACATGGCACGACCACAGTGGAGATATGGTCATGCATCAGTATCAAAAGATCATGATATCCCATTTTGGGAGATGAAACTGGATGCTGAACCGTTTTATACTGAGCATCTCCTAAATATCATTAGAGACGTGACGAATGAACCTGACTTAGAGTTAGAACGTGTCTATGCAAATGGACATGTCTTTGGTGATAAGGCACTGCCTCACACTGATGGTCATTATGATGATTGTAGAACGTTCCTACTATATGCAAATCATATGTGGGATCATACCTGGGGTGGCAAGACTGCATTCCGAGGTAGTGATGGCAAATGGACATATGTTGAACCTGCACCTAACAAGGCAGTATTCTTCAATGGACGTATGACACACTATGCAGAAGAAGTCTCTAGAACATTCAATTCATTAAGAGTTACAATCGCCTGGAAGTTAAATGGAGCTACACGCAAACTACACTATTGATTACTTGCAAGACTTTATTGAAGAGTCTGCCAAGCGTCAAGAGAAAACTGTTATCTTCCTGCGTTCTACTGGATGGAACAGCAGCAGTGATGTTGATGCAATCAATGCATCATATGATCTGTATAGAAACAGACTACCAGTAGATATATTTGGTGCTCTACAAGAGTCTGAGTATGTGTTTATCATGTGTGATAATGTAGAAGAGGCAATGGAATGGTGTGAGGATCTATTCCCAGTCAATCAGGCATCATGCACCAGACCAGAAGATTACATCTTCTATGGTGTCTACAGTCCTCTCGGTCAACTACTAGCGGATAACGAATAATGTTTGCAGCAGAACTTGACGTATCAAAAGTATACCGCTTGAGTGATAAGTCACTGCTGCACAATCATGCAGTGATGTGGCCTCAATGCACATCTCTGGTGGATAGTAAATATCCAGAAATCTTCACAAATACACAAATTGATAAATTACAAAAAGTCCTAGGATTTACTTTTCTTGATCCTGACTATTTTGTTCCAAAGTCCACAACCAAGTATGTAGAGATCTACTACAACGATGAGATCGAGCAGATTGAGGCAACTACTGATATGTCAGTAGAATATCTGATGGACAAACAAGAATGGTATCAACTATCGCTTGAGTTAGATCCTATCGAAGGAATTAGAGAGAGGATGTTGAACCTCTTCGAGAGGATTGGACCCAACCAAATTAGAATTGGTAAGTTTAAATTTGATGCTGATGGTAATACTATTAGCATGTCACATACACCTCAGCGTATCACAAAGTTGCTGCAAGGTTCTAGACTCTATCAATTCATCGAGAGAATCTCACAACAGCAGCACAAAGTGTGGTTTGAGCACAACAAACTGAATCGTAATATTGTTGTCCACACACGTCGTGATTACACCAATAGAGTATATGCATTCCCTGCAAATGCAGCAGATAAACAGGTTGCATCACTAGACTGGCGTAAGAAGAAGAGACCCAAGTCTGAGATAAGAGAGAACTGGGTTGATCGTATTGAGCAAGTATATGAGATGATTAGTGCAGACGATGCGGCATGGATTCGCACACTAATTGATCATGATGACCAAGAAATTGACTTCTCATTTGTATTCAGTGATACTGGTGCGCTCGAAGACGTGCTAGTATACAAGAGAGAGGCGAAGAACTTCCAATCGTTCCGCCCCTGACCAGTCTTTAAACTGCCACACACGCTTGACCAGCGTCGCTTAATGCTTTATACTATATGCATCAACGCGACAGACCTTCACTATGCAACTCCGCCCCCACCAGCAGCGTGCTCTAGATGCTATGCTGACTGCTGACAAGGGTCAGATCCTGGTGCCTACTGGTGGTGGCAAGACTCTCATTGCCATCAAAGATGCTGTCAGGCGCTATGCATCCGCAGAGTCTCCGCAGACTATTGTGGTTGTTGCGCCTCGCATCATGCTCGCTACTCAACTGTCTTCTGAGTATCTTGAGCACATAGATAATGCTAACGTCCTGCACG